>Ga0208375_1003146_pt1 | contig 14454 bp, 22 predicted proteins | sample RifOxyD1_FD_184038 | JGI IMG/M metagenome (GOLD analysis project Ga0208375, IMG submission 184038) | Soil microbial communities from Rifle, Colorado - Rifle Oxygen_injection D1 (SPAdes) | ecosystem: Environmental > Terrestrial > Deep subsurface > Rock core/Sediment | place: Rifle, Colorado... | reverse complement strand
TCTACTGAAAGATTCGCACCGCACTCAGACTTCAGTCCATCGTATAGCCGATTTATGGTACAGGTGACGGCTAACCACCCACCTAGCCTGCATAATTTTGGTGATATTGATGTTTTATTAACCTTTGTATTGATAACTTTTAAAAAAGTTTGATTAAAAAAGCCTCAGTGGCGATTGAACGGTTGGGTTAATTATATAAATCTCTCTTATATGTTGTTTGTTAATGAAGAAGAAGGTGATTAATAGAGATAGAGTTTTCTCAGTTCTGATTATAGTTTTAGTTTTGGTTATTAGTTTTGGGTTTGGAAATCAAATTCAGTCTGGGTTTGCTGTTGCTGATTGTGTTGATGCGGACGCTGATGGGTATTATGATGAGGGTTGTAGTTTAGAAGATATTGGGTGTGATGACCCTGAATCGTTAGTTGTAGATTCTTATGATAAGGCAAGCTTGGATGTGGATGAAAGTTATTTAGTATATATTTCTAATTCTGGTGTTTATGGTTATGATTTGATTTCATCACAAAATAATTTGTTGAGTAGTGGGCAAGTAATTTCTAATTCTAGAATTGATGGTTCGTATGTTGTTTGGCAAGATTTGTCTGGAACTTATTGGCAGATTTATGTGTTTGATTTTAATTCTTTAACAACTACATTTGTTAGTGAATCACAGTCTCATCAAGTAAACCCAGATGTGTATGGGAATGATGTTGTGTGGGCTGATAATGTTGGTGGTGATTGGGATATTTATCTTAAAGATTTAGTTAGTGGTGAACAAAGTTTGATTATTCCTGGAGATGGAAATCAATATTCACCTAGGATTTATGGAGATTATGTTGTTTATGTTGATGATTCTAGTGGAACAAAAGATGTTTATTTGTATCAGATTAGTATAGGTGAAAGCAAATTGATTGATGGTAGTGATGGAGATCAGCATGCAGTTTCTATTTTTGGGAATTATGTCGTCTGGCAATCTAATCTTGCAGGAAATTATGATATTTATTTGTATGATATTTCTTCTGATGGAGTTATGATTGTGGCTGATGATAGTTATAATGAAAAATATCCGAAAGTTTCCAGTGATCTAATTGTTTGGGCGCAGGATGATGGGAATGATTATGATTTAGAATATTATGATTTTGAAACTGGAGATTATTATCAATTAACTGATGATGGTCCAAATCAAATTGTGCCGGTTGTAAGTTCTTCGTATGTTATGTGGTTGGATGATACAAATGGGTATTTTGATATATATGGACAAATTGTTAATCCCGTTTGTGATAGTTTAATGTTTGGGGATTGTGATGATAGTTCTGCATTTATATCTCCTGATGAAAGTGAAGTTTGTGGGGATTTAGTTGATAATAATTGTGATGGAGAAATTGATGAGGATTGTGGTGCTTCTACTTTGTCGGATGGAGATTGTTTAGTTTCTGAAATTACTTCTAATGTTTGGGTGGAATCTACTTGGAATGAAACAATTAATTCTGCTTCTGATGGTGATACCGTATATTTGGTTGCTTATGGTGATGGAAGTTGTGGTACTGATGCTGCAGATTTTTATTTGTATTCTGTGATTGATGATAGTGGGGTTTATGTTACTGATGAATTAATTGAAAGCTTTACTTCTGCGTCCATAAAGAATTATGATACTTATGATGCAAGTTATACTAGTTGGAGTGCAGTTTATGATGAAGATAAATATTATTATTTTATTGCAGTATTAAATGAAACTGCTGTACTTGGGGATACTTTGTTAGTTTGTGGTGCTGGGGCTACGTGTTCTGGTGAAAGTGTTACTGTTTCTGATGTTGAGGATTATATGGAATTGTATTCTGGTGGATGTTTGACTGATGATGATTGTGATTCTGGTGAAACTTGTGTTGAAGGGAGTTGTGAAGAGAGTAGTGTTGTTGAAACTTGTGAAGAAGGATGGGATTGTTCGAATGTAGAATGGTCTGAATGTAGTAATGGAATTTCAACCTTAGATTTGTCACAATGTCAATATATCCCTTATAGCGATATTTGTTATACCGATGATTATTTGCCGACTACTGAAAAAAGTTGTTCTTCTACAACGAATGCTGCAAGTACATCTAATTCTGTTGATGAAGTTGCTGAAGAAGAAGTGCCTTTCTTTACTTGGATTAATCTATTGTTAGTTTTTGGAATATTAGTTGGGTATTATGCTTTTAGGAGATAATTTTAGAAACATAAGGGCCGTCTTGTTTGTAGCCTAATTTTTTGTAATAATTTCTTACCCCTATCCCGGAGATAACTAGAAGTTTTTTCTTTGAATTTTGTTTACAGATCTTTTCTGCTCTTTTTAGTAATATTTTCCCGAATCCTTTATGTTGAACTTCTCCAACCTTTTCTAAGCCTATTGCTGTACCATAAACATGGAGTTCTCTAATTATTGCTGAATCTTTTGTTATTTCTTTTCTATAGCTTTTTGAGGGAAATCTTAATCTACAAAAACCAATAATCTCTTTTTTTTGTTTGATTGAAATGAAATATTCTTCTCCATTTGATGCTTCATATTCAATGATTTCAAGTTTAGGATTTTTTATTTTGGTTTTTATTTCGTTACAACGAATACAATTGCAATGTATGTTGTGTTCATTCATATAATTTTGAAGTAATTGTCTTAGGTTAGTTTTATCTACACCCGCGAGAGAATGTTTGGTTGGAATGTCTCTTTGAATTCGCATTATTCTTACATACTCTGGAACTTTAGTTTTGAATTCAGCTAAAATCTTTATTGCTTCGTTTGTTTTGAATGGAATATATTTTCCTTTTTTGTACATCTCTGCTAATTCTGTACCTGGCATAACTATACATGGATATATTTTTAGCATGTCTGGGCGAAAGTCTGGGTCTGAGAATAAAGCCATTAAATTATTTTTATCCTCTGGTAGGCCTAGCATTACATGTGCGTTGATTTTGAATCCGAGATCTTTTAAAATCCTAAAAGATTTTTTTGTATCTTCAACCGAATGGCCTCTTTTTATTATTGATAAAACTTTATTGTCTGTTGTTTGTACACCTAACTCTACTCTTGTACAACCTTGTTTAAGCATAATATTTGCATGTTTGAGTTGTGCGTAGTCTGGTCTTGTCTCTATTGTTAGGCCTATACATCTTATTTTGGATTTTTCGTTTCTTTTGATTTCTTTTTCTAATGTGGATTTGCCTTTTAATTTTAAAATTTTATTTTGAATTCTTTGTGTTCTTTCGGGGTTAATGTCGGAGGGAAGTTCAAAGAATTTTTTGAATTGGGTTAATGTGAAATTAAAATCGTTTAATGCTTTTAATGAATATGTGATGAATTCATTTTGATATTTTATCGGATAACTGGGAAAAGTTCCACCTTGAATTATTAATTCAACTTTGTCATAAGATTGATTCAATAAAAAATATTGTTCTAGGCGATTGAAGACAGTTAGATAAGGATCATAGAAGTTTCTTGCACTACGCATTGTTGAAGGCTCAGTACCAGTATAGCTTTGTGGTACATCTCCAAAGATTGAATTTGGTCCTCCTGGACACATGATACATTTGCCGTGTGGGCAGGGGATTGGTTTGGTCATTACTGCAATGGGTGTGACCCCTGATAATGTTCTAGCAGGTTTTGTAATTAGAAATTTTAGTTCTTTGAATTGTTTTTCATCTGCATGCATTAGTATCCCAATCATAGAAGGGAAAATTTGAGGGCTATATTTTCGGCAGAGTTCTCTTCTTAGTTTTAGAACTCCGTCAATCGTTTTTATTTTTCTTTTTTTGATTTCTTTGAATAGTTCTTTGTAAAAATCTTGCATCTGGGTGTATTCTGAGGAAAAGTTTATATATATTCTTTTTCATTTAAGGTCTAATGAAAAAAGTGGTGAAAGTTGTTCCTTTGTGGAAAAGGATTTTTGCTTATGTTATCGATGCGATTTTGATTAGTATAATTATTGCTAGCCCTTTGATGATTAAAGAGACTGGTGAGAGTTTTACTGATTTTGTTAATTTGGTTTTGAGTTCTGAATTTTGGGTTGCTACAATTATGGTAGGTGTTCTGACTATGGTTTATTGGACTTTTCTGGAATGGAAGTTTGGTCAGAGTGTTGGAAAAATATTTTTTAAAATTAAATCTGTTAATGTTAATGATAAACAAATGAGTGTTTCACAAGCTTTTATTAGAAATTTGAGTAAGTTGTCCTCTGTAATTTTATTCTTAGATGTACTATATATGCTTATTAGTAAAGGAAATCTAAGGTTCTTTGAAAAGATAAGTAATACTAAAGTTGTTGGGGTGGTTGAAGGTGAATAAATATTTTAAAATTTTAATTTTTATCTTAATTATTTGGGCTTTGGCTTATTTAATCTCATTTTTGATATTTGATGATACCTCGGTTATGGAAAAGAAAGTTGCGATTATTCCTATTGATGGTATGATTACTTATGATGGTGGCTCTAGTTTTTTTATAGAAAGTGTTTCTGGGGAGAGTATTGCTGAAAAGATTGAAAGTGTAAATCAAGATAATTCTGTGAAAGCGATTGTATTAGAAATTAATTCTCCAGGTGGGACTGTGATGGGGACTAAGGTTGTTGTTGATGCGATTAAAGAAGTTGATAAGCCGATTGTTTCTGTGATTACTGAATCTGGGACCTCTGGTGCTTATTGGATTGCTTCGCAAACTGATGCTATTTTTGCTGATGAGTTATCTTATGTTGGAAGCATTGGTGTTATTGGTTCTTATTTAGAGTTTGATGGGTTGTTAGATGATTATAATGTTACTTATAGAAGATTAGTTACTGGTGATTACAAAGATATTGGGTCGCCATATAGAGAGATGACTTCTGTTGAAGAAGGATTGATGATGGATCGCTTAGATAAGGTTCATGAATATTTTGTTGAGAGTGTTGCTGAAGGAAGAGAAATGAGTGTTGAGGAAGTTGAAGATTTGTCTAATGGGATTTTTTATTTAGGGATGGATTGTGTTGATAATGGGTTGATTGATTATATTGGAAGTAAAGATGATGCTGTTGCTTATGCGCAGAATTTGACCGGGGATGTATTAAGTGAAATTGATTATAAAGACAAAAAAAGTTGGTTTTCTAATTTGGAGAAATTTTCTATGATGAGTTCTTATTTTGTTGGGCAAGGCATTGGAAGTGTGTTAGTGCAAGGTGAGAAATTAGAGATTAAAGTATAATAATTTATTTAAATCCATTTTAGATTTTATTTTTTATGTTTCCATTAAAATATGAAGATGAACAAGAAAGATATAATCGGGGTCTTGAGAGAATGAGGGGGTGGTTAACTGATGATGTTGCTAAAAGAAAGTTCGATTCTGGCAACTATCATGTTGGAGTAGTTTGTAATAATTCTTTTGCATGTTATCAAAGAGGGGATGTTGTTATTTTTGAAGATCAAAGTGGACATTCTGAAAGGATACAAAAAGTAAGTATTGAAAGACCTATGACTCTAGAGGAAATTGCATGTCAAAAAGATGTAGGGTCTTTAATTAGAACTGTTGGAACAACTATTAATGTCCCCAGACCTTTTATTTATGATATTACTGATGAATTCAGTTAAACTTTTTAATTTGAATTAATTTGTTTTTAAGATGTATAAAGATTTGATTAATAAAATTGAAAATTTGAAGTGTGAAGAGAAAGCTAAAATTTATCAAAGATTTTTTAAGACTGGAAAAGGTGAATATGGTGAAGGTGATATTTTTTATGGGATTGTTGTACCAAAATTAAGAAAGATTTCTAAGAAATATCAAAAATTAGATTTAGTTGATGTTGAAAAGTTATTGGGGAGTAAAATTCATGAACAAAGAATGATAGGTTTGTTTATTTTATCTTTGAAGTTTAAAGAGAATCCTGATGAAATTTACAAATGTTATATGAATAATTTAAAAGGAATTAATAATTGGGATTTAGTTGATGTGTCTGCACCGAATATTCCTGGAGTTTATTTATTGGATAAAGATAAGAAAGTATTGTATGAATTAGTAAAATCAAAAAATTTATGGGAGAAAAGAGTTGCTATGTTATCATGTTTTGCATTTATTCGGAATAATAAATTTAATGATGCTTTGAAAATAGCTGAAATATTACTTCATGATGAACATGATTTAATGCATAAGGCAGTTGGTTGGATGTTAAGGGAGATCGGAAAAAGAGATTTGAAAGTGGAAGAAGATTTTTTGAAAAAATATTATAAAAAAATGCCTAGAACTATGCTTAGATATGCAATTGAGAAGTTTGATGAAAAAAAGAGGCAAAGGTATTTAAAGGGCGAAATTTAGCGAATTGGGAAGACTTATAAATATTTGATGTTTCACACGTGAACAGGAGTTAGAGAGAAATGGCACAAAGAACCGGTGGATTAAGAAGAAAAACTAGGCATAAATTAAGAAAGAATGTTAGTGATAAAGGTAAAATTAGTATTAGAAGATACTTACAAAAATTTGAAGTTAATGATAAAGTAGCTTTAGTATTGGATTCGGCTATACATACTGGGATTTTTCATCCTCGATTTCATGGGGATGTAGGATTAGTTGTAGGTACCCAAGGAACTTGCTATAAAATTCATGTTATGGACGGAAAATTGTGTAAATTATTCATAGTACATCCTAGTCATATGAGGAAATTACAATGAGTGAGTTTGAATTAGTTGAGGAAGTAGCTATAACTTTGGCTGAATTGAAAGAGAAATTTCAAGCTGTTAAAGATGATGGTTTGACATACAGAGCTGAAAAGGCCAATATTTATTTAGAACTCTTTGCTTTAAGTTCAACTAAAGAAGCTCATGAATTATACGAAAAGATTATGAACTTGAATATACCTCGGTTAAAGGACAGATATGTCGTGAAGATCATAGATATCATGCCAAAAGACATAGATAGTTTGAGATTGCTGTTTTCAGCTGAGACTTTGACTATAAAAGATGATGATTTAAAGAAGATATTAGATGTTATCCCGCAATAAAATAAAAAATGGAACCCAACGAGAAGGAAGAATTGGTAGTAGTTTTAGACTTTTTACCAAATGGGTATCCGTTCGACAATAGACCTAGTTTTAGAAAAACACCGATTGCTCAAGTGATGAGTAAGAAATTTTTTACATTGCTTGAAATTATTCCGAAGAAAGATGTTACTATCCAAGCTATGGAGGAATTATATATTGGTGAAGGAAAAAGGGACAAAGTTCATCATGTTGCTGGTAGGATTGGAATGGATAGATTAACACAAACTGCTAAAGGTGAATTAGAGTTTGTTATTGAGAAACTTGTAAAAGAAAATCCACAAAGATTTTTGGATTTTTTTAATAAGTGCGGTCCAATAAGTACTAGAATGCATCAAATTGAATTGTTACCTGGAATTGGAAAAAAACATATGTGGGTAATTATTGAGACTCGACAAGAGAAACCTTTTGAGAGTTTCGAGGATATAAAAAGTAGAATTAGTGCTATACCTGATCCTTTAAAGATTGTTGTTAGAAGAATTCTAATGGAATTGAATAACGAGGATAAGTATAAAATATTTGTGAGGTAGAGAAAGCTTTTTAAAGACTAGATTTTTTAGCTTCACTTTGAACAATGGAAAAAGATCATAAAGCTGAAAGTAAAATTAAACAGTTAATTAGAATTCTAAATACTGATATCCCAGGTCACTATAGATTAGGTTATGGTTTGACAAAAATTAAGGGTGTTGGTGCTAATTTGTCACATGCATTCTGTGTAAGAAATAATATTGACGGAACTAAGTTATTGAGTGAATTAACTGAACCTGAAGTTAGAGATATTGAAGGAAAATTAAAAGCTGGAAGCGGAATAGATTCTTGGTTATTGAATAGACAACATGATTTTGATACTGGAGAAGATTTACATATATTTACTACTGATTTAAAATTCAGAATTGAATTTGATATTAAGAGATTGCAAAAAGTCAAAGCCTACAAAGGTATGAGACATGCAGCTGGCCAACCTGTAAGGGGGCAACGTACCAAAGCTCACTTTAGAAAAGGGAGATCTAAGGGCGTTTCAAAACTGAAAGCTAAGACCGGGGGAAAGAAATAGGTCTGAATAACAATGGGAGATCCGAAGAAAGCTAAGAAAAAATATAATAGACCGCAACATCCTTGGAGAAGAACACAATTAGAAGAAGAAAAAGTTCTTGTTGAAGAGTATGGGTTGAAAAATAAAAAAGATTTATGGAAATTTGCTTCTAAACTAAGTCATTTTAAGCAACAAGCTAAAGCATTGATTGCTGGAAGAAGTCCGCAAGCTGAGATTGAAGAAAAATTATTTTTGGAAAAATTGCAAAAAATGAGTTTAGTTCCTGCTGGTGCAACTGTAGATGATGTTTTAGGTTTGTCTGTTAAAGATTTACTTGAAAGAAGATTACAAACTATGGTTTTTAGACGAGGATTTGCACATTCTATTAAACAAGCTAGACAGTTTGTTGTACATGGGCATATTTTAGTTAATGGGCAGAAAGTTAATGTTCCTTCATTTTTGGTTCCTGGAAATGTTGAAGAAATGATTTCATATAGTGGAAATTCACCTTTGGCTGATCCCGAGCATCCTGAAAGAAATAAAGATAAAGTTAAAGAAGAAGAGAAGAAAGTTAATAAAGCTGAAGTTGAAGAAGAAGTGATTGTAGAGGAAGAAAAATGAATCCAAGACCACAAAGTATGGAAAAATTGAAATGGGGTATTGCGCATATTTATTCATCCTATAACAATACAATTATTCATATTACTGATTTAACCGGTGCAGAAACTTTGTCAAAAGCGTCTGGTGGTATGGTTGTTAAGGCACACAGGATGGAGTCATCTCCGACTGCTGCTATGTCTGCTGCTAAGATTGCTGCTGAAGGTGCAAGAGATAAAGGTATTAATGCTTTACACATTAGAGTAAGAGCACCTGGTGGGCATAATGGTCCAAGTAATACTGGTCCTGGAAGTCAGGCTGCGATTAGATCATTATCAAGAATGGGTTTTAGAATTGGAAACATTGATGATGTAACCACTATCCCCCACGATAAGTGTAGAAAGAAAGGTGGTAAGAGAGGTAGAAGAGTTTAAGATGGAAATGAAATTATTATCCTCGGACAAGGGAGAGTTTAGATTTTTAGTTAAAGATATTAGCCCTGCTGAGCTTAATGCTTTTAGAAGAATAATTATTAATCATTTACCTTCAATGGCTGTTGATACTGTTGAAATTTTAGATAATTCATCTGCATTATTTGATGAAATAATTGCTCAAAGAATTGGTTTAGTTGTTTTGAAAACTGATATTGAGAGTTATTTTGTTAAAGAAAAATGTAAATGTAAAGGTGCTGGTTGTGCTAGATGTACCTTGGATTTATCATTGGAAGCTCAAGGACCATGTATTGTTACTGCTGATATGTTTATATCAAAAGATCCTGCAGTTGTTCCTGTTCATGGAAAAACACCTATTGTTAAATTATTAGAAAATCAATCATTGAGAGTTGTTGCGCATGCAATACTTTCAACTGGAAAAGATCATATTAAATATAGTCCTGGTTTAATGTATTACCAAGGTAATCCAAGTATTAAAATCGGGAATGTTAAAAATGTTGAGGAGATTGTTGAAATTTGTCCGAGAAAAGTATTTGAATTAGAAGGTAAAAAATTAAAAGTAAAAAATAATGATGCTTGCGTTTTATGTAATGCTTGCGTTGATGCTTCCGGAAATGAGATTGAGGTAAAAGGAAGCGGTAAGGATTTCATTGTCACAATCGAGCCTTGGGGGCAATTAACTGCTCTTGAAATAGTTGAGGGTATGGTTGATTCACTGCATGAGCAAATTGATGAGTTGAGCGAAGAAATTAAAAAGCTCAAATAAAGCTTATGCGGAGGTGGCAGAGCATGGTCAAATGCGCTATTCCATTCATGGATGTGGATGGAGCGTATGCTTGAGGGGCTAGTCCCTAAGTGGGTGCGAGGGTTCAAATCCCTTCCTCCGCAGTATAAAAAAACGAAAATGAAAACAAATTTACAAACAAGGGAAACAATAGCTAAATTGAATAAAAGTAAAGTAGCTATGTGGAAAAGAGTAGCAAAAGAATTTGATAAGCCTACAAAGGGATATGCTAGAGTTAATCTTGAAAAAATTACAAAGGTAGTTAGAGAGGGAGAAATAGCTTTAGTACTTGGAAAGGTATTATCTGTTGGTGATATTAGAAAAAAAACTGTTGTTGGTGCATTTGCCTTTTCTGAAGTTGCTAAGCAAAAAATTATTGCTGCAGGTGGAGAAGCGCTTACTATTCAAGAATTATTTGCAAAGAATCCTAAAGGAAGCAAAGTGAGGTTAATGAAATGAGTGAAGTTAGAGAAGAAATTTTTGTAGATGCAGAAGGAATAATCTTAGGTAGGTTGTGTACTTTTGTAGCTAAGAAAGCTTTGATAGGGTATAAAGTTAATGTTGTTAATATTGAGAAATCAATTGTTACTGGTTCTAAGAAAGTTGTTTTTGGGAAATATAAAAGATTGAGAGAAATTGGTGGACCAAGATTCGGGATTTCTATTCACAGAACCCCTAGAGGTATTTTCAAGAGAGCTTTGATTAATATGTTGCCTCATAAAAGAGCTAGAGGAAGAGAAGCTATGGAAAGGGTTAAAGCATTTAGAGGAGTTCCAGAAAGTTTGAAAGATAAAAAATTAGTTACTGTTGTTGGAGCAAGTGTTGATAAAGTTCCAAATACTAAGTATGTTACTGTATTAGATATTGTCAAGTTTGTAGGTGGAAAATGAAAACCGTACATGTTTCAGGAAAGAGAAAAAGGGCTATTGCTAGAGCAACTTTAAGCGAAGGTAAAGGGATTATTAGAATTAATTCTATGAACTTAGAAACTTATGGACCTGAATTGGCTAAGATGATGGTGAAAGAACCTTTAATGTTAGCACATGAATTTACAGGTAAGGTTGATATTGATGTTTTTGTTCAAGGCGGTGGATGGCATTCACAAGCTGATGCAATAAGATTAGTTGTTGCAAGAGCATTAGTAGAATTCAGTGGTTCTAAAGCATTGAAGCAAAAGTTTTTGGATTATGATAGGCATCTTTTAGTTTCTGATATCAGAAGAGCTGAGAGATCTAAACCTAACGATTCTAAACCGAGAGCTGCTAGACAGAAATCTTACAGGTAAAAAGATATTTTTTATATTATTTTACTACTTTTAAGAAATAATCTTTCGAAAGGTTTAAATAACAGTTATTATTGATTTTTTATATGAAAGAAGTACAAATCAATTTATCTTCAGATTTAGCTGCAATTAGTACTTATAATACTATGTTGAAAGCTTTTTCGGCAGGAGAACAAATTCCTAGCGGTTATCTTATTGATGAGGCTATTGCTATAGGAATTCAAAGAAGGTTATTACCTCGTCCTATGAGAGGTTTATATTTAGATGGTATTGTGCCTACGAATATTAGATATCCAGATGTTTCAGAATTAAATGATTCTCCTATTGCTGTAGCTTATAATCATAAATTTGATAAAAGAAGATTAAGACATATTTTGGAAGAACTTAGTGTAAATATTGAATTTCATAGGAAAAGATTATCCGTTTCTGATTCAGAGGGTTTAATTGGAATCTATAAGGAGAGTAGATTGATACTTCCTAGAAATGGTTTAGAGAGATTTTTAAAATTAGCTCCTCCTTCATTAACGGGAATGAATCAAGATTGTTTTTTAAAATCAACTAGGCGTTAGATGGAAAAAAAACGAGTAAGGCTTTACAAAGAATTAGAAATTAAAATTGGGAGAACACCATTAGTTAGATATTCTGGAGAAGTTCCAAATAAGAATGTTATTCTAATTAAGAGAGAATGTGATAATCCTTATGGAAGTCATTATGATAGAGTTTATTTAGAATTATTTAGGCATTTTGAATCTGAAGGTAAACTTATTCCTGGAATGAATGTTCTTGAAACAACTTCTGGTACTGCAGGAGTTTCTTTTGCGGGTATCGGTAAATTTTTAGGTTTTAATTGTTATGTAATGATTCCTGATGATTCTTATAAAAAAAAGAGAATTGAAGTAATTGAGTTTCAAGGTGGGAATGTAATTCTTACTCCTGGAGAAGAAGATGTTTTTGGTTTTACTAAAGACAGAATTTTTGAAAATATAAGGGAATATAATGCTTTCTTTTTGAATCATTCTTTTGGTAAAAGAGGGACAAATAATGAAGTTACTTTGAGTGCATTAGAAACTATTGCAAGAGAAGTTTCTGAAGTAACTGAAGTTGATGTTTATGTTTGTGGTATTGGAAATGGTTCAAGTGTTGTAGGTTTAGGTAGATTTTTTCGAATTAGGAATCCTAATATTAATATTGTTGGTTATAAGCCTCAAAAAGTTGGTAAAAGTGATTTTCTAGGTTTAATGAATCAAGATGGTTTAGATAGAAAAATTTCATTTCCACATTTAGTTGAAGCTAATAGTTTAATGAGTAAAGTAGTTTTGATTGATGATTGGGATGGAATTGGTTATGAAGATTTAGGAAGATCTGCTGTTGCGGGTATAAATGTTGGATTGAAAATTGCAGAAGAAATTTCTAATAAAAATATTTTAGTTTTGGGTTATGATAAAATTCAAAGATATTAGCCCCGGACAGGACAAACGCCTGCGCAGGCTTTTTATATTATTTTCTCTTAATTTAATTTATGGAAAAGTGTAGATTTGTTTTGAAGAATAGATTTCAGAAGAAAATATTTGAAAAACTTTTGGAGAAGTATGAATCTTCTTTTTTAGAGAAGGAATTAGCTATTAGTATTCAAGAAATTTATGCGTATAAGAATTTAAAAGTTAAGAGTATATCTAAAGTTTTGCTTGGAAAAGTTGATTTGTTGCTTAAATTGGGGCCAAAAGAATTGAATAAGAATATTGAAGGATGCTTTGGGAATATTTATTGGTATTCTAAACGGTTTGAAGAGGTTAAAAGAAATAAAATTAGGGAAGTTTTGTTGAATCAGAAAGTTTAAATATTAGGGTTAAATTTATTTTTTTATGGGCTTAGAATATGTTATTGATAGTATTGAACAACAAGGAATTGTAGATGGGGATGTTGTTGCTGTTGTTTATAAAAAATCAATTAGAGTTGGTAAAGATTCCAAGCCTGGTGTTATTTTTGGGGTTTATGAAACAAAAAATGGATTAGGGGGATTTACAGTTTATCCTGATTTGAGTTTTTCTTTAGATTTTGAATTTAAGCGACGAAAGAGTTTTTGTGTAACATTTTATGCTTCAGGTACTGGTTCTTTTACTGCCTTAAGTATTGAAAAATTATTGGATAAAAATGATTTAGAAAGATTTGCTAAAGGAAGTGTTTCGAAACTAGTTGACCAAAAGGTTTAAAAACCAATGAAATTTTCGATAAGGTATGATAATTCCAATCAGATGTTTGTCTTGTGGTAAGCCTATTGGGCATTTATGGGAAGAGTTCAAGAGAAGAACTGCTCAGGGTGAAAGTCCAAAAAAAGTTATGGATGATTTAGGTTTAGTAAGATATTGTTGTAGAGCACAGTTCATGGGGCATATTGATTTGATTGATGAAGTTGCTAAATTTAAACGAGGATAATCTTTTTAATTGAATTAAAGTTAATTGATGAGATTCGAAAGTTTTATATTTTTATTTGATTTATTACGCTCAGGCTGGGATTTGAACCCAGAGATCCGGTGAGGATAAGGGTTTCCTCATGGCTCTTAGTCCCTTGGTCTAGGAGCTTTTTGAGACCCTCGCAATACCAGGTTATGCGACCTGAGCGTTGATTATTTTTAGAAAAATTAGCTTAAAAAAGGTTTGCTAGGTAAACCTGAAAAATTTTCAAATAATTTCTAATTTTTTTTACATAAATTTTTATAAATCATATTTTTCTATATAATTCTATGAGAGATGATCAATGGTTGAAAGAGAGGATGGAGAATATTTGGAGGATTATATTTAGTGATGTTGAGAAAAAAAATAATGTTTCTATTAGATTCAAAGGGCGATGGAAGAATAAATTTGGGCATATCAAGTTATTAAAAACTAAAGATACTGAAATTGTTGTTAATTCTTTATTCAAGCATGAGATTGTTCCTGAGGGTGTTATTGATGCTACGATTGCGCATGAATTAGTGCATTATTGTCATGGATTTTGTTCGCCATTAGAACGGAAATATAAGCATCCACATGCTGGAGGGATTATTAGGCATGAATTACGAAAAAGAGGATTTGAGTATATGATGAAGATGGAGAAAGATTTTGTTAAGAAACAGTGGGTTGAAATATATAAAGAATTGATGGGGAAAAATTAATAAATAATAGATAAATTTTGTTTTTTATGAAAAGGATATTATAGTCAAGGACTTAAATAATTGAGCAAATTATGACTAAAAAAATGTTTTCTCCAAAAATTTTCTAAATGTTCATATAATTCCTTCTTGGAATTGTG
>Ga0208375_1003144_pt1 | contig 14461 bp, 15 predicted proteins | sample RifOxyD1_FD_184038 | JGI IMG/M metagenome (GOLD analysis project Ga0208375, IMG submission 184038) | Soil microbial communities from Rifle, Colorado - Rifle Oxygen_injection D1 (SPAdes) | ecosystem: Environmental > Terrestrial > Deep subsurface > Rock core/Sediment | place: Rifle, Colorado... | reverse complement strand
TAAAATGCATAAAAAATCCCCATGAATGAAGGGTTCTGCGAATACCCGTGCTTTACAGAGAGAAGTGTTATTGGGAGTTTTATAAATTTTAATTTTATTGTCATAGGAATTGGCAATTTCGAAGGACCTGTCGGTTGAACAATTATCTATAAAAACTATTTCCCAATCCTGATAAGTTTGAGCGTAGACGCTGTCTATTGCTTCTTTGACATACTTTTCACCATTAAAGCAATTCATTAAAACAGAAACTTTTGCCATTTCAAAACCTTTTTTAGTATGATTTAAATGAGGCATATGATAGCAGTAAATATAATAAATGAGAAATGATTATGACAGATAGCATTCAAGCGTTAGTGTTATGCGGTGGAAAAGGAGAGAGGTTACAACCTCTAACAACCTCAATTCCTAAACCGCTGGTGTGCATTAAAGATCAACCAATCATTGAGTATTTGATTGATCATTTAACAGGTTATGAAATTAATGATTTTATTTTTGCAACCGGCTATCAGTCTGAGAAATTTGAAGAGTATTTATCCAAAAGAAATAATAATTTCAAGTATCATCTTTCTGATGCAGGTGATGTTGATATTATTTATCGAATCAAGGAAGCCAGAAGATATATTCAAGGTGATGTCATCATTTGTTACGGAGACACGCTTGCCAACGTTAATATTCAAGAATTGACTGAATATCATAAAAAAAAACCTGGTAGGGCGACAATTACGGTTTGGCCCTTAAAAAGCCAATTTGGGATAATGGAATTTGATAATGATGGTATGATTACCTCATTTCTAGAGAAACCTGTTTTGGATAAATGGATTAATATTGGTTATATTTACTTGGACCAGGAATTACTCCATAGGGTTGACGATTTCACTTTATTCGAGGATTTTATAAAGTATTTGATAGATAAGAGGGAGTTAAATGGTTTCAGGCATCGAGGTGTGCATATCACAGTGAACACTTTGAAAGAGTTGGATGAGGCAAATAAAAATATTCATCTATTTAATCAAAAATAAATACCAGGGATTAGAAATTGGAACAAAACAACTATTGGAAAGGGAAAAATGTATTTATCACAGGAATCAATGGTTTTATTGGCGGTAATCTGGCAAAAAAACTACTTGGAGATGGTGCGAATATTTTCGGTTTAATCAGGAATCAGAAGAAAGACACTTTTTTGTTTTATGAAGGTATTGCAGATAAAATAACCCTGATGAATGGTGATCTTTGCGACATGGATTTAATAAGTAGAATTGTTTCTGAGGAGCGTATTACTAACGTCTTCCATTTGGCGGCTCAGGTTGAAGTCGGAGTGGGGCTTTCGAATCCTTTACTAACTTTTGAAACAAACATTAGAGGAACATACACTCTGCTTGAGGCAATTCGAAAGTATGGTACTGATATCAAATCTGTTGTGGTGGCATCAACTGATAAATCTTATGGATCATACCCTAAAGAAAAAATGCCATACAAAGAGGACTATCCGCTGCGTCCGGCATATCCCTATGACACTTCCAAGGCATGTGCAGATATGATTGCCCAGTGTTACTGCTGTGATGTTTATAAAATTCCCTTGGTCGTCACCCGTTTTTGTAATATCTATGGACCTGGACAATTAAATTTTTCGGCCATCATACCAGACGCCATTCGTTCTGCTTTTGGTTATTCTACATTTATTCCAAGAAGCGATGGATCTCAAATCAGGGATTTTATTTTTGTTGAAGATGTAGTGAACCTTTACCAGCGCATTAGCGAAAATATTGAAAATGATCCCGAAAAATTTTCTGGAGAAATATTTAATGCCGGCACAAACGAGCCTAAAACTGTAAGAGAAATTGTAGAAGCAATATACCAAAAAATTGGGAATTTAAAAGATCTCGATAAAATTATAACAATTATGAAGGACAAAAAAACTACTGGGGAAATAGAGTGCCAATATATGGATTTTGAGAAAGTAAATCAGTTTTTTGGTTGGAAACCAACCCATTCTTTTGACGATGGATTGAAGAAAACAATAGAATGGTTCAAATGTTATTTGGCTCGATAAAAAGAATTATGCTGGATATAACCGTAACCATTCCATATTACAATGAAAGTAAAACGATACTGGCTACACTTGAGATGATTTCGGCTCAAGAAAAAATGCCTGCCCAGGTCTTTTTGGTAAATTCATCTTCGACCGATAAAACCAGTGAAATTATTGATAAATGGATATTGGAAAATCAATCCAGGTATGAAACAAGGTTTTCGAATTTATTCGAGGGAACAAATAATCCCGCATCGTCAAAAAATGTTGGAATCAAGAATGCGACTACCACATGGATTGCTTTCATGGACTGTGGACTTAAATTTCCAAGTAATTGGTTAAAACAACAATGGGACTTTGTACAAAGTAATGCACTTGATGTTGTTTCAGGTGTTTGTTTATTAAAAGGTGTAGGCATTATTGATACCGCAGCGGTAAGTCAGACCTATGGTTTTGACCGGAAAAGACCTTGCGTTCCATCCACCCTTGTAAAAAGATCTGTGTTTGAACAAACAGGCTTATTTCTTGAAAATCGCAGAGCTGGCTATGATTATGCGTGGCCTTTAAAATTAAAAGAAAAAGGTATAGAGCGCGGAATAAATGAAGGGATTGTGGTCAGATATAACGGTGTTAATTTTGGATCTCGAATTTCTTTTTTATTGAAAAAGAGTTTTGTGTATTCCATTCCAACGGTGAAAATGGATCATTATTATGTACCATACTATTATTTAATAATTCTTTTTCTTATGATACCTATTGCTATTTTCCTTCCTTCAATATTTATTTATTTATTTGTTTTTTATCTTATTTTTCGTGGTTATATTATACCGATCTATAAATCCAGAAGCACCAAAATGATTTCAAAATATGTTTCTTTAATTTTTTGGTTACCTTTGATAGGGATTGTTTTAGATGTTGGAAGAACACTTGGAATCATTGTTGGATTTTACCGATATCATCTAAAAGCCCATCAATAACCAGATTATAAAGGTTTTATACACCCATAAGGATATCTTCCCTCCGCAAAATAAATCCTGTCGTTTTGGAGGATGATATTATTTGAATATAGCTTGCATCGCTTTAATAGGTCATTCACTTCCTCTCGATTAAGTGGGAAGGTATCTCCGGACTGATTGATTTCCAGTAACAAGTGGGTGTATTCGGGTTGGGGTGTGTGGTTATGCAGATGATAAATTTTCATGCCAGGCTTTAAAATATTAACCGCAATGCCCCCGGTGGACCAGATTGAGAAATTGGAAATATCCTGGTTATTAAAATAGTTTTTAATGATTTTTATATCATGTCTTTTATCCGTTGAAAGTATGCAGCTTTGGCTTTTCTGGGTGACTATAACCCGTATCATCTTTTTTATAATGCTGGAGGAGGTCAGGATAAAAAGAACAACCGTGATGAAAAAGAGAATTTTATGTTTCTTAAGCAAGCTGTAGGTGTTTCCCCAAATACATGCGGCACTCAGAACAATTCCAAACTGGCTGGCGTGATGGGAGGAAAAGCGATCAATTATAAAATGTATGGCCATCATCGGAAGAAGTAATAAAAAAACACCGAATATTTTGGTTGACCGGAAATTTTTATAAATCTCGAGTTCTTTTTTTATTAAAAAGAAGATGGGGATGGCATATGGAATAAACACTTTAAAGAAGGCCTTATAATGAAAAACTGAAAAAAAATGCCAGGGATTATCAAGGAATCTACCCAGGAATTGATTTCCATATTGATAGGTGTTTCCAAGCCAGATTCTGCGAAATTTCAGCTCGAATAGGATAAAAAATAATGAAGATATAAAAAGGATGGCAAAAGTCTTGATGGTTTTTTTTCGAAGGAAGTAAAAAGAAAATAAAAAGATTCCAAAAGCAAATGTTTCCTTAAAAAAGAATAAGAAAATAGACAGCGTGACGACACCTAGCAGGTTATTTCGGTAGAAAAAATAAATTAAAAAAAACAAAGGCGCAACGGCCCAGGTGGATGGATGAATGGCGTAATGCAATGCTGAGAGGATTGACCTGGAAAAGCATATAATAAAGACTGCAAAAATGATTTCCTCAATGGATTTGTCTTTGTTCAATTTTATCATGGTAAAAAGGATGATTCCAAAAAAACAAAGCCATTCGAAAACCAGCAGGGCAAGAGGGTTGAACCTGGAAATCAGGGCAAATGGTATGGCCAGATAAATGACTGGATCAAAGTGCTCATGAAAGACAAATATATTCCTAAGGGTTAGATAGGGGTTCCAGCTTTCCATCCGGGTAAGTTCGTAAATCGCTTGCTGGTAGATGCCAAAATCGTAGACATTGTAACAACCATTGATCATATGCAAGGAATTAGCTATCAGGGGGAGAAAACAAATAAAACAGAGTATGGTGATGATTGATATTTTTAAAATTAAGAAAAATGTATTTTTACGAGCTGACATTATTTTTTCACGGAGTTTAGGCTTTTAAGTAATTTTAGATTACCAATGATGGTTTTTATAAAGGGCATTTTGGATTCACCTAATTTAAGATCGTATCGCAAAAACATCGGAGATTCTGTGCATAATGCGCCTTCCAGGTGGCCCTTTAGAAGAATTTCCACCATGGATGCGAAACTTTTTTCCTGAACAAAAACAGCCTTATATTTTTTACTGAGTTTTTTTACAATGGAGGGGGAATATAGTCTGAAACCACAACTATAGTCCCAGATTCCAGGTATATTTCGAAGCAACTTAAAGATAATGGCCAGGCCGAAGGAAAGTAATTGACGCCACCAGACGACTCCACAAATCTGGCTGTCTTTATGATATCTTGAGGCCACAACGATATCATAACCTAACAATATTTTTTCAAACATGGCGGGGATGTTTAATGGATTATGGGAGTTGTCCCCATCCATCAACCCAAATGCCATTGGAGGGTTAGTTTCATCTAAACGTGTGGAAAAATAATTAAAAGCGGTGTTAATCCCACCGGTGAGATTTTTATTGTATTCGTGTTTTATAATTATTAAATTTAGTTTGTTTAAATATTCTGAGGCGATTGAATATGTGTTGTCAGTGCTGGCATCGTCGATAACGACTACCTGTATATCAAATAGATGATGGTAGTGAATACTTAACTTTATAAAGTTATCCAACAAGGGGGCGATATTTTTTTCTTCATTAAAGCATGGTAATGCAAACAATATGGTTGGTTTTATCGGCATAATATATTACTTTCTTGTTAGAAAAGGACATTTTTTAACATATATAATAATTATGTAGTAATTCCAAGCAAAAAAGGGGAAGCGTTTTTGAAAGCTGCAATTTTGGTAGGGACACGACCTGAAGTCATAAAAATGGCATCAATCATCAAAGGGCTTCAAGCAAAAAATTATCCGTTTATACTGATTCATTCAAACCAGCATTATTCTTCAAATATGGATGAAATATTTTTTGATAATTTAAGACTTCCCCGTCCTGATTTTAATTTGAATGTGGGGACCGGCACCCATGCCGAGCAAACCGCCAAAATTATGATGGGCCTGGAAAAAATTTTAATCCAGGAAACCATAGATATTCTATTCGTACAGGGTGATACCAATACTGTGTTAGCAGGGGGGCTGACCGCTTCTAAAATAGGTGTAAAAATAGCTCATGTGGAAGCAGGGCTTCGTAGTTACGATAGAAGCATGCCCGAGGAAGTTAACCGGATTATAGTTGATAGCGTGGCGGATTATCTTTTTGCCGTGACTGGTAATCAAAAAGAAATTCTTCTGGGTGAAGGGATTGATTCGAAACGAGTATTTGTTGTAGGCAATACAATTGTGGATGCCTTAAATTATTCAAAAGACCTGATAGAGACTAAGCAAGTTCAAGTATTGGAATTGCCAGTCAAATCCAAAGATTATTTTCTCTTGACTGCTCATAGGCCTTCCAACGTGGATAATCCTGAGGCTCTCTTTGAGCTTATAGATTCTCTGACCAAAATCTCCAGGACGTACCATAAAAAAATTCTCTGGCCGATTCATCCAAGGACCCGAAAAAATCTTGTTGAGCACCAGATCATTCTTCCTGATGATTTTGTGGTCATAGAGCCGGTGGGATATTTTGATTTTATCCACTTGATGGTGAATGCCAAAGCAATACTGACAGATTCGGGAGGAATCCAGGAGGAAGCGTGTATTTTGCATATACCCTGCTGCACCCTTAGGGAAAACACCGAGCGCCCGGAAGCGGTAGAAGTGGGAGCCAGTTATATTTGTGGAAGGGATTTTCAAAAAATGAAGCATGCCCTGGATAATTTTTTTAAAAAACCTCTTGATTGGAAGAACCCGTTTGGCGATGGGCGATCTGCGGAAAAAATAATTGATATCATTTACTAAGTGTTTTCAAATTATAAAAAGTCATTCCCAGAATGGTTGGTCCTTTTATCCCTGATTCCTCGATTTTTTTATAGCACGGGTTGCCGTTTCCCGGAGTCAAAATGGCATAGCTATATCTCTTTAACTTGTGAAGATCTGAAGTTTCACAAGTGTTTAAAAAATCTGCCATAAAATTATGCTCAGGCTGTTCCAGATAGACATTCGCCGGGGCATAGTAAAATTGTGTGAATAAATTAGATAGTACAAATATTTTTTCAGTGGTTGGTTTTTCTATGTGATCCCAGAAATTGGTAAAGGGAATCATGGTATTAACCACATCCTTGATCGAGCGGGCATTTGCGTAAAAATGATACCCTTTTTTAATATAGCCGATATTTTTGTCAATCTTTGAATCACAGATGATCAGCAGAAGTAAAAAAATAATAAGTACGGGTTTTAATCTGGGGATCAAGGGTATCAGGGTGGCTGCCAGGTAGTAAGCAAGTATAAAATGGCAGGAAAAAAAGAACCTGGGATAAACAACGCCACCGTTTGTCAGGAAATAGATCATCAAAAATACAACGATGACGATTATATAAAGGTTCAGTTTTTTTTGGCCCTTGTAATTATAAAAAATGGCAAAGGGAAGCAAATAAAATATAATTTTTGAAAAAAAACAGGCCTTAATTTGAGGCCATAAGGATGTTATGGAAAAAGAGGAACCCATTAAAGAGGTATAGTAATTATATGCCTGTGGGTGGATTGAACCTGGAAGAGTTTTAACCAACCCTGGAAAAAATGGGTTTTGGAGAAAATAGTAATTTCGAAGAAGAATGGGCGACCATGCCAGCAATGCCATGAAGAGGCAACAGAGAATATTACGAATAGAGTGTGAATTTTGAAAGACATAAATTAAACCCAGCGGAATTGATAAAAAAATTCCAGTCATCTTGATGGCAGGCAATAGCCCCAGTAAAAGACCGACGATCGCAGGATGTTTGTCATTTGATTCGATTATATAGATGGAGGTCAATAATGCCATGGAAGCAAGCATGCCATCGTTTTTTGCCACCAAAAAATCCTCAGAAGACCTGGCCAGTGTTATAAGAACGATTGCTCCAAGGAGGGCCAGGGTCGGATTTTTAATTTTTTTAAAAATAATGAGTGCACCAAGGCCCAGAGATAAATTAAAATGCATAAGTTGACCAGTCAATTGTGCAAAAAATTTATTTTGAAACAAATAGTTCGGAATTATATATAGATAATCAAACATACCCGACATTAAAAAATGAGTGTTAAACCGGTAAGTGTCCCAAAAAGAATTGGTTAGAAGAACCTTGGTCATGGCCAGGTGATAATTTAAAGGATCAGTGTGTGAGGACAGGTATAATGTATTGAGAAGTTTGATTACAAAAATAATAATAAAACAGAAAAATAAAAAAATTTGAAGATTGGTAGTGGAATTATTTTTATTAAAAAATCTAGAGGACATGATGATGGTGAATTTTGGATTTTCTTATCTTTTTTATATAAGACATGTGTGGATCCAAAAAAGGAGCTACAATATTAAAGTAAAGGATGTAATACAAGGCCATAAACCCGTCGGTGGCTCCAATTTTTTTCCCCTCTTCATAAGTTCTTCCATAATATGAGATGGGGACTTCAAAAATTCTAATCGGCAATTTGGATATCATCGCAGTGATTTCCACTTCCATACCGAACCCCTTGCTGGTGAGTGGCATGGGTTTGAAAATTTCTTGGCGAAAGGCCTTGTAACAGGTTTCAATATCTGTAAAATTTATGTTTGTCAGGAAGTTGGAGATGAAGGTCAGGGTTTTATTGGCAAGATAGTGATAAAAATAAAGAACTCTTGAGGTTTTTTTAACTAAAAACCGGCTACCGTAAACGACATCGGCCTGATTTAAAAAAATGGGATTTAAAACATCAAAAAGCTCTTCCGGATCATACTCCAAGTCGGCGTCCTGGATTACTAAAACATCTTTTGTTGCCAGTTCTTTTGCTTTTTTAATGGCAGCGGTCTTACCCTGATTGAATGGCAGTTTGAAATAAACCAGCTTGGAAGAATTAAATCTTTGAATGGTTTGTTCCGTAGAGTCGGTGGAACAATCATTTATTACCACAATTTCATTAACGTACTCCAGGCTTATTAATTTTTCTAAAATATCCGCAATGGTTTTTTCTTCATTAAAAACTGGAACTAATACACTAACGGATAATTGATTTTTCATAAGTATGTGTTTAAAGGAAATTTATAATAATATAAAATACTTTAATGTTTGGAAATATTCAATATATTATTGTATGAAGTTGGTTGAATTTATCAAATACATGTATTCAGTAAGCCCACTAATACTTCCTTGCCTGATCGCTGAAACAATCTGGAAAAACCCGTTTCCTCTTTTCCAAATTGGCCATTTTTTGACAGGAGGATAGGCTTCGAGTTTTTGATTTTTATGTTCACTTTCCAGTATAAACAGGTAAGCAGGCTTATCTGCTAAAAATTTGCCGGCATTAAATTCCGATATAATTTGCACATCTTTATCAATGGCTTCAGAAATATAATAGGGTTTGCGAAAAACCACGCCAACTGGTTTATTCTCAAGACTTTCAACTACCGCAGGAGGAACAATCGGGAGGTAAAAATTAGGAGTATAAACTACCCACAAGGATGACAAACTTATCATGATGAAGAAAGCCTTGATGGGGAGCTCTTGCACAAAAAAAATAATAATGGTGGTCACCACAAAAAAGCTCAGGGTAATGGCAAAACTCAAGTGAGAAATGCGCAGGTCTTTTATCAGGAAAACTGAAATTAAAATCAGCAAACTCATAAGCGCATATAGTACACCCAGGGTAATTTTGCCAAACTGATAAGTGGCATCGGTTTTCTTGGCATAATGAAGGGAGTTGGTTATGAGCAGTAAAAAGAAGGTGAGAGAGGGAATGGCGTAGTGATGAGAGCGCTGTGACGGGATAAACCATAAAAGAAAGAAGAAAATGAAGTGGATAACCAGAAAAAAACTGCTTTTATGAATATTGGAAAAAAGATGAGGAATAAAAAAGACCCAGGGAAGTGAGTAGAGAAAAAGCCCCTGGATGATAGAGGAGATGGGATAGCTTTTGGCAGTGAATTTACCGAAGTTTTCCTTAAGAAAAAAATATTCCAGAAAATGGTTTCCATATTTAAAATAGCAGGCAAAATACCAGATACTGCCAATGAGAAGTCCTGAAAGACTCCAGATCAAAAGTGATTTAAATGCATCCATATTCCGGTAATCGCTGTTGATGGCAAAATAAAGCGAGACACTGCCCACACACATGATCAGCGAGACCGGTCCTTTGACCAGGGTGGAAAGCCCCAGACAGAAGATGGCCAAAATTAAAACGGAATCCTTCCGTTCTTGTAAATAGCTATAGAAGTACAGGGACGCCAGGGTGCTTATGATGGTCAGAGGAATCTCCATCATATAAATCCGGGAGTATTTTAAGAAACCAAATGAACTGGCGAGGATTAAAAAGGTGGTGATAGTGGGAATATTAAAGTGTTTTTTATTCCAAAGACTGATTAAAAATAAACCCACCAAAGAAAGCACAGCGACCGAGACCCTGGCCCAAAAGATGGAGGCATTGCCGCTGATTTTGTAATAGGCAAGGGCGTTCCAAAAATGAAGCGGTGGTTTGGACCAATGTTCGACGTTATTGTAAAAGGGGGTGAGAGCGCTCCCCTTGGCAAACATTTCTTTGGATATCTGCAGGTAGAAACCTTCCGTTCCCTGTCTCATGGCATTGATGTTCCCTATATCGTAAAAATAAAGGAAAGCCACCACGATAATGCTTAAAGCAAATATAATTTTTTTATCAACAATAATCATTACTATTATTTGATCGCCTAATAGCTATATAGTCAATCTCAATATATACCTATCTTCTGCTCTTTGAATTAGGTTTTTTTTTTGTTAAAGTAGGAAAATGCAAAAGGATAAGGTTTCATATTTTCCCCATCATTTTTGGTGGCTCCTGGGGGCGGCCCTGGTGATTTATCTCCAGCAAGCCTGGGTTCCGGGATTTTTCCAGGATGGATACCTATATGCTGCTCTTGGAAAACATGCAGCTTCTCAAGGTCATTGGCTGGTCAATCATTTAACTGATGCGACTTATGCGGAGTTTTTTCACCACACCCCGTTTGTATTTATTCTCGAAGGCCTGTTTTTCAAAGTTTTTGGTGCCAGCTATCTGAGCGCTCGAATATTTAGCGCACTTTTCCCCCTCGTGACTATGATTGTTTTATATAAGTGGATAAAAAAAGAAAAAGGTGAAGTCACGGCCTTTCTGGTTTGCCTGTTCTTTGTTTTTTTACCACCAGTCATGAAAAAAGTCCGGTTTCCCGGCATGGATATGCCTCTGATGCTTTTTACTCTGGCATCTATCATGTTTTATTATCGGGCCTATGTGGAAAACCTCAAAAAATATTGGTTGGGTTGTGGAATTTTCTTCGGATTGGCACTGCTAACCAAGGGGCCTATGGCACTTTTTATCCCCTTGGCGATCTTGATTCATCTTTTATGGACTAGAAAGTTACGCCTGCTTGCAAATATTACCCCGTGGGGCTCTTTGCTACTGGGGCTTATGATTTTTTCCCTTTGGCCTTTGTCCTTAAAATTAACCGGTCAGTTTGCTATCTTCGAAAAATATTTTTATTTTACCTTTGTTCATACTGTAGCTGAGGGACGTGGGGTTTCAGAATTCACTTTTTTTCAGTGTCTGGTCTTTTTAATCAAGCAAACCGCTCCCTGGTTAATTCTAACTTTCTTTTCAATCTATCTTGCTTTAAAAGTTCGCCCCCAGGATCACTTGTTAAAACTATTTATTTCTCTGTGGGTGGCGGTTTTTGTCCCACTTTCCTTGGTGAAATTTAAATATTCCCATTACATGATGCCCATATATCCAGCCTACGCATATCTTGCTGCCTATCCGATTTCATTTTTATCCAATATGGCGATAAAAAAAATTTATCAAGGGTTTGTTTATGGCACCGCCATTATCGCCTTGGTACTTCTGATTTTCCCTATGACCACAGAGATTAGAAGAGATCCAGAGATCTTTGAAATAAGAAAATTAATAGATTTAATGCCAATTAGGCCAAATACCTGGGGAATTGTGAACGATATTTATCCCTACTGGGCGCTCACCAATCTAAATGCCTTCCATGATCACGCCAACACCCACGGATTGACTACTGAAAGTTTGCTAAGTACTGTTGAACAAAGTGACGGAAAAAATTGGATTTTTTTAATCCCCAGTTCCGTCTATCAGGATCATTTTAATTTATTGGACGTAAAACTCAAAAAACTCATTTATTTTGAAAAACAGGATATGATCGTGGCCATTGAAAGATCTGTCTTTGACGATAATTTGATGTTCATTAAAAAGAGACGCTAATGCAATTTCCGAAAGACACCTATTGGTATGATTTGTTAAAAAACGAGTTTGTTAAAACTTATTTTAAAAATCTTCAGAAACAGCTTAAAGAAGAGATAAGCCAGGGCAAAATAATTTATCCTCCCCCAAATGATGTGTTTAATGCGTTTGGATTTACCGATTATGACCAGATCAAGGTGGTCTTGATCGGGCAGGACCCTTATCACGGAGAAGGCGAGGCCCATGGGTTATTATTTTCAGTTAAAAAGGGTATCCGCATTCCACCATCACTGCGAAACATTTATAAGGAGCTAGCAAGCGATATCCAGTTTCAAATTCCAGACCATGGTTATTTAAAAAAATGGGCCGATGAAGGGGTTTTTTTGTTGAATACCATTTTAACTGTGGAAAAGGATAAACCACTTAGTCACAAAAATTATGGCTGGGAAATTTTCACAGATCAAGTCATCAGGATCCTAAATGAGAGGGAAAAACCCCTGGTATTTGTTTTATGGGGAAATTTCGCCAAATCCAAAGAAGTTTTGGTAACCAATCGCCGGCACTTTGTTTTAAAGGCTAACCATCCTTCACCCTTATCTGCGAGTCGCGGCTTTTTTGGCTGCAAGCATTTCTCTAAAATCAATTCGATCCTAAAAGACCTTGGTGAAAAAGAAATCGCCTGGTAGGTACGGCCTGACTTTTAGGGATGCTTCGCACTTATAGGTCAGGCCGTACCTAATTAGGATGCTTTTAGTGCTTTAAAAATCTCTAAAGCTTTTTTATCAACTAGTTCCCCTGTCGAATATCTATAAAGCACACTGCCAATGAATGTCTGGTAAGGAATCCCAATTCTCTTGGCCTCTTCTTTAAGCGAAGCAAGCACACTACCATCAACTCTTAAACTAATTGGAATTTTAGATGCATCTTTACCCACTTTTATTTTTCCAGCCCGTTTTGTAAGTTTGCTTAGATCATATTCCTTTTTCATACTGTTCCCTCTCTGTTCGTGTGGCCTTTCTCGCAGAAATGATTCTGATTATCTTTTCTCTATCCCACTATGCTTTGGATCGACCTGATGCCGTGTTTTTTATAATTCAGTTAATTTTTATCTTAGTTCCATTCAAATTTCATCAATTCGATTATCACACAAGTGTATATACAATGAAATACGGTGAGAGTGAGAGCTAAAGAGTGGGCATCCAAGTCTTTTTAGGGTGTTATAAGTTAATGAATATTTTTGAAAAACCGATTAGCTGTGGGAATACCCATTGTGGGAATACCCACAATGTGCTATAATGTTCTTAAAAGTGAGGACAGTATATGGGACTAAAAAAAATTGCATATAAACCCTTTTCAATAGCAAGACCTGATGATCGAGGTCGTATTACATTAGGTAAACTGCTTACTTTAGGAGTGAGTAGATTCGATATTTTTATCAATGAGCAAACTGGAGAGGTTTTATTAAAACCCTATAAGGAAATACCTGCAAATGAGGCATGGCTATACCAGAACCCAACTGCTTTAAATTTAGTAAACAAGGGTTTAAAGGAAGCGCAGGCTGGTAAATTTTCCGGCCAAGAATTTGAAGAAACAAGTTGGATTGATGAAATTGAGGATGATGAGTGAATTTTAAAATAATATTTGTTCCTCTTGCTAAATCTACTTTCGATGAACTAGAAAAAGCAGCAAAAAAAGCATTCCAGAATAGACAAAAAAATAAAAATATAAAAACATCAAAACAAGAAGGCTTATTTAGGCAAGTTCACAAAACTATAAAATTCCTTGGACAAAATCCTAAACACCCTTCTTTGCAAACACATGAATATGACAGTATTACAAATCCGTATGATCCAAGTCAGAAAGTTTTTGAGGCGTATGCTCAAAATAAAACTCCAGGTGCTTACAGGGTTTTCTGGTGTTACGGTCCCAACAAAAAAGAAATTACGATAATTGCAATTACCCCTCATCCATAGGCTGTATCTTAAGTTACGTTTGAATAATTCCATTTATGGTATCTTTTTTTGGATATTTCTCACTTTTTTACCACCAAAAAAGCAAGAATATGCGGTGTAAACTGCTTTGGGTCGAGTAATTACTTTACTGTGTAGAAATCCCTTGGGTGATAACTATCATCGTGAGTTAGATCCAAGCGGTAAAATGACATGATCTGGCCATTTGTTCCGTTATCAACAATGGATTCGTTGCCATAAGAATCAGTGACGATGATGACAAAATCCAAATGATTGTAGCTGTACGACCCCCTGGCTGCAACATCATCTTCAAAATGAATAGACCATCGGTAGTCGGATACTGCGGGCATTTCAATTTTTTGCTCTTGTGCCCAATGATTGGTTTGACCGTAGGACGAATATCCTCCGGAATATCCATACTTCAGATAAACCCGGTCTCCGTATTTGGTGTTATGATTTATATAGGTGATTTTAAACTCACCTCGAAGAACACTAAAGTAGCCAGCTGTTGGATTGTAAACTTTTCCTTCGACCGTAATTTCAGAAGCGTTAATAGTTGCTGTAAAAAATAATAAAGCAATAAGTAAAGATGTAATTTTCATATCAACTTCTCCTCGCATTTATGAATTTACATCTACCTGATATAAGTAAATATGTAAAGGTAAGTCCACACTTTTGGGACTAT
>Ga0208375_1003142_pt1 | contig 14471 bp, 19 predicted proteins | sample RifOxyD1_FD_184038 | JGI IMG/M metagenome (GOLD analysis project Ga0208375, IMG submission 184038) | Soil microbial communities from Rifle, Colorado - Rifle Oxygen_injection D1 (SPAdes) | ecosystem: Environmental > Terrestrial > Deep subsurface > Rock core/Sediment | place: Rifle, Colorado... | reverse complement strand
ACCCCCGCCATAAAAACAGCAGAAAAAATGGCAATAGCGGATAGGTCAGTACCTTTTCCGCGTGCCCGGCGGTAATCCTCGCCGCCAAATAACCACCGGCTTCATATGTCATACCCAGTGCCGCCGCCGTCCATTTGGAGATTCCTGCCTCCCGGGCCAGCAGATACATCGCTGTTCCCGCCAGGACAACGCACACCACATAAATTATTTTTATCGCCGCCTCCCGGCTCAAAAACAACATTGGCGCCCCCATCAGCGGATTGAAATAATCCGACAGCGGATCCGCCGCCATGGGAATCCCCTGATTTAGAAGTGGGTTCCATTGCGGCCACCTGCCCTCTTCTAATATCGCTTTTTTCAGATACACTTCGTTCACCAGCTTTGCCGGCAGGTCATTTTGTTTAAACACGCTTTTATCCGCCAGCCACGGGCTCAAAATCATTACCCCCCACACCCCGAACAAAATTAATTTCCGTTTCATACCAACTGCCGCCTGAGGGCCATGATTTCCTTCAGCAGGTTGATCACCACCGCGGGTTTCACAAAAGCGAAAAATTTATTTCTCCCTCCCACTTCATAAATCGTCTGTCCCCGGGTTCTGGGAAAATGTCTCACCCCTGTTTGTCCGATCGTAAATCCCGCGCATTTCGCCTTTACCAGCACTTCCGCGTCAACAAGTCCTGTCTCACTCATCAGTTTGATTTTTTCAAACACTCTCTTCCGGTAGATCTTAAAAGCGCAGTCCACATCCCGTATTGAGAGCCCCAGTGCCAGCCGGATAACCAGGTTGTACACCCGGGCGATAAATATCCGCATCAGCGGGTCCTGCCGGTTAACTCTGTATCCGGCTACAATATCATACTTATCGGTCAACGGCAGCAGTTTTTCCAGGTCCGCAATCTCAAATTGCCCGTCAGAATCCGTATAAAACACCCATGGGTATTTCGCCGCGTAAAATCCCGACCTCAAAGCCGCCCCGTATCCCCGGTTAGCCGGATGATTAATAAGTTTCAGTTGACTAACCCGCTTCATCATCTGCCTCACCTCTGCCTCCGTCCCGTCCCGGCTCCCGTCATTTACCACGATTATTTCAAATGTTTTGAATTTCTTCAGCAAATACCGATATATTTTCTCTACTACCGGCCTTATATTCTCTTCCTCGTTATACGCCGGCAACACCACGGAAATTTCTCTCATTATCGAATTCTAACCCTGCGCTCATCTTCCCGCCAGTTTGGTTTTTAAAAATTGTTTAGAAATTAGGTTTTAGAAATTAGTTTCATTTTATATTGTGGCCATTCTTTGATTACTGTATACCCTGTCGGAATTTTAGCCTCCCCGTCTGCCAACACCAGCGGTTTTTTGTTATTTATAAACTCCGTCAGCGCTTCATCGTATGCATACACCCCCGATGTCACTCCGCTGTAGTTAGCGTACATCGACAGGGTATTCCTGGCCCGTGGGGTAAAAGTCATATACAGCGCGTCACTGCTCAGAATTACAAATTCCTTCCCGGGATTGTCTCCCAGATATTGATCCATCCTGTCCGACACATCCCTATAAAATTCCGCCTCTTCTTTTGTCAGTTTCATTCCCGACAATACTGATGGTCTGGTTATCGTTACCCGGTCCGTTTTCACTTTCACCCACCCGGTATTCAGCCCCGTAGCTATTCCCCCTGCAATTATCAGCCCTGCCAGTACTGCCACTGGCCGGTATCCCCCCCGCCACAGCCGGTAAATTCCGTATCCCGCCAGCCAGAATGCCGGTGTCACCGCCCAATACATATGGGAAAAATCCGCCAGCGGATAATACTGGACCAGGGACACTACCGCCAGCCACCCCGCCGCCGCTTCCGTCCTTTTCCCCTGAATTACAAATAATATCCACATTGCCAGACAGATTAGGGGTACCACTAGCCAGACAGGGTTCGCCGCCAATAATTTGCCCACCAGTCTCCAATCGTACTGCGACCCCAGTATCCGCCCGTTGATATACCCCACCCAAATGTTTTGTTTCCACCAGGCACCAAGTCCCCCGGAAACAACAATCGGCAGCATTGCCATCACACTCACTCCCGCCATCCCCGTCACCACCGCCTTTATTTTTTCATGCCTCCACAACACCACCGCCAACGCCACCGGCAATAACAAATAGGATTGCTTAAACCAAAACGCCGCTGCCGCCACCATCCCCAGTTCCCACCCTATTTTCTTCCGCAGTACCAGCCACACCGCCAGAGTCTGCATCAGCGCCCCGTAAGCCGACGGCCAGGCAAAAGCGTGTTGCCCAAAATACGGCGCCAGCCCCAGCCAGCCCAGCGTTGTCAGTGTCGCCCCCCTCCGCCCCATCACCTCCCGGCATATCCCCCACATTACCAGCCCCGCCAGGGCGTAAGCGATGGCAGTTACCAATTTAATTACGATCAATTTTTTCCCGAATACATACAGCGCCCCCGCGTGCAGATAAGATGTCATTGCGCCGTAGTGCGAAAATACGTCTCTGAAAAGGACCTTTCCGTTGGCTACGTCCAGCGCCGGTTTAAATATTACCCCGTCATGGTTGGCATCTATCCCCAATAGCGAAAAGTACCCCGCCACCCCCAGTACACTTCCGAAAATAATTACCGGTGTGCCCCACATTTTCATTTTTTACCGCAATTATCGCACTCAACTTCAGCACCTTTAATTATCATTTCCGCCATAACCTCAACTATTTTAACCATTCTATATATGTACACCCGGTAGCTTTCCGGGCTGCGGCATCCCATCCGGCCGTCGAGCATTTTTTCATCCGTTTTCCATTAGCTGTAGTATACAACACCAGCAGGTTGCCGCACTCCGGGCATTTCTCGTCCAGCTTCTCCGTTGTCCCTCCGATCCATTCCACGAAGTCACACCCCGTGGCTTTCCTGGCTTCCTTATCCCACCCCCCGGTACTGCATTTTTTCATTTTCTTGCCGAATCGGGTCGTCGCCATCACCAGCGGGTTCCCGCACTTGGGGCATTTCTCGTCCAGCTGCTCCGGCTCCACTGGCAGCCACTTTACATAAGTACACCCTGTAGGTTTGGATCTCGGATCATACGGACCGGCAGTACTGCACCGTTGCAGTTTTCTCCCGGTTCTGGTTTCTTCCACCAGCCCTAGCGGACTGCCGCATTTCGGACATTTTTCATTTTCCTCCATCCGTCCCAGAATATCACACCACCCGCAAATTCCACAATCCGAAAATTTCTTTATTCACTTGCCCAGATCACGAAGGTAAACACTTTCTGTCCCATACCGAAATCTCTCTCAAACAAGCCCACATTTCCGTTATCTTTAATCGCTCTCCCCCACTCACTTTTTATTTCGCCGATATCGTCCTGTATCCTCCGACCGAGATTTTGGGCTAATTGTGATATTGTCTGACTCACGGTTGTAAATCCGTCAGTCTGTGAGTAGATGGCTTCCAATTCTGCATAGTCATGTGCGTTTGGATGCTCGTTGCTCGGCGGCCCGGCAGGGTTGTCGGTGTAGTCCATACATGTTCCTAGGTTTGGATTATTAAATATTTCATCCTGATGATCCAAGCCTAAAGTGTGGGCTACTTCCTGGCAAACCACCAGTCGTTTCCAGGCCGGGGTGTTGTATTTTGCCAAACCAAAATATGTGTCATTCATTTTAGTCGTCCCTTTGGTAATATGCAGTCCGCTCACCCATATCTGGGCCAACCCCAGCCATCCGTTATTTCCGTAACTGGAGTTACAGACTTCCACCCGACCGCCAGTCGCTCTGCACCGCCTCCCCGTAGTCGACCCGGAAACAATCATTGTATCCAGTACGCTGGATAAACTCCAATCACCGGAAGTCGTAGACAAATAAGGATCCCAACCGGACGACAGATTATCTCCCAATTTCAGGGTAAAAGGATTACTGGTTCTTGCCCAATGATATCCTCCCCAGGAATGGTTTGCTTTAACAGAAAGACGGCCAAAAAGAAAAAATACACCCAAAACCAGAAGCGACATCAGAGATTTTTTGGTTTTCGCAATCACTCCTGTCTTTATAAAACCGCCAAAAAATATAGTCAGTAAGCACCATCACGGGATATTTGTGTGAAATATTACAGAAATAGTAAAGAGTTGACTCCGCCGGCTTTCAGACTATGATCAGGAACTATGAGTCCGGATAATCCGAATCTATCCCGCCGGGATTTTATTGATCTCGCGGGGGCTGCCGCACTGAGTACAGCCACCCTCCCCTGGCTTCATCGGTTAATGCATCCGGTCCAGTCCGATACCTGGCGGCTTCCCAATGTGCAAGGGCACCCTTGCTCTGAACGTTTATTACTGATAGGCGATATCCATTCAGGATTAACGGACAGTCCGCCTCGCCAGGCTAATACTCAAGCCCTCTCCGCTCTCGATAATCTCGTGGACCATTTGCAGGATTACCCCTTCAGTCTCCTGGTCCAGATGGGCGATATGATCAGGGAAACGGAAAACAAGTCGACAAATACTGCCCTTTACTCTCAATGCCTCAATGTCTTATGCCGGCTGCCCTTTTCCGCGATCCATTTATTGGGCAACCATGACCTTTACGGTATTTCCCGGGACAACTTACACCAAATTTTTCAGCAATACGGGTTGAACCCGTTTTATGGCGTTCGGGAATATAATGACTTCCAGGTCCTCTGGCTGGATCTTGTTGCCCCCCCGGACGGATCCGGTACCCTGCCGGAAGCCACCATCGCCTGGTTGGAAAATACAGTCTACCCGGATACTCCCACCTTCATTTTTTCTCATTATGGAATCATGCCCCAAAACTCTGAAGGCAATTTCTATTTCCATGGGGCCCGCCGCCTCACCGCCCTTGCAAATAACCGCGAAGTTTGGCAGGCCTTGTCCGGGCTACCGGTTCAGGCTGTGATCAGTGCCCATATGCATTGGGGATCATATTCCAAAGTAGGTAATACTCATCTCATCACCATCCCGGCCTTTATCGAAAATGCCGCCTCGCCTGATTCGGACAACTGCCCCGGCATCTATTCGGTTCTTGAAATAACCGACCCCCACCGGTTTACACTCAAATCATACTTTGGCAGCAACTGCCTTTTAAATATCGAGGCGGACTCATAATCCAAAGGCGGCAATACCGATCATCCCTTCCATCTGGTACGGTTCGGCCATCTCTTTGACACCAAAATCTTTTATTCTCTTAAATTCACACCTCAGGCTTTTCGTTCTTGCCCTTAACTTTGTCATGCAGTCCGAAACTCAGGTTTCTTTCACCCTTTTAAACTACTCCTTCTCTAATGTGCCGTTGTTTTCTGTGATCATCGGCTCCATGTTGATCGGAGTTCTGCTGGCCTACCTGATCCACATGATAAATTCCATCCCCCGTCTCCCCAAGGATATTCAGCTTCAGACCATGCGTATTATCCAGGATCGGTTTCTGGTTGGCGTAACTGCTGGAGCCTGCCGGGAGGCGGCGAATTTACTCCAAGCGCCGAAGTAACCGAATACGGATTCTTTTCCTTTTATCAAAAAATCAGACAGACTCTGCAAATCACCTCTTAATTATGATTTTCCTGGGTTCAATTCCCCAATCCGGTCCTATCACCCCGTTGGCCTGCAATTCATCCAATATATTTTCCGCTCTTTCCCAATCAATCATCAATTTTCTTTGCAGAAAAATCACCGGGGCTTTATTATGCTTCACCACCAGCTCCCTGGCTTTCTCATACAGCGCTTCCGTCCGGTCCCTGTTCCCCTCCAGCTTTTCAACCCTCTTCTCCAGTTTATCAATCCTCTTTTCTAAAAGTTTAAAATCAGTCATGTGTCAGATTATATCGGGTTGTAGATTATTGAAACAATTTTTTTATTATAAGTTGTACCCGCCAAATACCTTCCCTTAGGAAAAACTTGCATAGTATTCTTCAACTTGTTTAACTTGTAAGTAAGTTACATTATCATTCTTACCATGCGGCCTTCTATTCAGTCTGGGATTTATGGGCCTGGTTCAAGTAGCCTGACCATTTTGCCCCCCCATCCCCCCCTGGATATAAGAAATGATCTCATATTTATTCCGGTTTTCTTGACAGTAGTTTTGAGCCTTTCTTTGGTAACAATCTTTAGAGTAAAAATCTTTGGTCTGACTTTAGCAGAATATCTAAGACCGGTTTGGTATTTCGTATTGGTAGCGATAGCAGTAGTTTTTTGGCAGTATCTGGTTGGAGTTAAAACAGAAGGGACCTCTTTACAGCTGAGAATCAGTCAATGGGTGTGGGAAGCTATGGTTTTAGCTTCTGCATACAAACTCAGTAAAAATCCCAAATTTAGCTATAACAATATGCTTATTCTTGGTATTTTATTTTCGTTTATCATCCACGGACTGAAAGTTTCAATCAGATACTTCTTCTATGCAAAAACTCTATGGTACGTACTTGATAGATTCTTATATGGAAGCTTGTTGGTGATGCTTATTGCAGTAGGTTTGGGTTCTGTGTTTATCTTGCTCAGGGACAAGAAACTAAAATGAAAAGTTTATTAACATTTGTAATATTCACTTTCTTCGTCATTGGTTCTTCCCCCCGGCAAGCTCTGGCCTCCCCCCCGAATAGTATCTTTTCCTCCCCTGACTCCCCGATTATGAGGATCCGTGAAAGAATTGAGTATTTCTTCGCATTTAATACTCAGAAAAAGGTTATTGTTTTGGAAAAGCAGGCGGAAAGAAGGCTTACGCAAGCAGAAAACCTGGCAAAAACAAAGAGTGTTGATCAAATCCCTCCCCTAATTAAAAGTTATGAAACACTTAAAGAAAGACAGGGTGGTTTGATAAGGGGTGCACCAACAATAGACCTGGCCGGGGTGAAAGAGCGAACCATTGAGCAACAATCCAGAATTGAGGGTATAAAGAAAGATATGCCTGAAAACGCAAAAGATGTAGTTGAAAACAGCCAAAGTACAGTTATAAAAACAATGATAGATAACATCAGGGCTGATGAAAATGAAGAAAAAGTAACTGAATTTACCGAAGGAATAAAAAACGTTCTGGATCCGGGAACTAATGTCATTTTAGAATCAGCCCCCGAAGTTGCTCCTGGTGCGAATGATATCAACCCGGGAAATATTGATTACGCTCCCTAAATTAACTGCCTGCACTCCCCTTACCCTTTTTCTTAAACAAGCTTAAAACAATAGAGCCCTGACAACTTTTGACTACTCCTTCCCAATTTCACCATCCGTATCCTGAGTCAGGAAAAACCGAAAGCAAACCCGCCAACTTCTGTCTATTACTTAGCAAGCGTAGCTAAAGAAGCTTTGATAGAAGCATTATCAGTGTTTATCAGCCTTACATTTCCAGGAAAACGATTGTGCAGGGGGGTCAAGAACTCATCCGCCCAAGAGGGGGTTAATACTGCAATGTCTGAAAAATCAACTATTACCTCTTCGTTTTCTTGGACATCGTTGAGAGTAGGTTGAAAAGCTAGCCAAGCTTCTTTACCAGAGGGACGTGACACTAATATTGTGCCAAATTTCTTTAATTCTATAACGAAGTTGCTCTTAACGAAGTTGCTCTTAACGAAGTTGCTTTTAATCATATCAAGTTTTCAAATCTTATAATGGCAAGGCATCCTCTTATATGTTTTTCTGCTGATGCAATAATAATCTCTTTGTCATTTTCTTTTAAGAACAAATGAGCATTACCCGTTTCAAAGTCAAGAGTAAACGGGTTTCCAACAATAACATCTCTAACAAATTTTAACCCATTCCCTCTGGCTTCTGGAAACCGGCCAGATATCGTTTCAGTAAAAGCTACTTTAAGGGCATCGCCGTCGTTGGTTAACGCTGGCCTTACCCGTTTAAGAGTTGCTAATATTCCTTGTCCACGATCAGCTAATACGATGACTCTATTTCCCAAGTCATATGAGAAATATATTCCAGTTATATCTGGCCAGTTACCCAAATTATGATCAAAAGAATTATTGCCAATTTCACCAGCAATTGCACTTAGTAATGATGTTGCAGAAGATGGAACTGCACGTTGGAGACTGGACTGAAGCTTTTCAAGTCGCGCTTGGAAAATGTCTCTAGTTTGACAATACACGTCTTGTTCCGGGGTTATCCCTGTTTCTGCTGACGCCCACTGTTCTACCAGTGTAACAATATCCCGTAGGAAAACATTAATATCTGTTTGTCTATAATAACGATGCCCCTTAGGGCCGTTTCTAACAGAAAGTAATCTGTGTGTTTTATCCCACCTTCTAAGGCTGTCAATAGAAACACCCAGCAATTTTGAGGCTTTTCCTATAGAAATCAGTTTGCTTGGCATATGTACTAAATCTCTGCTAATATTAGCATATCTATGCAAATATATGCAAATCTAGAAAAGAATGCATAGGTTTAATACACTCAGGATAAGCTTTTCGAAAAATTCGCTAGAACAAATGGGATATTATAATTGGACGGAATGAGAAAAAGTTTTGACTTACTCAGACAATTTGAGAAAATTGAGAAAACTCATTGGTGGTGGAATGGCCGACGAAAACTTATCCAACTACTCCTTCCCGACGGAAACAACTTAAAAATTCTGGATATCGGTTGTGGGACAGGAGAAACATTGTCCTTTCTAAAATCTATTAGACCCCAATCTAAATTATATGGAGTAGATCCTGACCCGATAGCAATCGGATTTTCTAAAACTAGGAACTGTGGAATTATTAAAAAATCTTACGCAGAGAAACTACCCTTCAAAAATGACTATTTTGACGTAGTTATGTTTTTGGATGTACTGGAACATGTTAAGAACCAAAACAAAGCATTACATGAAGCTAAAAGAGTTCTTAGACCAGGTGGTTTCACCATAATAACTGCCCCAGCTTTAAAGTTAATCTGGTCCGACCATGACGTTAAACAAGGTCACTACCGCCGGTATACACGTTCGGAAATCCGATCTTTAACTAAGAGAGTCGGAATGAAACTAAAGTTTATTAGTTATTTTAATTTCTTATTATCTTTACCAATAATTATTGTTAGATTATTAAGCCAACTCCAACCATTTAGATTTATGGTCTCCTATAATAATCGTGTTAATTATGATGTTGCCAAAAATAATCCGATTAATTCATTTCTTACCAAGATATTTCTATTTGAGATAGCCCGAATTAAAACATTTAATTACCCTATTGGGATATCCATAGTAGCTGTTCTACAGAAAGAAAGTAATGTTTGAGGTCAATTCACTATTTAGCCTTCCTGCATATCACATGGCGGTTATTAACTTACTTATGATAGTTGCTTTTATCTTAGGATTAACAGTTTATCGATTCTATTTTCCCCAAAAAAAAATCAATTTCCTTGTATTAGTCATTGTATTGTCATTTCTCCCCATGGTTAGCCACTTCAGAAAAGGTGACTACAATTCAGGGCTTGTACAAAATGCCTCCTTTGCTTCTGGATTTTTTAGTTCACTAACTGATGGTAATTTAGTTCCTCGTTGGGCTGAAAGACTTGATACTCATTTTGGATACCCAGCTTTTATTTTTATGTACCATACACCATTTTATATGACCTCATTTATGCATATTTTTGGATTTAACTTCGTAAATAGCGTGAAATTAGTATTTATCTTTTCCTATGTCTTATCTGGAATTACTTTTTATCTTTGGGCTAGAAAAAAATTCACCTCCCTTGGTTCTTTACTATCCACCATCCTTTATCAATTTGCTCCATACCGATTTATTAATATCTATTTTCGGCTAGATATCGGTGAATCAGTAGCATTCATTTTTATTCCTTTGGTATTTATGTATATCGATCAATTAAGTAAAAGGTTCTCCGTTAAATCAATGGCACTAGGAGCGATTAGCCTGTGGTTGCTTATCATTTCCCATCATGCTGTAGCACTAGCCACAGTAATTTTGGCTTGTGTATACGTTCTATATCTGTCCTGGAAAAAATCGCTAAAAGTAAAAGTGCAGAATTTTTCTGTCATCATTATCGGCTTATTACTTTCTAGCTATTATTGGTTTCCCATCATAGTTGAATCGAAGTATGTCCACATCCGAGACTTTACCCAGGAAATTGCATTTCCAACCCTACAAGAGTTGATTTTTCCACCCTACCGCTTTGGATTATTATTCCAAGGTCATAATGGAGAAATAGTATTACCCATTGGATACGCAGGATGGATGGTTTTTGGTATTGGACTTATTGTCGTAATTAAAAAAAATCTCGTTCAAAAATATCACCCACAAACTACATACTGGTTAATAGCATTCACCATAACTTTATTTATGCTCACCAAGTATTCGTCATTCCTTTGGAATGTTCTTCCTCTAATCGGTAAGTTTCAGTTCAGTTGGCGTTTACTCTCAATCATGGCCTTAATTACCGCTACCTTAGCCGGAATAATATTCGATTCTACGAAAAGTTCAAAGAATAAATATCTGTTATTAATTTCAACTTTAACAATAGCCGTTTTATCAACCATATTAAATTGGGGAAATCGTAGCTCAAACCCCAAAATCATATCAGACGCCCAATTAGAGCAAGTCCTCCCAATCCAAAGTCGGATTGATTATTCAGGTTTTCCTCAGGCAGTACCCATTTGGGTTAATTCAGAAGATAGATGGGGAGATTTAAACGTCCCCACCCCAATTAATATCCTATCTGGAAAAGCTGACTATTCGACAATCTTTCGTAATTCAACACTTCACGAATACAATCTGAATGCCCAAACTCCGATATTAGTGCAGGAAAATACTTACTACTATCCCGGTTGGAAACTTTGGGTTGATAATAATATATCTTCAATAAAATATACCGATACCACAGATCCTGGAGTTATGGAGTTCGATATAAATCCTGGATACCATAGTATTAGATTGAAATTCACAAACACCCCGGATAGAACTATTTCGCTGGTAATAAGTATTGTAACCGGGACGCTAGTATTAATAGTTCTCTTCAAACAATCTAGGAATACTCTTAACCCCACTAAATTAAAAATAGGCGTCTCCACAAATTCTACTTAAAGTTCAAAAAAATAGCTGTGGTCGATCCGTGGAACGATTTCCGAACGATGCTCACAACACCTGAACTTATACGGTTAAATCTGGATAGGGTGTTTTTAGCTTTAGAAGATATGGTTCAGGTTGAGTTAATTAGGAATAGGTGGAAGGAAATTAAAACACTTTCTGAGTTTCAGATTGCAAGTTGAACCAGAAAACTTCCAACCCCGGGTTCTTCTCCCATTCCTCTTCGGACACTTCACTCAACAAATACTGCTTAGTTCGCCCCATCAATTTTTCAATCTCTTGGCTTGAGTACCAGCCAACCTGTTTGGTTTCATCCTTGCTCCTTTTTATCTCACCAGTTACTTTGATTTCGTAAATTTTCCAATAATGCCAAGTTCCATCTTCTCTTCTGCATCTATTTTCTTTTCTGCCTTCAAAAATTAGCTTTAAATCGGTCGCTTCCAAACCAACCTCCTCATTTAATTCTCGCCTGGCTGAAATTTCAAAATTTTCATCACCATCTACATGTCCAGCCGGTGGAGCAAATCCAAACGGGTATTTCATCCTCTCAATCAGTAAGACCTTATCACCTTGTCTAACAATCATCCCCGCGCTAGTGTGATCGCATCTCTTGGTCATTTAATATCTTCTAAGTGTCCATTTAAGACAATTGGCTCAAAGGTTAGAAGCTCGTCCATAATATAACCCTGGTCAGGTAACTGGTTTAATGTAAATATCTTCTTTTTACGATAATAAGCAAACCCCATTTCTAAGAAAGTATTAGCACCGATGTAGTTTACAATTTCTTTTTTTGTAACATTTAACACTAGTATCGCATCAGATTTTTCTATTTTATCGAAATGTTCTCCTATAAATTCAAACTTCTTTTTTGCTTCAACCCGAGCCTTATTGTCATCACTCCAATACTGACTTTCTTCAAGTGCTTTGGTTGGCATTAATACTTGATGCCCCAATTCCTCTAATTTTTTTTGCGTTTCAACCATTGCTTCAAAAAATTTTATTGACCCACAAATTGCAATTATCATAATTTTTTTAATAAGTCCTTCGGTTCTTTGACTATATCTCTAAATAATACTCGTCTACAAAGCTCGTCGTCTTTGTCGGAAAGTGCATAAATAGGCTTTCCCAAAGCCATTGCGTAACCCAGCTCAAGAGTTGAACTGTTTCCGGAATAGCCATCCTCGTTGTAAAGAAAAACCACATCTGCCATCTTAATTTTATAAAAATGGTCATGAGTTAAACCCAACGCCACAAAATTTTTGTAATCTTGCGACAAATGTTCCCATTCCTCTTGACCGGAATGAAGATATGGCTCAAAAACTACTACACCAGCCTCTCTTAAGTCGGCGGCAAACTTCCTAATTCCCGGTTTAAAGCGTCTACTGCCACAAATAACCACAGTTCTCATGGGTATAGTATGCCATATTTTGAAATCCGAAGAAATTCATAGAAATCCGTAGAAGTACTCCGTATTCCTAGTATTAATCTGACTCACGCTTTTGATTGTATTATAAAGGCTTTCCAGAATCCGGTCTGGGCAGAGTAAGCAAGAGAAAGATTGAAACAAATCAAGTTACTTCAGAAAATTAGCACCTAGATTTCAAATGACATTGAATACCCTAGTGTCTGGTTTACCCTGCCTAATCCAAACCTCACCGGAACCATCTTTTGTTAACGAGTTTGAATCTAGTATGCTTAAAACAGATTCTGCCAAATATCTTCTTACTTCTTCAGGAATAGACTTGCCTGCTTTAGTTTCACAGTCAAATTCAACCGACACGTCTGTATCAGCTACTTGAGCAAATTCGAGCTCTGCTGTTATTGGTTCTTCGTATCCAAATATTTCAGCTATGCGCTTGGCAAGTTTTAATGTAGCTTTATTGCTTTCGTTTTCTGGTGCTTGACCAAGTTCTTTTGAAAAAGAAACACCCCCTCGCTTCTGAGGAGATAAGACCAACCTTATTCTTGGTCTATCTAAATGGTTTCCAATCCTCTTCAATTCTTCCTGAGATATTGGAGGAGGCGGTTCGGAAGTTTCCCCTTCCCGAAGGACAAATGTTGTATCTTTCCACGCCTCGATTACTATCTGTGAAATACCAAATGGCGAACCCTCAATCATTTCTTGAATTGTTTGTCCTGCTGATTCTATTTGCTCATCCATTGGAAAAAATGATTATAGTTCAAAATCAGGATATTCGTTTGGTCCTATCGTAAAGGAAATTCTTAATATTGGTTTATCTGAAATCCCTTCCGCAACCCTAGTTTCTTTATCTTCTGGGTCAGGGACGCCCAACACACGATGGAGACTGTCCCCAGCTTTTTCGCATAATTCCTTTGCTTGCGGGACATCTATGTGGCTACTTCTTGGAATTTCAAGTATTGCTATAGGCATAAATATTTTGGTTAGATTAAGACAAATTCAGCTCCGTAATCCTAGTATTAATCTGACTGACGCTTTTGATTGTATTATAAAGGCTTTTCAAAACCCAATCTGGGTGGAACAAGCAAGAGAAAGATTAAAACAAATCAAACTTTTGACAAGAGCAACAGTCGCTTAAAGTTTCCTAATTTAATTAGTAAAATGCTCTTTAAGCTAAATCCTTCTTCTTTTCTTCAAATTCTTTCTTGTCTATTTCTCCTTTAGCGTATCGTTCTTTAAGAATATCCATAGATGTTTTGTCTGCCCCGTTTTGTTTAGTGCCTCCTAAATAACGAACTAAAGCAACAACTCCTAGAATAATAAGAATCCAAAAGACTATCATGAATATCCAGCTTAGACCAAAACCACCCCAACCACCCATCATAGAATTTCCACCTCCTCTAATCATCCACCACATCATTGGTAATCCATATCCTGAAGGAAACGAAGCATTGGTTTCACAACCGCTTGACCTTTTACCGAGAGCTATATGCATTTGCTCCTCTCCATTTTGACCCATCATACTGGTCATCATTTGGTTCATAACAGCGTGTCTTTCGGTGTTACCGATTGATTGACCCATAAAATACTCACCAAGCACTGCATAACTGTTATCGGTGAGGTCTTTACACTCAAGCTGTTCCGCTCGTAGCTTTTCCCAGATTTCTTTTCCTTCTTCCTCCTCGGAAGCTGTGTGACCATCCGAAATTGCCTCTGTTGACCCTCCCATCATGAGTTGAGCAAAGGTTATAGGCGGTCTCAATAGAAAGAGAAGTAAAAGAATAGTGATAAGCAATAGTCTTTTCATACGGTTATAAACGCTATAAATCTTTAAACACTTTTGCCAGCGATGGACCAAGTACATGAACAGAGAACTCGTAAAACTGACCAAAAGGCACGATGTGAGTGGATAAATTCTTTCTTAGTCTCTCACTTATTTTCTGAATCATCTCATTTGCGGTTTCTGGGTCGGATTTACTATTTGAAAGATGAGCAAATGAATGAAGGACTACAGAGCTAGTTTTATTC
>Ga0208375_1003141_pt1 | contig 14471 bp, 20 predicted proteins | sample RifOxyD1_FD_184038 | JGI IMG/M metagenome (GOLD analysis project Ga0208375, IMG submission 184038) | Soil microbial communities from Rifle, Colorado - Rifle Oxygen_injection D1 (SPAdes) | ecosystem: Environmental > Terrestrial > Deep subsurface > Rock core/Sediment | place: Rifle, Colorado... | reverse complement strand
TTGCCAGGAGACGGAACAGAAAAACAAGGAAATAATATTATTGCTCTAAAATTCGGTTTAGCAGAAGAGCAAGACAGACTTGTAAAAGTAATTCCATTATCAGGAGTTTACATTCCTCGTCGTGGAAATGTTGTAATAGGCAGAGTTACTAACGTGACTTTCAACGGCTGGTGCATAGATATTGACACTTCTGAAAATTCTTTTTTACCTCTTGCAGAAGTTCCAAGATTTATAAATAAAAATGAATTAGAAGAAATGATGGACATCGGGGATATGGTTGTCGCGAAAATTTGGAACATCGGCGGAAGAGGAATTGACTTAAGCATAAACTCAAGAGGTTTAGGAAAAATCGACGAAGGTTTAGTAATAAAAGTAAATCCGCACAAAGTCCCGCGAATAATCGGCAAAGAAGGAAGCATGATAAATTTAATTAAAGAAAAAACAAAATGCGAAATCACCGTCGGACAAAACGGATTTATTTGGATTCAAGGTAAAAAAATTGAAGAAGAAATTTTATCAAAAAACGCAATAAATTTTATTTGCGAAAAATCTTTTGTTTCAGGTTTAACAGAAGAAGTTGAAAATTGGTTTGCAGAAAATGGAGGAGAAAAATGAAAGAAATATTGGGAAGAACATTTGTCGCCGGAGAATTAACTAGACAAGTTTTTGATTATTTAAAATCAAAAGGACTTACTGCGACAGGTTATTCCGGGGGGGTAAATGGGGTTTTTGATTCAGGTTATTTTAACGGAAAACTTTCAGAACAAGACGCAGAAAGATTAAGAAGAGAGAATAATCTTGCAGTTTCAGTTTATGAATTGGAGGTAGTTGCATAAAATGGAACAAGAAGGATTACCTTTTGATTATGAAGTTCGTTCAAGAGATGGAGAAGGGCATTTAATCGGTAATAGAAGAATAAAAGAAATTATGAAACAAAATGGAATTCAAGGAAGAATTATTGTTGATAACGACATAGAATATCAATTTGACGACGGGACAATTCTTGTTCAAGGAGAAGATGAACTACCCGCATTTATTTCAATTTTTCCAGTAGGAGAAAAAAGAGATGAATGTCAAAGACAAATTGCTCAACTAAAATCACAACTTGAAAATTTAACAGGTTATGAGTTAAGAGGATTATAGAATGAAAACAATAATTACAGAAAAAGATGCAAGAGGATGTCAAAGAGAAGAATTAGTTTTATTACATGAAATGCCCCCTATTTTTTTAGGAATAAATGAAGAGGGGATAGAAGCAGTTTGTAGTGGGTTTAGAGTGGGGGGAGACGATCCTTATAGTGCTTTAGAAAAAAGAGTATATTTTATCCAAGACGGATTAATAACCACTAATCGTTTTGCTTATCCAGAAATTGATTCAACTGGAAGAGATTTTTATGGAAGTATTGTCTTTGATCAACAAACTTTTAAAAAATATGGTGAAATATTAAGAAATGGGGTAATCCCCGAAAGGAGGGTTGCATAAAATGACAAAAGAATTTAAACGACAAGACGGAAGAAAGCCAGACGAATTTAGAAAAATAATTGCAAAAGTTGGAGTTGTGCCAAACGCTAACGGAAGTGCGGTTTTTGAATTTGGTGGAACAAAAGCAATCGCAGCTGTCTACGGCCCAAAAGAAATGCATCCGCAACATTCTCAAAATCCAGAAAAAGGAACTTTGCGAGTTACTTACAACATGATGAGTTTTTCAGTTCACGACAGAATAAAACCTGGACCAAGTCGAAGAAGTATGGAAATCAGCACAGTAAGTGGTTGGGCTCTTGACCCTGTTGTAAATTTAAACAAATTCCCAGGAAAAGTTGTCGACGTTCATATTGATATTATGCAAGCAAATGCATCAACTCGTTGTGCAGGAATAAACGCAGCTTCGCTCGCGTTGGCTCATGCAGGAATTCCAATGAGCGACTTGGTTTCAAGTGTTTCAATTGGAAAATTAGATAAACAATTAGTTGTGGATGTAAGTAAATTTGAAGAGGACTGGGAAGAAGGCGAAGGCGCAACAGACATCGCAATGTCTTTCACAAGTGCAGGAGAATTAACCCACATCCAACTCGACGGCCACATCAGTGTCAAAGAATTAAAAGAAGCAATTCACCTCGGCAAAAAAAAGACAAAAGAAATTTACGAAATCCAAAAAAAAGTTTTAAAAGATTCAATAAAATTAGGAGAAGAAGAATGAAAAGAAAAAGATTAGAAATTGGGAAACCTGCGGTTTTGCAAGTTGGAAAAACTAAAACAATAATGACGAGAAAACCAATTGTTTATTTGGGAAGAGAAACTTCACCAGCAAGATTAAGATTTCTAAGCGAACCAACAAGTGATTTAATTGAAGAAGGTTATGCATACTTAGAGGGCGCAAGAGTTAGCGGAGATACAATTATTGCAAGTGCTTGGGAATTTGTTGGGGGTTATTATCATTGGAATTCAAGAGATAATCCTGGTGCCAAAAGAAGATATCAACAACTTGTTGATCAATGGAATCAAGCAATGCGACCAAGACAAGAGGTGACAGCATAAAAATGAAAGACAAACTTAAAATAAAATTGAATTTATGCGATATTACCGGAGGCATAGAAAAATATCGCTCACCTGAACAAAAAAGGGAAATTCATAAAAAAAACCGCGAGGTTGTTTTTAAATGACTGAACAAGTTACACCAAAAATTACAGCAGAAAGAATAAAACAATATTTAGAAAAAGGAAAAAGATTTGACAAAAGAGGATTAACAGAGTTTAGAGAAATTTCAATTGAAACAGGAATTTCAGAAAACGCAGAAGGAAGCGCGAGAGTTAAAATCGGAAAAACAGAAGTTCTCGTCGGTATTAAAATGAATGTTGGCGAACCTTATCCAGATTCTCAAGACAAAGGAAATTTAATGGTAAGTGTTGAACTTCTTCCGTTGAGTTCTCCAAAATATGAACTCGGTCCTCCAAAATTTGATTCAATTGAAATCGGCAGAATTACAGACAGAGCAATCAGAGAAAGTAAAGTTATAGAATTAGAAAAACTTTGCATTAAAGAAGGTGAAAAAGTCTGGACAGTTTTCATTGATGTTTACTCAATTAACGACGACGGAAATTTAATTGACGCTGCGTGCATCGGTGCAATCGCTGCTTTGAAAAACGCAAAAATTCCATTTTACGACGAGAAAACAGGAAAAGTTGATTATGAAAAAGAATCAAAAGAAAAACTTCCTCTTGCAAAAAAAATTCCGCTTTCAATTTCTTTTCACAAAATCGGAAATCAAATTATTGTTGACCCGACAACAGAAGAAGAAAATATTAGCGAGACAAGAATCGCGATCGGAAGTGCAGACGGAATAATTAGTTCAATGCAAAAAAGCAATGAGCAAAGCATTAAAGTTGAAGAAATGGAAAAAGTTTTAGATATGGTTGAAGAAGTTTGGAAAGATATAAGTAAAAAAATAGAGAATATTAAATAAGTTTTTAAATTAAAAAAATCAAAATATAAAATGGTAGACGCATCTCAATTTACAAAATACGAAAAGGCAAGAATACTTGGAGCAAGAGCCTTGCAAATCGCTATGAACGCCCCATTATTAATAAAAATAAATCAAGAGGACTTGGAAAAAATTCACTATGATGCTTTGAAAATTGCAGAAACAGAATTAAACTCAAATGTTCTTCCAATTTCTGTTCACAGACCTTTTCCAAAAAAGAAAGAAGAAAAATTAAGAAGAACAAAAGAACAAAAAATTGACGACGACGAACTTGAAGAAAAAGAAGCAAGTGAGGAAGAAGAAATTGCAAAAGAAGGCGAGATAATGGAACTTGCAAATCCAGAAGAAGAGAAAGACGAAACAGAAAGCATTTCAGAAAGTTCTGATGAAGGGGAATAAAAATAAAAAAAATTTCGAAGTATTTTTATCACCTAAATATTTATAAGATAATTTTTTCTTGAAAAAATATGGGAACTGAAAGATATGAAATTCGTATAAAACCTTTAGAAGATGGAAAAGAACCAGAAAATGGTTGGAGAGAATATTCTGATAGAAAAAAAAGATATCAAATGAGATTTGAAGGGGATATGAATCTTGTTTTGATGCGAGAAATACAAAAACGCTTTGATGCAGATCCTACAAGAGAATACAGCTTAACTGCAGTTTTTGAAGTTTGTGATTAATAACATTCTCGTCGAGAGATTTAAAAATTATCTACAAACAAAAAAATAATCTTTACAAGATTAAATTCATTCTTCATATTTACAAAGTTTAATAAAACTTTCTGCGTGATTGATTTGTTCTCTTTTTTTTCATATAAAATATAAGGAGATAAAAAATAATCTGCCATAAGCTCCAAAAAATTCAAAGAAGGGGTTGTAAAATTTTCAACAATCACCCCAATTGTCCTCATTTTTTCCGACGACAAATTTTTAGAATAATAGTTTCCATAACATTCAGAATCATATTCAGAAATATAATTGTTTAATACATTTTCAGAAATTTTTATTTTTTCAAAAATATTTTTTCTTAAATTCTCTAAATCTATTTTTGTATAATTTTCATTTGAAATAATAAATTTATAGATTGACTCGCAAATAAATTCAGGCATTAATGTTTTATTTATTTTATCTGAACAAAGCCCTTGCCAATTATTTTTATAATATTGCAGTTCAATTAAATTTATTGATTTTTGTTTTTCTTTTACAACATTATATAATAAAGAAGTGTCAGAAGTATTATTAATCAAATAAAAATATAAAATTTCACAAACATTATCTGAAACAAAAAATGGACTTGTTCCGCTACTCCCACCACTAGTTGTTTCTGTAATTTGTGGAGCAGAATATTCACTCACATCCAACCACCATGTCTCACTTGCTTTTGAAAAATTTGTATTTCCATAATAAATTGCAGTTATATTATAATCATTTCCAACTTCTGTGATTTTTGTTGTGTTTGAAGTAATCAAAGAATTATTTGCTGAAATAGAATCATTTATTAAAATTGTTATATTTTCTGTGAAACCTAAAATTAATTCTGCTGAAAAGTTTATGTTTGTGTTATTGTCTTTTGAAGAGTTTGCTCTGCTTCCTGCGATTGACATATAAATTACTGAGTTACTTTGGTTTACTGAAATGTTTAACATAGTAGAATTTAAATTATTGTTTGTGTCATTGATTGAAATATTTACATAATAACCTCTAACTGCTAATTGAGAAGAATTTTTTAAATTTCCTGAAGAATTAATTTCAAATCTTGAATCATTTACTGCATAACTTCCAAATGCTGTTTCATCTGTTGCGTTTATATCGTAACTTATTCCAATATGATAATAATATGTTTGATTATTTAACAAATGAGAGAAATAGGGTTTGATTAAATCCAATTCCGTAGCAAAGCTAACACTCATCATACTTGAATTTAAATTTCCTTGTGTATCATTTATTGAAATATTTATTGTATAATTCTGAATAGTTAAAGTTGTGATATTATTTAACCCTCCTGTTGAGTTCATTAAGAAATTAATTGTATTATTTACTGAATAAGAAATTCCTGCAACACCGATGTCAAAAGCGTTTATATCGTATCTTAAACTTTGATTTGTATAAATCGTTTGATTAACAGGGAGAGGATTAAAATATGGTTTCAAAGTGTCGTTTACATCTATTTTAAAAATTGTTGAGTTTAAATTATTTGAAGAATCATTAATTGTAATGTTTACAAAATATGTTTTATTAATTAACATAGTTATATTTTTTATCCAACCAGTAGAATTAATTTGAAAATTAGTTGAATCATTTACTAACCAAGTTCCAATTCCTGTGTCATCTGTTGCACTGAAATCTACAAGTAAACCAGTAACATTTAATTCAAGAGTTTGGTTTGATGGATTTGTAATTATCGGGGGACTCGTATCTACTTGAGAATTTACAGTTATATTAATATCTTTGGTTACTTTATTATTTGAACTATCGTTTATATAAACAATTAAATAATAAACCCCAATACTTAAACTTGATGTGTTATAAATATCTCCAGTTAAATTAATTGAGAATTTAGTTGTGTCGTTTAAATTCCAAGTTATAGTATCTAAATCAGTTGCAGAATAATCTCCTAACACACTTTGATTTGTATAAATTGATATATTATTTATTGTCGTGAAAACAGGAGAAGTTGTATCATTCACAAAAACTTTATATGCTGTTTCATTCATTAACCCTTGTGTATCATTAATTGAAATATTTAAATAATGATTTCCTAAACTTAATTGTGTTGAATTAATTAAGCCACCAGTTGTATTTATTGCGAAGTTAGTATTGTTTACCAAATAATTATACATTCCTGTTCCAACATCATACGCATTAAAATCAACCATTAATCCGGTTGTTTTATATTCAAGAGTTGCATTCGCTGGAATACTTGTAAAATAAGGTTTCAAAGTATCTTGAACACTTACATTGAACAAAGTCCAATTTATATTATTTGAAGTATCATTTATTGTTACATTTAAAATATAATCATATCTTGCTAACCTTGTCGCATTAACTACTCCTCCAGTAGAATTTATTGTAAAATTTGTTTTATCACTAATATTATAAGTTCCAAAACCTACAGCATCTGTTCCTGTAAAATTAACATTTAATCCAGTAACATTTAATTCAAGAGTTTTATTTGAAGGAATAAAAGTAAAGTAAGGTTTAGTTGTGTCAGAACTTAGAGGAGAAACTATTGTGATATTTAAAGTAGAAGTTATATTTCCTGAAAAAGAACTATTTGTCATATTTGCATAAGAAAAAAAAGAATAAACTTCTCCAATATCTCCTGTTGCATTAACCCAAAAATTAATTATTTGAGATTGCCCTTCTATTAATGTGATGTTTCTCGGATTTGTTTCATTTGTGTAAAACGGAGTTGCTCCGATGGTGGTATTCACTAAACCCTTTGTCCCTGAAGTTGTATAAGTAACAATCAGCGTCGGTGCGTAGCTTGAATTTTCTGACATATCAAAATAAGAAATTGGTCCTGATGAAATTCCCCATGTCTGATTTGTTGGAATTCCCAAACCTGCCCATCCACTTGAAGAATTAAAAATTGATAAACTTGTTGCGTTAGTTCCTAGAGAAATCATCTGAAAAGTTCCAGCTGTTTGACAAAAAACTGAATTTTTTACAAAGTTGGTTCCATTTACTGCATCTGCATAAAGTGTTGTTGGTGTTTGCGAATTGTTAGCAATTTCTAAATTCCAAATTTCGCAACTTGTTGGAGAACTTACTGAATCAATTGAAAAATTTAATGTTACATTTGTTATTATCGCAGTTGTTGGAATTGAGGAAGTGTTAAAATAAAAATATGTTTGAACAGGTGTGCCAGGGGAATTACTAATTTTACCTACTGCTGATGTGGGGCCTGTTTTTGTTCGAACATAGCCAGATGCTTGACTATTTGTAACATTTCCGTCGTCAAAAATATCAATTATTGAAGTAGTAGTTTCTGGGTCAAGGTAGACACTTACACTTTCGCAAGAACCGCTTAAGCAAGAAACATTTAGAGTTATATTAAAAGATAAATTTTGAATTGCATTTATATCTGTTGTTGGATACATTGTTGATAAACCTAAAGAAGGATAATCTACTGTGTAATAATATGAAATTGTTTTATTAAAATTATTGTTTGTTCCATTTCCATATGCCCACCAATAATAAAAATATGTTCCTGCATTTAATGAACCAATTACTGAATTAAATAAATCAGATTGATTTGTTGAAGTATAATTTGTTCCGTTGAACTCAACTCCCGCGGTTCCATTTATTAAGATTATTGTTACATTTGTAAAATAACTTTGTCCGCTAATGTAAACACTTCCATTTGAATAATTAAATCCAATGTTTGAAAATTGAGGGTATTCTACATCTTCGCTTGCTGTCTCATAAGTAATTATTAAAGTCGGAGCATAACTTGTATTTTCTGAAGAATCAAATTTTGACCAAGGTTGTGCTGATGGACTACAAGCCCAACTTGAATTAGTTGGAATTCCAATTCCAAACCAACCCTTACTTATATTAAAATTAGTTGCATTTCCTGTTGCGTTTGTTCCAAGATTAATTGTTTTAAAACCAGCTGTTTGACAGAACGCAGAATTATAAACATAATTAGTTCCGTCTCCTATATCTGTCCACAAAGTTGTTGCAGTATTTGTGTTATTATCTGTATCTAAATTATAAATCTGGCAACTTGTAGCAGAACTTACAGAATCAACTGAAATATTTAAAGTAATATTTGTCATTGTTGCTCCTACTGGAATAGTTGAAAGATTAAAATAATAATAAGCTCTTACTGGTGCCCCGGGAGCCCCCCCCTGTTTTTCCTGTTGTTAAAACACTTCCTGATTTATCTCTTGTGTATGCTGAACAAGTTGCAGTATTACTAACATTTCCGTCGTCAAAAATAGAAGTGATTGAAGTAGTTGTTGTTGGGTCAAGAATATAATTAAATTCAACATCGCCTAACAATTCCAAATCAAAAATACTATAATTCTCTTTATCATTTAATTTATTTAAATAAATTTTATACCAATTTTTTTGCGAGACATTTTCAAATTTTGCAATTTCATCAAAAGTATTTTTTTTATAAACTTTAATTATAGAATTATCCCCTTTTGCATAAATAGTTATATCATTTTTATTTGTAAGATTTTTTTCAAATGTGATTCTTATAAAATTTTTGTTTTTTATTCTTATCCATTTTTCGTCTAAATCTTTAACCTTATCATAGATATTCGAGAGATAATTTCTATTTGAATCAAGATGTTCTGCATCAACTATTTTGATTATTTCTGTTTTTTTTATATTTAGACTTTCTTTTGGTAGGGAATTTCCAATTTGTAAAAGAAGTAAGACCAAGACAATATATAAAATTAGTTTTTTCTTCATCTCAATTTAAACCCCTACTCTTTTATTTTTAGTTAAATTTCTATTTAAATGTTTTTATAAAATCTAACTTCTTGACGATAGATTATTCTAAATAATTAGTAAATGTGAAAATTTATAACTTCATTTTCTATATTTAATTATGCGAGAATTTATTTATTATTCTAAACACGCGAGGACAACTGGAAATTTTGATTTGACAGATTTAATGAAAGCAGGACGAATGGACATTGCTTGTCAAATTACAATTATGGCGTTTTTTGTTTCTCATCACACGCGCGAAAATGTAAAACTTCATCTTATCTTCGATGGAGCACCAGACCCGCCAAAACATTTAGAATTATTTCCAGGAAAAAGTTTTTCAGTTGAAACAGAAAGCAAAATCGACATCAGCAAAAAAGACGTCGGCAGTTTAATAAAAAAAATGCTTTACAAATACAAGAAAAACGAAAAAAACGAAATGTCTCCTGGATATTGGATTGAAAAAAAATCTGTTGAAAAATTAATTGAAGAACTTCAAGATTCTGGAAAAGAAATTTTTATCATGGACAAATCTGGTGAAGACATTCGCGAAATAAAAACAGAAGATTTGAAAAACGCGGTTTTTTTAATCGGAGACCAAGACGGAATTCCAAAAGAAAAATTAAAAAAATTAAAAAAATCAGGAATTAGAAAAATCAGCGTCGGACCGCAAATGTATTTCGCGTCGCAAACTTTAACAATAATTCAAAATGAATTAGACAGAAAAGGGGTGGATTAAAAACAGCGACGAGAAAATTCGCGACTAATTTTAATTCAAAGTTTCAAAAACCGCAAGATTTATAAGTTGTATAAGTTAATATAACAACATGGAACAGGAATTTCAAAGAAAAAATATTTTGCATTATCCTCAACTTGACACGGTTTTGATGGTTGAAGATTTTATTAAAAAAAATTCTGGAGAATATAAAAAAAGAAATCTCTGGGAAACACTTCCAAAAAAAATGATGTACCAAACTTTTTGCGTGATTTTTGATTATTTGTTTTTTTCAAGAAAGATTTCAGTTGATGCTGAAGGAAAAATCGGTTGGACTTATTATCCAGAAATTGCAAAAAAATATCTTAAGAGAAAAGATTTGGGAAGAAAAAAATGAATTTTCCGTCGCAGACAAGAAAAGGAAAAGTAAAAATCTTTGGTGCATTAAACAATAAAACTGGAAAAGTAATAACTTCAAGTTGCAAAAAGATTAATCAATTTGAATTTAAAAAATTCTTAGTAAAAATTTTGCATTATTACAAAAAAGTTTATCTTGTCGTCGATAATGCATCGTGGCATAAAGCAAAATATATAAAAAAATTTCTTGAAAATAATAAACATAGATTGAAAATTGAATATTTTCCCGCGTATAGTCCAGAATATAATCCCACCGAACAATGTTGGAAATCTGTTAAGAGAGATCTTTTGACAACAAGATTATTTTTATCTGCAGAGAATATGGAAATGCAAATTAAATCTTATTTTGAAAAGAAATTTTTTTGCGGTCTTAAGTTAGAACGCTTTTTAAGTCCTTGACTAAGTTATCTTGTAACCACTTGATAATAATATCAGATAATTATAGTATATAAACATTTGTCGTCAAAATAAAACTACAATAATAACATTTAAAAATATCAAAAGATTGTAAACTTTATGAATGCAGAAGAACAGATATTAAACGACTATGGGTTAAGCAAGAACGAATCTAAAGTTTATTTGGCAAATTTAAAATTGGGTGTTGCGAAAGCAAATGAGATTTCTACAAAAGCAAATGTGTTAAGAACCACGACTTACGAAGTTTTGAATTTTCTTTTGCAAAAAGGACTTGTTTCAAAATTATTAAAAGATAATGTAGCCCATTTTATTGCTGTTTCCCCAAAAGAATTATTAAATATCTTAGACGAAAAAAGAAAAAAAATTAATGAATCTCTTCCTTTACTTGAAGAGTTGCAAAATAAGACAAAACATTTAATAAGAATAGAATCGTTTGAAAGTTCAAATGGTTTGAAGACAATAACTAATGATTTACTTTCTGGAAAAAATTATACCTATAAAGTTTTTGGGGGGGCATCTGCTTGGTTAAATTTTTCTCCGTCGTTTACAGAAGTATTTTACAGAAAGAAAAAAGAGCAAAAAATTTTTTCAAGGGCAATAAATCCTACAGAAGAAAAAGCGTTGGTTAAAAAAAATTCTATTGCAAATTCTGAAAGAAGATTTATTTCTGGAATGAAGTTTACCTCAAACTGTTATATTTATTTAGATAAAGTCGCTTTTATAGATTATGAAAAAGAAAATTGTCGAGGGGTTATAATTCAAGATAAAGAGTTTAATCAAATGATGGATTTCTTTTTTGATAAAGTTTGGGAGAAAGCGAAAAAATGAAACCCCTCTCCTTTTCTTATCACGGAAAAAATATTTTTTTGCAAGTTCAAGAATGTAAATCAATTTTTTCAAAAATTCGCGGACTAATGTTTCGTCGTCGAGAAAATTCTCCTGCAATGTTATTTGATTTAAAAAAACCAAGAAAATTTAAAATTCATTCACTTTTTGTTTTTTTTCCTTTCTTAACAATTTGGCTTGATGACAAAAAAAATGTTTTAGATATAAAAATTGTAAAACCATTTAGATTTTCTGTTTCATCTAAAAAACCTTTTTACAAATTATTAGAAATTCCAATTAATAAAAAATATTCTAAAATTTTGCAATTTCTCGTCGGAAACGCGAAAGATTTATAAATAACAACGACGTGATAAATTAAATAATCAAAAGGAGGTAAAAAATGGGAACAATTGTTGTTAAAAATGTTGTCAAAAGAAAACATGGATACCTTTACTATGTTGATGGAAAGGGCAATGTTTGTGAGGCAAAAATGTCAAGAGGCGGCAAGAGAAAAAAAGCTTCTAAAAAGACAGTAAAGAAAAAAAGTAAGTAAACATTTTTGATTCTTATTTTTTATTTTAACTTTCTTTATTTTTTATCTTTTCTAATTCTTGTTTTACTTTAAATTCGTCGTCGGGATTTGTAATACCAAACCATTTTTCTGGAGTGGAATACAATTTCAAAATTAATTTTTCTTCTTTTATTAAATTAGAAATTTCAACAGGAAGATAACACTCTATTTTTCTGTCTCCTTTATTTTTTTCTTTAAATTCTAAAAGTTTTTTATTTAACTCAAAAACAATCTCTGGGTGAAGCGCAAAAATATTTTGGCTTACTAAAAAATTTTCAGAAAGATTTTTTTCTTTAAGATTTTCTTTTGTAATTCCCAATGTTTCTGTTATGCGATTTATATTTCCGTCAGAACTTATTTCATAAACTCCGCGATTGACTCCGCCTGTTTCAGAAAGAACTTCTCCAAGTTTGTAACCAATTGTTGCCCCGAAATTTTTTTCTTTTAGATGTTTAAATAATATTTTGAAAGTTTCTTTTCCATAAATGTCGTCGCCATTGCAAACAACAAATGGTTCTTGAATTAAATTTTTTGCAGAACCTAACGCATCTGCAGTCCCCCAGGGTTTATCTCTTTGAATTTCATCAAATTCCTGAATTGCATAATAAATTGGAATTCCCTTATAAGAATTTTGAAATTTTTCTTGAAACAAATTTTCTGTTTTTTTACTTACAATAAAAATTATTTTATTAAATCCAGATTCAATTGCTTGGTTCAAAGAATATTCAATTAAAGATTCGTTATTGGGCCCAACCTTTGCAAATGCTTTTACTTTTCCGCCAAATCTCGACGACAAACCCGCAACCATATAAATAATTGAATATCTCATTCTCTTTTCCTTTTATGTAAAATCAAAAACTATTTATAATGTTTATGGAGTTTAAATTTATGGTAATCGTCTTAGGAATTGAATCAACTGCGCACACATTCGGCGTCGGCATTGTCAAAAATAAAAAAATAATTGCAAACAAAAGAAAAATGTATTCAACAGAATCTGGAGGAATTATACCGACGGAATCTGCAAAACATCATTGTGATTGCAAACATGAAATTTATTTTGAAGCGCTTGACGAAGCAAAAATTAAAGAAGAAGAAATTGATGCGATTGCATTTTCACAAGGACCAGGTTTAGCCCCGTGTTTAATTGAAGGAATGAAATTTGCAAAAGAAATTTCTGAAAAATTAAAAAAGCCCGTCGTCGGAGTTAATCATTGCGTCGCGCATCTTGAAGTCGGAGAAACAACAGGAGCAAAAGATCCTGTAATGCTTTATGTTTCTGGGGCAAACACGCAAGTTATTGCATATGAATCAGGTAAGTATAGAATTTTTGGAGAGACATTAGATTTGGGGGTTGGAAATTTTATTGATACTATCGCGAGATTTTTAGGACAAGGATTTCCTGGGGGGCCTAAAATTCAAGAGCTTGCAAAATCAGGAAAAAATTATATTGAACTTCCTTACAAAGTAAAAGGAATGGATATTGCACTTGCAGGAATTCAGACAAAAATAAAACAACTTATCGACGACAAAAAATTTTCAAAAGAAGATTTAGCTTACTCACTTCAAGAAACTGTTTTTACAATGCTAGTCGAAATTGCTGAAAGAGCTTTGGCTCACACTGGAAAAAAAGAATTGCTCTTAGGCGGAGGAGTTGCATGCAATTCGCGACTTCAAGAAATGTGCAAAATAATGTGTGATGAAAGAATTGAATATGGAAAACAATCTCCAATCTCAATTTCTCCGTCGATGTTTTCCATCCCCAAAAAATTATCTATGAATACAAAAAATAAATTAAAAGAATTTATTGGGAAAACAAAACTTTTTGTTCCAGAAAGAAGTTTGCTCGTGGACAATGCTTCAATGATTGCATACCTCGGAGAAAAAATGTTTGAGAAAAAAGCAAATGTTTTTTCTTGCAATGAATTAGAAAAAATAGACATTCATCCAAGAGAGAGAACCGATGATATTGAAGTGAACTGGAGATAGATTTTTTTGAATATAAATATTTTTAAATGATAATTTGTAAAATTTTTTATGGCAAATGATTTAGAAAGATTTTTAGAAGAAGGATTTCAAGAAGGAATGGTTGTAAAAATAGACAATATTTCTTATTATCAACTGGAGGGGGTTAGTGTTTCACATGTTGATGTTGATGCAACTCTTGGTTTGACCCAATCGAATAGATCTTTATTCGGCAATATTCATTTGAATAGAATAAAAGATGAAAATTTAAGAGACCATCAAAAAGAAAATATTCTTTCTCTTAGATTGGCTTTGGAAGAAAGAGATGTTCAGGTTGCAATTAATTGTGCACAAAATTATCTTCCTCATAAACGAATTAGCTTTTATTCTGGAGATGTTGGACAAACTAATTCTTGGTCAATTCATTGTGATATAAGTTAAGAAAAAATTAAACACTAACAACAAATTGCAAAAATTAAAACAAAAGTTGGACTTAAAACTTTTTCAACTTCTGTGCGATATGAAAGGAGGCATTTAGAAATATCGCTTAACCACAAAGGAAGGGAAACATCGACAAAGAAACCGCTTAGGTTTCTTTTCAGGGCGGATGGAGGGAATCGAACCCTCGTTCTACG
>Ga0208375_1003140_pt1 | contig 14474 bp, 15 predicted proteins | sample RifOxyD1_FD_184038 | JGI IMG/M metagenome (GOLD analysis project Ga0208375, IMG submission 184038) | Soil microbial communities from Rifle, Colorado - Rifle Oxygen_injection D1 (SPAdes) | ecosystem: Environmental > Terrestrial > Deep subsurface > Rock core/Sediment | place: Rifle, Colorado... | reverse complement strand
TGAAAGGAAAAACTCCGTCAGAAATAGCAGAGATAAATCTGGATTTGAGAAGAAATAAATTATTGGGTTTGATAAAATTTGTCAAAGGTGTTTAGGGATTGTTAAGTTGACAGTATCTAGTTACTCTTACACTGACATATAAATTTTCTTTTGATAGTTTTTCTTCAAATCCAAAATATCTTGGTTATGATTCTATCTATCCTTTTCCGCGTTATTCAACTGCTGAATTAATTAATGAAAATATTCTTCTTGGAACTTCTTATGCTGGAGGAGTTGCCTTTGCTACTGATTATGAAAGCAGTTATGTTAGCGGTTCAAATTACGGTTCATTATGGTCTGATTATGTTAATTACAATGTTTTAATTAAGTTTTCAGAAGTGTTGCCTTCTTATAATCTTGGATGCAGTGTTTTAGCTGATGGAAATATTAAGATTAGATTAGCATTTGGTTTAACAAGCGGATACAATGCTCAAATTTTTTACAAAACATTTTCAGATAAGTCAGAATTTTTAGGAAAAGAATTTGATTTGAATACATTTAGTTGCGATAGTGGAAGTGATTCTACTTGGGGGTGTGGAAGCCATGATTCTATTGGGGATTGGAAAACAGGAAAAATAAAATTTTCTGGCAAGTCCTCTTGTGTTGATAATGATGGAGATGGCGTTGATGGTTTATCTCTTGTTTGTCAAAGCGGAACTGATTGCGATGATAAAAATAACTTAATTCAAAAAACAATTAAAAAATCAAGAGACAAAATTTGTTGTCCATCTTCTGTTTCTCCTGATAGATTTTTATTAGACACAGGGGTTTCTTATGAACAACCCCCTATTGGAGGGGTTTCTGCTTTTGAAAGGTGTTATTTTTGTCCTGCTCCAAATACGATGGTTTATGCGACGAGGAGCAAGGGAAAAGATGAATTTCTTGAAACATCTATTTGTTGTCCAGAAGAAACAGATTCTAAATTAATAATTAGAAAAACGGGTAAACCCACTTGTGAAGAATGTAAATCCCCTAATAAATTAATTTATGGAGAAAAAAATTTTGAAAAAGGAGGGGTTTTTGAAACTTCTATTTGTTGTCCTGAAGGAATAAATTCTGAATTAATAATTAGAAAAACGGGTAACCCCACTTGTGAAGAATGCAGACCTCCAAATAAATTAGTTTATGGAGCAAAGGATTATGAAAAGGAAGGTCTCTTTGAAACTTCTATTTGTTGTCCTGAAGGAATAAATTCTGAATTAATAATTAGAAAAACGGGTAACCCCACTTGTGAAGAATGCAGACCCCCAAATAAATTAGTTTATGGAGCAAAGGATTATGAAAAGGAAGGTTTCTTTGAGACATCTCTTTGCTGTGATGCAAGTATTTCCAATCCAGTATTAGAAACAGATGGCATGGGTTTTCCTTTAAAATGCGGTTCTTGTTTTTTAAAAACTCATGGAAATATGGTTTGCAAAGGTGATTGCAGTTATTGCTCAGATAATAATAAAATTGTAAAAATAAATATTGCTGAAGATTGCAAATCAAATATTGTAAAAGATTGTTCTGAAGAAAATAAAATTTGCGTTGAGCATAAACTTTCGCCTACTTCTGATCTTTTTGCAGTATGTGAGTCATGCCCAAATTCACTTTCATTTGTCACAAGAAGAACAGATCATATGCTTTCAACTTCTGATGGAACTTCTATTTTAACTCCCTCCAGCGGTCTGCGTTCTGAAAATACTTTTTTTAGTTTTATTACTCCAGCAGAAGTTTTTTTAAAAATAAGCGAGACATGTGATAAATGTCCTTTATCAAAAATTAATGTTTTTATAAAAAATCATGGCGAACCAGGAGTTCAAACATTTGGAGATAATAGTGAAACCTATTTGAATGTAGATTATTTAAAAAATAAAGTTCAAGGGCGATATAATTTTAATTGTGTAAACAGGGTTGTTTTTGAGGGATGTTCTGTTGGAGGAAAATGTTCAAGCAATTCAAGAGAAGGAGAAGAGTTTATGCAAGTTGCTCAAAATGTTTTTAGTCAAGGAGAAAATAAAGTTGAGGTCTTTGCTTCATCAGAAAATGTTCGTTCAGATTATCTTAATTTGTGTGAAAGTATAGATGATAATGGATGTATTGTTAAATTAAATCCTAATGGGGAGTTTACTTATCTAAGAACGATTTTTTATCTTGCTCATGAGAACGCGCTTTATCCTGCAATGCCTGAATTTGCATATCAAACAGAAATTACAGACGGGGACTTAGGATTAGTTAAGATTAAAATAAATTCTGACGACGAGACATTAATGCTCGCAGAAATGAATGATTATGCAATGCCTTGCAATTATTCTGTTGCAGATAGCAAAGAATTTATAATTGATTCTGAAACAAGGACAATTAATTTTTATGATTTTATAATAGAAATTCCAGAAGAAACTCTTGAGATAGGAAAAACAGCAAAATTAAAAATAAATAAAATTCAGACAAATTGCACAGCAGAAAATGTTTTTTATTCTACTGCCCCCCCAGATAAAGAAGAGTTTGATGAAGTTCAGCAATTGTATCAAGAAGGGTATATTGATGATGAATTGTACAATAAAATAAAATTAGAATTTGAAAATCAATGGGAATGCGTTGAAGATGAAGAATGTTATGGGGCTTGCCCAATGAATCTGCAGGATTGTTCGTTTGAATGCATAAATCATAATTGCGTTCCAGTTCCAAAAAAATTTATTCCAGAAACATTTTGCGATTCTTTAGATGATAATTCTAATGGTTTAATTGATGAAGGATGTGACGATGATTTTGATAGTTACTATGATTCTAATATGGTTTGTTATGAAAAATTTTCTTCAAGTAAAATGCAAACCCAATTTGAATTTAATAAAAAAACAAATTTAACTTTGAACAAAGGATGGAATCTTGTTTTTGTTCCAACTGAAAAATATATTTCATTATTTCAATTAAGAGAAAAATACAAAGGGCAAAAAGAAAAACAATGCATTGTTGAGTCGGCATGGAAATATGATCCTTTAAATAATTCAAATATGAAAGTTAGTTCTATTGGCAATTCCGAATCATATTGGGTTTATTCTCTAAACAATTGTTCGTTTCCACTAACAGATTTTAATCCAATAGATAAGACAAAGATAAACTTGTTTCAAGGATATAATTTGGTCCCTGTTTTTGAAAACAAGATGAGTGAATTTTACAAAAAAATTTCTAATGAAAATATTTTGATTGTTGATAAAAACGGAAATTTTTTGAATTTTAATCCAAGTTTTTTAAATTCTGTTCAGGCAGGGTTTGTTTTTTGGAATTCGCAAATTCAGTGCGGAAATAAAGATTGCGACGATAACAATGCAGAAATAGGAGAATGCAAATGAAAAACAAAATAGAAAAAGATAAAAAGAATAAATTTATTTTTGGAATTGCTCTTTTAGTTTTAATACTTTTAGGTATTTTTTATTTTATTTATTTTGAAAAAAATATTTTTTTAAGTCCGCAAATTCCTGTTCCTGAAATAAGTTCATTGGAAGTTATAAATCTTTATATGAGATATGCAGATGTTTTTGATGGGACAAATAATTGCGCTTTTCCAAAGATAATCCCAGATTATTTTAACAGAAGCCAGCTTGCTTATTTGTTAGATGATAATGAAAACACAATTTGTTCAACAGAATTTAGAAAACAGGCGTCTCTTCAATTAAATTTTTCAACAATCTGCAGTTTTACAAAATTAGAAATTTCGTTTGGAAAAATAAATAAAAAACAAGAAATAACTATTTCCTGCATTGACCGGGGAAAAGAAAAATTGTCCAAGAGTTATGTTTATGATTCTGCTTTGTCAAATAAAGCAAGAACATTTGAACTGGCTAAAAAATTTAATTGCAAAAATGTTAAGATTAATTTTGTTGTCAAGGAAAAATTTGCAGGAGTTTTCCTTTCGGATTATTTTAATATTAGAGGAATTAAGTTTAGATAAAAGGGAATAAATAAATTCTCTTGCAAGTTTTGTTTTTGCATTTTCTCTTCTGTAATTAACCAGCAAACAAATTTCTATTTTTTCCCAAATATTTATAATGCGCGTCAGAAGTTTTTTCTTTGCATTTTTCACATTCTTTTTTTAAAGTGTAATTCAAACATTTGTCGCATTTTTTTAATTTTGTCATTTTATTTCTATTTCACTAAATTGCAAATTTTTTTTCTTTGAATCTTTTTCTATCTCTAAAATAATTTCTTTTATTCTCGCCCCTGCATTTTTCATATCTGTATCTTCAACACTTATTGAATATTTTCCGCCACTTATGTATTTTATTTCTGCGTTTTTTATTTTCCCTAAAATTTCTTTTATTAATGTAATTCCGTCTGAACTTTCTGATGCCAAATTTATCTCTTTTTTCAAAATTATTTTTTTCTTTTTTTGAGTATTTAAAATTTCTAAAACTTTTTCTGAATTTTCTTTTCCAATTGCTTTTTCTAAAATTTTGGGTTCTTTTTTTGCTTGTTCTAAGAAGTCGTAAATGTTATTTTCTTTTTCTATTTCCTTGATTAATTTTTCAGAATCTTCTTTTAAAATAGTTTTTAAAATATTTTTGTAGCTATTTTCAAGCGCGTATTTTTCTTTTACTTGTTTTTCTTCTTTTTGGCTAACCCTTCTTAATGAAAGAATTATTTGTTCTCCTAAAATTTTTAAAACTTTGCAGGCAATTTTCTTTTTTGGAACAACATAGTCCCTTAAATTTCTTATTCTTCCTGGCGCGATTTCACTTAAAGTTATTGTCCCTTCTTTATTTGTTCCGTCGATTTTTACAAAAACATTTGTTCCTAAAATTCGGTCAACAGTGCATAAAATAATATCTCCTTGTTCGATTTCCATAAAAGTAAAAATGGAAGAGGGGTTTTAAAGTTTGTTATCAAAAGAAACCTAAGCGGTTTCCAACAAAAATCTTTTTATGCTATTTAGATTTTTGTGGCTTAGAAAATCCGTCGGAAGATTTTCTCAGCTTTTAAACTTCCCTTTTCTGTTCATGTTAAGCGATATTTTTTTATGCCTCCGACGATGTCGCGTGAAAATGAAAAATAATTTTTAGCGAGGGGAAAAAGTGCAGAAGATAAATTGCGCGACTTCGTCGCAGGAGTTTTGAAAATTTTTCTTGTCAAATACAGGTGAAAAAATTAATCTTTTAAATAAAGTTAGTTGCGAATTTTTAATCTTGAATAAAGTTTGTTGCAAATTATTTTATCGTCGACAAATTGAATTGATCTTAGAAATATTTTTTGTATTTTTTACTGGAGAGAAAAAGTGTTTTGGTGAAAACCAAAGTTAAATTTTTGTGCGTTAGCCCCTCCCTCCCCCCCTTGAACGCTTTCGGCGTTCACAGAAATTAGTTTCACAAAAATTGAAAAAGTGAAAATTATTTCACCAAAAAAGAAAAAGCAACATTTATATACCAATAGATACATAAATGTCTATGATACTACAAAAATGTAGCATATGGAAAGTTGCAGAAATATTTTTTTTAGAGCCAACTAAAGTTCATTTTATAAAAGAGATTTCTAGAAAAATAAAATTAGCCCACACTTCTGTAAAAAAACATCTTCTTGATTTGACAGAGATGGGTTTTATTGAAAAATCTAAAAAAGAAATTTTTGAGGGATACAAGGCAAAGAGAGAAAATCCTAATTTTATTTTTTATAAAAAAATTGCAAATCTTATTTTGTTAAAAGAATCTGGGTTGATAGAAGAATTAAAAGAAAAATATCCCCCCTCCATAATCCTCTTTGGTAGTTACAATAAAGGCGAGGACATAGAAAGTTCAGACATTGACATATTTTTAAATTGCAAAAAATTCAAGATAAATTTAAAAAAATTTGAACATTATTTAAATAGAAATATACATATTTTGTTTAAAATAGAAACAAGTAAAAGTTTGATGGAAAGTGTAAATCAAGGAACAATTCTTTTTGGAGAAAATAATGGATGATGTATTTAGAATAAGCAAAGACCCGAGAAGGGCAGGCGCGCTAAAAGAAATGGCTCAAGACAGATTTAGAACAATTGTAAATTTGAAAGAACCTTATAGAATTCTTGAAGAATATTATGAAATAATTAAAGAACTCATAACTTCAATTATGTATTGTTCTGGTTTTAAAACATTAAGCCATAAGGCATTAATTGAATTTGCAAAATTGAATATAAAACAATTGACAAATCAAGAAATAGAATTAATTGATGAGTTAAGAATAAAAAGAAATAATATTGTTTATTATGGGGAGAAAATTACATTAGAATTTTTAAGGTTTAGAGAGAGCACAATAAAGATTATTATCCATAAACTATTAAATGTGGTATAATTCGCACATTTTTTGTAGATAAATTTACAAATTCAATTTTTCCTTTTTGCAAAATACTTCTTTAACTTTCTTAACATTGAGAAAACTCTTTCTCTTTCTCGCATTGCTCTTTTGTCTTGTTTATTTTTATCATAATGTTTTCTAATTTTTTCTAATTTGTCCTCGACATTTTTCAAATCAGGACTTTTGTATAAATTTTTTTCTTTAAGAATTTGAGATATTTTTTTGCTAAAATCTTTTGAATGAATTTCCTGTCTTTTTAATTCTTCTCCGATTTTTTCTGCGGTTAAATTTTTTTCTGCTAATTCAATTATCTTTTTTTCAAATTCTGTTTGAGTAATTTTTTTTTCTTTTGATTTTTTTGTTTTGGTTTCTTCTTTGACTTCTTCTTTTTCCATTTTAATTAAAAATTTGGTTGATTTAAAAATGTTTGTTTTTTATTTTTTCAAAAATAGATGTCCGAAGATTTTATAAATGCGATTTGTTTTTTACTGGAAGAAGATGGTAAAAACAATTGGGGTGATTAGTCTAAAAGGGGGGGTTGGAAAAACTTCGAGTGTTGTTGCTCTTGGAGCCTCGCTTGCGAAAATTGGAAAAAGAGTTTTATTAGTTGATGCTAATTTTTCTTCCCCTAATTTGGGGGCACACTTAAATTTAATTGATCCCCCAATAACGCTTCATCATGTTTTGGAAAGAAGTTCAAGTGTTAAGGATGCAATTTACAAATTAGAAAATAATATTGATCTTTTGCCGTCGTCAATTTTTGGAAAAAAAATTTCAAGTCCGATGAAACTTCGGGATAAATTAAGAAGTGTTCGTTCAAAATATGATGTGATTTTAATTGATTCTTCTCCTGCTATGAATGAGGAAACTTTGGCGTCTATTTTGGCTTCTGATGAACTTTTGGTTGTCACAACTCCAGATTATCCTACGCTGAGCACGACGATAAAAGCAGTAAAACTCGCGAAGTCTCGAGGGATTCCTATTGTTGGATTGATTTTAAATAAAGTTTTTGGAAAAGATTTTGAACTTTCAATTAAAGATATTGAAAATGTTACTGGTGTCCCTGTTATGGCACTTATTCCGCACGATATTAATTTTTTGAAATCTCTTTCAAAATTTAAATCTTCTGTATTAGAAAAACCCCACGCGAATTCAAGTATTGAATTTAAAAAACTCGCGTTAATGCTCGTTGGTGAAAAATATTCTTCTGGAAAATTTTTGGATATGTTTAATGTTTGGAAAATTCTTGTTCCAAAACCGCAAGAAGTGAATAGAGAAGTTTATTACTCAAGTTTATTTGGTTGATTTTGTCGACGATAAAATGGGTTTTTTCTTAAATATTTTAGTCGGTAAAAATTTCCAAAATGTTTTTAAATCAGATTATTATTATTATTATTATTATTATGAAAAAGAGGTTAAGTATTTTTATTTTTTTAATTTTAGTTTTATCTCTTTCAATTATTTCTGCTGAATGGTGGAATCCTTTTAGTTGGGGACAACAAACGCCCCCTCAAGGAGGTTATACTGATTCTTGTTTAGATATAAATATGCCGACATGCACAAAAGAAGAAGTTTCTATTACAAAATGTTTTGGAACCCAACCAAGAAAATGCGGAATGTTTACAGGATATAGTAGTGGGTCTACAGGATATACTGGAATGAGATTTTGTTGGGCTGAAATTACACAAGGAGAAATCTGCGATGATGAAATTGATAATAATTGCGACACAATCGTCGACGAGAATTGCGTGGGTTCAACTCCGACAAATCCTCCAACACAACCACCAATTATTCAGCCACCTATAATTCCTCCGATAAATCCTCCAATAGATCCTTGTTTAACTAATCCCTCTCTTCCAGAATGTGAATGTTCTCAACCAAATTCAGCAGGAGCATCTTGTATGAATGGGCAAGGAGTTTGTTGTGGAGGAAATTGTCAGACAGATTTAGGTAAGCTTTCTTGTGGTCAATGTTCAAGTGATGGAACAAACTGGGAGCAAGACTCCGCTATGATAAATGATGTTTGTACTGATTCAAATGGCAAGCAAGGTCTTTGTTGTGAAGGATATTGTACGACAGGTATCTATTTTCTTTCTTGTGGTCAATGTTCAAGTGATGGGGCAAAATGGGAGCAAGACCCCTCTCTAATAAATAGTGATTGTATTGATTATCAAGGAGCTCCAGGGGTTTGTTGTGACGGGGGCTGTACAACAAATATCGATTATCTTTCTTGTGGTCAATGTTCAAGCGATGGAACAAAATGGGAGCAAGACTCCGCTATGATAAATGATGTTTGTACTGATTCAAATGGTGAACAAGGATTTTGTTGTCAGGGTAAATGTCAAACACTAAGTACGACGATTAACGATTATTTTGGATGTTCTGAATGTGATATCTTTTCTGGAGATGAATTTGTAACCATTCCTGAAAATCAAGGACAATCTTGTCCGATAGAGGATTCTCCAACAGGAGGGGTCTGTGTTGATGGTAAATGCATAACTATTCTACAACAAAACATTCCCTTATTTTCCCCAATTACACAAACTTCTACGGAAAATAAAATTTTTGTTTTGGTTATAATTATTATTATTATTTCAGTTATCTTTTATTTTAGAAAAGACAAATCAGAAAAAAAAGTTGTTAAGAAAACATATAAAAAATCTTTGAAGAAAAAATAATCGCAGTAAACAAATTAAATCCTCTCTGCCTTTTCACTTTCAATTAAAATATTTGCAATTTCTTTTGGCAGTTCTGCTGTCTGCTCTTTTTCAAACGGCCCAATTGTTTCTCCATCTAATCCAACAAATTCTTCAACTGATTCTAAAAATTTTATTTTTTGTTTATTTTCTTTTTTATTTTTTCCATTCAACATTATGCTTAATTTTTTATCAGTAAAATCAATTTGTTTCATAATTTCTTCAAATAATTCTCTCTCTATATCGAGCATGTTTTCAAAATCCTGTTTTGAGATTCCTGTTTCTGCTGCAATTAAAACTAAATTAAGAATTTTTTTTCTCCGTCTTAACATTAATTCTTTGAATAAAGTTATTGCGTTTTCGAGTTGTTTTTTTGTTTTGAAAATTACTTCTGAAAATTCTGAGTCCTCTTTTACAGCCATTTGTTTTTTTTCTGCTAAATATTCTGCAACGTCTGTAACAAAATTTTTTGAAATCGGCTGAAGCTGTTCAGTGTATCTTTCTTTTCGCGAAGCTTCGTAAATATCATTGTAAGTAATCATGAGAGACAACCTCGCGGTTTTCTCTCGAACTTTCCCTTTTCTGTTCCGGAGACGTGGCATTTTTCTATGCCTCCGGCGATGCCACAAAGAAAATTCTTAAAATCTAATTTAATTGTTTGAATTTTCATGAGACAACCTTTGTTTTCTTTTTTGAGAAATCCTCTTTTTTTATTTATCATAAAGTTTCCAAGAAATATTTCTTTATATTGATTTCTGTGGTGAAAAATAGTTTGATTTATTGTTGATAATTTATTTTACAAATCCAACAACTTTCAGTAAATCTTTTCCAAGAATTCTTTTCAAGCTTCCTTTTCTTGCTTCTTTTTCGCAAAAGTGTTCTTTTCTTGGAATGTTGTTGCGAGTTCCGTCGTAAAATAAAACCGGAACAGGGTCTGCAGTGTGGTCTTTTATTTTGCACGGAGTTGAGTGGTCTGCTGTTACAAGAATTTTCAATTTGTTCGGAGGTGCGAATTTTCTTAAAAAATTAAATAAAGTTTTGTCAATATATTCAATCATTTGTTTTTTTTCAAAAGGTTTGTTGTCGTGGCCAGGAAGATCTGTTTCTTTTATATGAATGTAAATATAGTCAGAAGTTTTTTTATTTTTTTCAATGCATCTTATTGCATATTTGCACGCTTTTTCCAAACCTTCGTAAAGATTTTTATAAGCGTCGAGTTCTTCTAATTCAGGATATTCAAAAGTGCAGAGATTCATTCCAGAAGATTTTACAAAACCGATTTCAAGAGGCATGTAAACAAAGCCAGTCCATTTTTTATATTGTTTTAATTTTGGGGGTTCAATTCCTCCTCCGCGGACAAGAAGAAAATTCGCAGGCATTAAACCTTTTTTCATTCTTTCTAAATTTACAGGATGTTCTTTTAAAACTATTTCTGCTTGTTTAAGAAAAGAGTTTACTATTTCCAAGGTGTAATTTGCGTTTTCGTCGTCGGTGTCTAATGATTTACAAAAAGATTTTTTCTCAATTGGCTTTTTTTTACCTTCAATATATGTTGTGTCGTTTCCAGAAATATTATCTGAGAGTCCTCCGCGAAAAACTAAAATTGCTCTGTGCTGGTTTGTTGGATTAAAAACAAATTTTATTGGTAGATTTATTTTTTGATTTAGAGCGTCTCCTAATAATTCTGATTCTGTTGTTGTGAGGGTTCTGCCTGCTCTTCTGTCTAAAATATTTCCTCTTGAATCTATTGTTGCGAAATTTACTCTCATGGCTAAATCTCCTCTGACCAATTTTATGTCTGTTCCGCGCGTTTCCAATTGTCCCCTTGTGCTTGAAATTAATTCATTTCCAAAAATACTGATTATTGCTTCGTCTGATTCAGGAACAAATCCGGGTTTTACAGAATACATATAACCCATTTCTCCTCGAGAAGCGAAAAAATCCAAATTAGGAATTTGCGAATCTTCTAACGGGGTTTTTTCATTCAGAGATTTATTTGGCAAGTCCCCTAATCCGTCGAGTAAAACAAAAACTCCTTTTAACATAAAAAATCATGTCTTTCAAAGTTTATAAAAATTTAGGAGGAAAAGTAGATGAAAACTTTTCAACAAAAAGTTTAAATAAGCTCTCTAATTTAATTTAATAAGGTAACAGGTATTGCCTTAAGTCTTCGGACATACCGCAAGCGTGTTCCCGGTTATTACTTCGGTAATACCGGATTTATTAAAATGAAAGAAAGAATTTCTATTTATATTGATGGGGCTAATTTTGTTTATGGTTTGAAAACCTTGAATAAAAAATATTCAGATTATCATTTTGATTTTGAAAATTTTATTAAAATGGTTCTTGGTAAAAATGAGTTGGTAGATGTTTTTTATTATAATGCATCGTTAAAACAAGAAATTAATCCAAGAAGATTTAGAGAACAGCAGAAACTTATTTCAAGATTAAGAAAAATAACAAAATGCAAAGTTGTTTTATGCAAAAGGCAAAAAAGATTTAACAAAGATGACGAGGAATATTATACAATTAAAGGAGATGATATTCATTTGGCCTTAGATATGTTAAATGATGCATGGGAAAATAAATATGACAAAGCAATTTTAATTTCTGGCGACGGAGATTTTGCACCTTTGCTAAAATATGTTAAAAACAAAAATAAAAAAGTTGAAGTCATTTCTTTTGACGAAGTTGTTTCAAAAAATTTAATTAACGAAGCAGATAAGTTTACATTTATTAATAAAAAAATTGCAAATAGATTTTTCTGGAGAGAAAGAGAGGGTAAACAAAAATCAGTTTAAGATTTATGTAGATGAAGATTCCATAGAATTTGGAAGACATCTGAATGAAGAGCATAATTTAAATATTCTTTTTCCAAAAAATTTAAGAAAGAGTATTTCGGATGAGGAACAATTGAGATTAGCAAATTCTCAAAAAGCATTTATTTTAACAAAAAATAAAAATGATTTCTTAAATATTTCTCATGTCTTTGATAAAATTAAAGAGGGAGGGATAATTATTTGGAATAATAACCAGGTGGATATCTGCCATTATGTTCGTCATTTATGTGAATTAAGAAGTCTTGAGTTAAAAGGCAAGATTTATGTTGTAAATAATAATGGGATTTTAATTTATTCAAAAGAAGGAAAATCAAGTCTTAAAATGAATCAACCTTGTGAATTGTGTCATGAAAAATGTAAATATAGAGAAGGTAATTTTTTACATTAAGAAAAAATTAATTTTCTCTCTCTTCACAATTTATTTAAACTTCTGAATTTTTATTTTTTTATGCAAGACAATAAAATTATTCAGCAAGGAGCAGAAGCAGTTATTTATTTAGATGAGAACAAAAATGTTGTTAAGGAAAGAATTTCAAAATCTTATCGCATTAAAGAACTTGACGAAAAAATTCGAAAACTTCGAACTCGTTCTGAAACAAAACTTTTGGAAAAAACAGGAAAAATTATTTTAGTTCCTAAAGTTATTCAATCAGACGAGAAATCTAAAAAAATAATTATGGAATTTGTCGATGGGAAAAAATTATCTGAACATTTAAATAATTTTTCTTTGGAAAAACAAAAGCAGGTTATAAAACAAGTTGGAAATTCTCTTGCTAAAATTCACAACGAAAATTTAATTCACGGAGATTTGACGACGAGCAATTTGATTTTGGTGGAAGAAGATATTTCAAAGATAGACAAAAATAATTTTGTAAAACACTTTTCTGAACTAAAAGAATTAAATTTTTCAGAAAATGAATTTGCGGTTTTTGGAAGCGGTCCTCTTGCAATTCGGGGTATCAGGGAAAGTAATGATGTTGATATTATAGTTAAAGAAAAATTATGGAATAAATTAGCAAAAAAATACAAAATACAAAATAAAAATTGTATCCAAATTGGCTCTTTAGAAATTTACCGAGATTGGCTTCCCTGGTTTGATGATGTAAATAAATTAATTGATGATGCAGATATTTTTGAAAATGTACTATTTGTTAAATTAAAATCTGTTTTAGATTGGAAGAAAAAATTTGGAAGAGAGAAAGATAAAAAAGATGTTTTATTAATTGAAAAATATTTGTCCGACGGTAAAATTTATTTTATAGATTTTGGTTTGGGTTATCACAGCGCAAAATTAGAGGACAAAGCAGTTGATATTCATTTGTTTAAGCAAGCCTTGGAAGCAAAACATTTTCTTAACTGGAAAATTTTATTTGAAGAATTTTTAAAAAGTTATTCTGAAGAATGCGAGGACTCTGAAAAAGTTTTAATGCAATTGGAGAAAGTGGAGAAGAGAGGAAGATACCGTCACTAAAAAGAACCCTCTGGTTCTCTCAAAAATTTTTAATTTTTTCTTGAAATTTTTGGGACATAGAAAATCCTTCGAGAGATTTTCTCTGTTTTTAGAAATCTCCTCAAAGTGCTGAAAGGTGGCGTTTCTAAATTCCTCTGGTGACGCCACAAAAAAAGAAACTTGAATGTTTTCTTATACAAATATTTTTAACCATTTAAAATATTTTCCTCTTTCCAAACTTCTTTGCAAATTTCATTAATTGTTTTTGGTTTAATCCTTGTGACATGTCCATGTTTGAAGAAGATTTCACGACGTCGTTTAACATTTTGTATTGCTTTAACAAAGATTTTATTTCTGAATTATTTACTCCTGCCCCTTTTGAAATTCTGTTGATTCTTGAATTTCCTGTTTTTTTGTCGTCGAAGATTTCAGGATTTTGTTTTTCTTCTTGAGTCATTGATTTTAATATGTGCTCCCATTTTGAAATTTTCTCTTGCTGATTTTCTAAAACATTTTCTGGAATTTTTGCGTTTCCAAGTCCGGGAATCATTGATTTTATTTTTTCAAAACCGCCAATTTGATTCATTGACTTAACTTGTTCAACAACATCTTCTAAAGTTATTTTGCCTTCTTCAAGATTTTTCTGAATTTTTTCCTGTTGTTTTTTATTTGTGATTGAATTTATTTTTTCAATTAGCGTTGATAAATCACCCATTCCGAGGAGTCGTGATAAAAAAGATTTTGGATTAAATTCTTCCAAGTCATTTATTTTTTCTCCTGTTGCAATAAAATAAACTGGTGCGTGAGTTTCTGCGCAGGCAGTCAAAGCCCCTCCTGCTTTTGCAGTTGAATCCATTCTTGTTATAATAACGCCAGAAATATTTAATGCGTTTTTGAATTCTTCTGATTGTTGTTTTGCTGCTTGCCCAATATCTGCGGGCATTATTAAAATTGTTTCTGTTGGGGAAATTTCTTTGTTTAAATTTTTTATTTCTTTTATCAAATCGTCGTCGAGAGTGTGCCTTCCTGCAGTATCAACAAGAATTAAATCACAATCTTTAAATTTTTTTTCTGCGCTGAATTTTTTCCAAGTATTTATGGCGTCGGTTTCTTCAAAATCTACAAATACATTTAAATTATTTTTTT
>Ga0208375_1003139_pt1 | contig 14475 bp, 18 predicted proteins | sample RifOxyD1_FD_184038 | JGI IMG/M metagenome (GOLD analysis project Ga0208375, IMG submission 184038) | Soil microbial communities from Rifle, Colorado - Rifle Oxygen_injection D1 (SPAdes) | ecosystem: Environmental > Terrestrial > Deep subsurface > Rock core/Sediment | place: Rifle, Colorado... | reverse complement strand
CTATTATCAAAATTCTACCTAGTAATTTTCCTTTTTTTAAGTCGGCTAATATCGCCTGACTGTCTTAATTAGCCAACTTGTTGATAGCAAAATATTGGAGCAACTGATCTTTCCTTGAAAAAACGGACACTGTTTTAAGCAGCAAGACGGTTTTCTTTTATATACTCCACTGGACTTAAATATCCAAGTGAAGAATGCATTCTTTGTCTATTATACCAATTAATATATTTAAAAATTTCTTTTTTTGCCTCGTCAAGATTTTTAAAATAATTGAACTCCAGTTCGTTTTTCATCGTCCCAAAGAAACTCTCAGCAAATGCATTATCATAGCAGTTGCCTTTCCGAGACATTGACTGAGTTATCTTCAAAACATTCAATTTATTCCTTATCTCTGAAGAGCAATACTGTACTCCTTGATCCGAATGAAAAATAAGTCCCGACAGTGGGCCAGAAGTCCTTCTTATCGCCTCCAGCAGGGCATTTTTGGTGTTTATCGCTTCCATTGAATCACTCATATCCCATCCCTTTATTTCTCTATTAAAAAGATCCATCACTGTTACCAAATAAGAAAATCCACTTCCTGTAGGGAGATGTCGCTTTTCACCTGACCGACACCAGTTTGGGATAAAAAAAACCACTTTATAACACCACTTTGTGGCAAAAAAACCACCTGAATAACACCACCTCCATTTAACCGATTATGATGGTCATATACTCTTTATTTTTAGCAGGAGGCCATCATGAATCGCTTTATGAGGAAGTGTGTTGTGGATAGAAAAATTGTTCAACAACTAATGTTACAGAAGTCTTTTAATCAAATTACCAAAGAACTTAATGTTGGCAAACGAAGAGTTCGCAATGTCCATGACATGGCCAAAAAACTTGGATATTTTGATGGCACTCCAATGCCCGATTACCCTCGTCCCATCTTTGAATACCGGGAAATCCAGCCTGGAAATAAATCTCCCTATGACGATTTACTCTTATCTGAAAAAAAATGGATTCTAGAAAAGCTTGAGCTGGGTTGGAAGCTAATCACTCTTTATGAAGAGTTACCTATTGATAGAAAAAAACTGAGTATGTCCTATTCAAGTTTTTTAAGGTTCCTAAATCGACATAAGATTTTTAATCAAACTAATAATAAAAGAGTTGTTCCGGAAATTCTCTGTGCGCCGGGAGAAGTCCTGCAACTTGATTGGGGAAAACTAAGAGATGTTATTGATCCTGTGACAGGGCAAAAGAAAACTTTATGGATGTTTGTGGGAATACTTGGTTTTTCTAGGTATATGATGGTGAAATTGGTCTGGGATAATAAAACTGAAACCACCCTAAAGGCCATTGAAGAAATGTTTAATGAACTGGGGGGAGTTCCCAAGAGAATTGTTTCAGACAATCCGAAATGTTTTTCCATTCTAGCGTCCAAATATGAACCAATTTTAAATCCGGCCTTTGAAAGATTTTGTTCTCATTATGGAGTTTTGCCTGAAATTCTTCCCCCTAGAGATCCTACTAAAAAAGGCAAGGTTGAAAGAGCTATACCCTATTCAAGAAGGTTATATGAAGGGCATGGGAACGGCTGGGATGGCCTTGATAAAAGTCAGGATTATCTGAATAAAAAAGTAATGCTTGCCAACGAAAGAATACATGGAACAACCAAGCTGAAACCAATTGATGTTTTGTTACAACAAGAAATCAGTGAATTAAAAAAACTTCCCGCAACCAGATACGAGATTGAAGAATATAATCTGGGAGCAGTTCGCAGAGATGGACATGTTCGCTTCAGAGGTAAATATTATTCAGTTGAAGAAAAATACCATGGAGAAGAAGTCTTTATTATTGGGAATAGTAAGCGGGTGGAGATTTATTGTCGATGTCAATTAATTGAAACACACACCAGGATTACCAATTCTTTCCAGTCTAAATCAACTAAAGAACATCATTTAAAACCTTGGGAGCGGATTGCTCAGGATTCAAAGTTGTATATTGAAAAAGCTCAAAAAATTGGGCCATTCGTACAGCAATTTATCTCGGAGGTATTGATGCTGGGAAGAGGCTTTGTGGATACTCGAAAAGTTTGGGGCGTTTTAAGTCTTGATAAGGATTATGACAGCGAAGATATCAATCTTGCTTGTAAATATACCTTAGAAATTGAATCTCTCAGCTATCAAACAGTACGAAGTTTTTTACAGCTATCCAAATCCAAAAACTTTGAATTGAAGAAAAGTACAAATAATAAATTCGTTAGAAATCCTGATGAATACAAACATTATCTACAATAGGAGGAAAAAAATGAGCATCAAATCGTTGGAAAGTTTAATGAAACAACTCAAACTAAAAACGGCAGCAAAAGATCTAAGGGAATTGCTTAAGGAATACGAATCCAACATATCCCTTGATTGGATAACTGATCTGTTGCAAAGAGAAGTTGATGATAGGAAAGAAAGAGCGCTTGAATGCAGGATAAAAAAAGCTCAATTTCCGGCGCTAAAAAGTTTTGAACATTTTGATTGGGATTTTAACAAATCGATAAATAAAAAGAAGGTCGAAGAATTAAGGAAGTTGGATTTTATAAAAGATAATGGAATTGTTCTTTTTTTAGGCCAACCCGGAACAGGTAAAACTCACTTGGCAATATCAATTGGTATTCAAGCAGTATATGCGGGATATGGAGTATATTGGAGTAGCCTTAAACGCTTGGTGGAAAGTATTCGAAGGGCCAAGGAAAAAAATGAATTATCACTTCTGTTTAAAAGAATATTGGGAAGTAATTTATGGATACTTGATGACTGGGGAGTTGTAAGTATGCCGAGGGATATTGCGGAAGAAATTTTTGATTTATTAGATCGTCGTCAATATAGTACTGCTATGATTTTAACATCCAACAGAGATATTGGAGAATGGCCGGAAGTATTTGAAGATCCAGTAATTGCTAGTGCGGCCATTGATAGAATTTTTGACCGAGCAAATGTATCAATTTTTAATGGAAAAAGTTACAGGGCGAAGGGACAAGGCAAGACAGAAGAAATATTATGCGATATTACTGAATAAATAAACGGGGGTGGTGTCGTTAAGTGAAACTGAAGTGGTGTTCATAACCTGAAAATCGACAGGGAGATATGTCAAGTCTGAGACCCAAACTTGATTAGGTCCTGTAACTTGATTATCTTCAACTTTAAAAATTCTGGGAGACTTTGCTGTATGAGGATTATTTATCGTTGTCTTTGGCCGGAATGCCTTTTTTTTCTTAGCAGTTAGACCTTCTTCCTTCATTAACTGGGCAACTTTATCTTTCCCCACTTTTTCTCCCTCTCTTTGAAGTGTCTTTTGTATTCGAGGAGAACCATAGGTCCTTTTCGAATCTCCAAAAATACTCAGGATTTTGGCCTTTAAACATCCATCTCGATTTTTTCTTTTAGAAGGTTTCCTTTTGATCCAATCATAAAAACCACTATAAGACACTTTCAATAAATCACAGCAGTGTTTAATGGAATGTCCCTCTTCTTTTAGAAGGACAAGACCTTTGTATTTCACTTCAGATGATCCTGACAAAAAAAAGCCGCTGCATCTTTTAAAATCGCAACTGCTTTCTTTTCTGAATCCAGTTCTTTTTTAAGTCGTTTATTTTCTGCTTTTAATTGTTCAATCTCTCTAAACTCGGTGTCGATTTCAAGCTTCTTGTCATATCTGACCCAAGCGCTGATGGTTTGGTGACTTGAAATCCCCAGTTTATCAGCAGCTTCTTGAGCACCAATTTCTTTGGCCAGCTGAATAGCTTGAGATTTGAATTCAGGTGAATAAGATTTCCTGGTTTTTCTTTGTTCTTTTTTCATAATAACACACTCCTTATCATATAAGTCATGCTCTTAAAAGGGTGTCCGTCAAACTAAGGAAAGGTCTACTCATACCTGAGTTGATGTTTTACCTAAAATTTCTTTTTATCATCCAAATCTGAACCAATCTGAACCAATCCATGCATGAAAAACCATGAATTATGATGAAACAAGATGAAATACCAAAAAGGAAAAATCTTCGTTATTACCCGCAGTTAGTTAATATCATTAAACTTTTAAAAACGTAGGTGCGACGCCAGTCTGCCCGACCATTGATTTTGCAAGTTTTTCTAAAAATTATTAACAACAAGATTCAAGTGAACACATTCAATAAAATAATGAGATTTCTCTCTACACTTTTAACAAGCAAAGTTATCATGATTAGATAGTTATTAAATAAAAACTTTGGAGGAACTATGACCCGATATTTTATAATTCTGATGCTTGCTTTATTTTCTTTGTCAGCGTTGGCCAGTTTTCCGTTTGAAGGAGTATGGGAAGGAAGTGGAGATATTAGATTTAAGAATTTTGTTACGGATAGTAATATAATTAATGGTACCTATAGTTCACCGGCTGTCCGCTTAAAGATTTTAAAAGTTAAAAATACAATTCAAGTTGACTGTAAATGGGACATACCAGAACTAGATTTAGCCTTTTCGTGTGAGCTAGATTCATTAGAAATTTGTAATAGTAATGACCTATGTGAAAATGATCAGTCGGTGGGTAGTTTTTCTGAAGAACGTTTTGGGGCAGCATTTTGGGAAAATCAAAATTGGTTAGATATTAATATCTTTGTCCGCATAAACAATGATGAATCAATTTCTCTATTTCAATACTTATCAAAACATGTTGATGGAAAAATAGTGTATTTAGATAAAGCTGCAAAGCTTTATAGACTCCAATAGTCTTATTATTGAATTGGCAGCAGAAAAAACGCAATTTTCAGTGCACTGTTATAAAAAAAGTTTATTCGTACAAAAAAGCATACAGACACTAACGCCAGTAAAATAACTTTTCTGAAAGAATAAAAAGCACTTGAAAGAGAGTTTGGGCTGCGCGCAAACAATATCTAATAAAAACAGATTGTTATATCTGATTTAAACCATGTAAAAATTGATAATTAATTGCATTTTTCTTGAAAATAAGTTGTAATTTTATTATAAAACATCCGACAAATACTAGATGAAAGTTTATCAATTCAAGGAGCAGCAACTATATGAATGAAACCTTTAAATTTGTGGACTTTATGGAAGAAAATGATCTCTACAAGGAAGGAACTAGTGATATTGACCTGTCTGCATTGGCAAGATTATTAGAAGTACAACAAAAGGATCTGGCCAGAGCATTTAACATTTCTGAAAGCCAGATTAGTCGTGGCACCGCTAATATTTTAAGCAACGCCTTTCTAAAACAATGGATGGGCATTTTTAATATGCTTTCTGTTCATATAAAAAAAAGTGAACCCGGCGCAGACAAAGAACGAATTCGATTGAAAATGAGTAGATGGCTAAAAACCCCCAATATCCAATTTAAAAACAATACTCCGCTTGAAATGATGATTGATGGAAAAACCAGAAGAGTTATCAAACTACTAGAACAAATTACAGGGTAGTCACATGAGTGTCTTGGATGCCAATAGTCCAGAACTAATGTTTCGGACACTCAAAGAGGTAAAAGCTTATTCAAAGTTTTTTCTTCAACATGACCCTATTGAATCTCAATGTGAATTTACGAAAGAGGAATGGGAAGAATTTTGTGCAAGAAGACAGCTTCAACTTGAAGCTCAACTTAATAATTTTAAGAATATTGACTTTTCAAAAGCCAATACAACATCTATTCGTAATACATATTCCAGAATTATTCCCGCTCGATACGACCAACCTCTCTCCTCAGAAGGAAGTGATCACCGATCCAGTAGATTTAATTACAAGGACGTTGACCATCTTAAAAACAAAGTAATTTATTTGGGAAAAAACCAACAGTGCTGTGAAGTAGAAAAATTTTATCTCGACTATCAAATTGCACATTTGCAACAGATGCAACGAGAAGCTGTTAATGACTTGGATATTAGATTCAATCATATTGAAGAGCAAAATGTTTATGAATTTGATGTTAAGTTGGATAATGTTCTGGTTCTAACATCCAAGCCCAGTTGTGATGCCATCAATGTTTCCATGGGAACATATCAAAATGAATGGTTTGAAGTGAATGATGAGTACGATATCCCCTCATCAAGTCAAATACTCGGAACACTTGCAAGAAAAAATGGTTTTAATGGAATTATGTATACCAGCGTAAGACACCAGCTACAACACAACTTGGTTATTTTTGAGGAAAACACATCCAAACTTGAATTTAAAATAATCTCAAAAAAAGAATTTCATCCTACCGCCGAACTGTTTAAATAATTTGATTCTAGTGATTTATAAAAAAATATTGTCACTTAAAAAGGATCAAAAATATTATTATTTTATATCGGGCCCTCACTTTGTTATCATCCAAATCTGAACCAATCTGAACCAATTTGGACGTGAAAAACCATGAAAAATGATGAAACAAGATGAAATACGAAAAAGGAAAAATCTTTGTTATTACCCTCAGTTAATTAATATCATTAAACTTTTTTAAACGCGGGCACGGTGCCAGTCTGCCCGACCATGTTTGATAGGTCCGTTCCGAATACATCATTTACACTTTAATACCAAAGACATCGTTTACACTTTTTAATTCACACATTTGAGGCGAACGATGGCTATCTCAATTATCTTTTGAAGTGCGAAATAGACCAAAAAAGCTGATAATCGTAATGACGATTCCTGCAACTAGAAGCCAAACGGCTTTATTAGTAGGTGAACCTGTGAAGAATCTGGATACATCTGAGCTAAACGACTCCAATGCCGTACCACCCCAAACAAGTAGCAAAATACCAACGATCAACAGAGCAACAGAAATACCTCGGTTCATATGCACTCCCTTATTACAAAAAAGTGATGCTATCAGATACTTTATGAATTAATCTTCAATACAAAATGAAATATTGTTCACAAATTTAGTATTGGTCATTAGGCTACTTCTTCTTGTTCTGAAGCAAATTCTTGTCAATGTACGATTCAACATCAGAAACACTGTAATATTTGCTACCGTTATCAAAGCTGACGATGTTATCTTCTGATTCCTCGCTATCAAGCCACTCAGATTGGCCCAGACTCCAGAAAATAATAAGTTTACTTGGTCACAATTTTTTCTTCAATTAATAAACGCATCACTATTTTTTACCTCTTGTCGACGTTTATAATTATTTAGCCTGAGGATTTATAAGTTTTGCATGCGATACTATAGTGATCGGTGCCAATTCCAATTGACCTACCAAGGACATGAGTTACAATTGTTCGATAATTTCAATTCTCTTGAGATTCTATTATCAAAACGCTACCTAGTAAATTTTCTTTTATTAAGTCGCCTAAGATCTCCTGATTATCAAAATTAGCCAATTTGTTAATAACAAAATATTGTAGCAATTGTATTAATCGTGCCTGAGTTGGTGTTTTTACCTTAAATTCCTTTTTATCATTTAAATCTGAACCAATCCACACATGAAAAACCATGAAAAATGATGAAACATCAAAATGGAAATATCCCTGTAATTACGGGATGTTATCCAATGTCATTAAACTTTTGAAAACATATTTACTACTCCAATTTTCTCGACCATTTATTTTCAAGAATTTTTGGGGTCCGTTTTGAATACATCATTTATATAATAATTCGCCCAACGTCTGGAGTGAGCTAAAGTAATTACCTAGATGACCGATACATAGACTATCGAGGTAATTATGGAAATCAATCAAGATCTAGTGAAAGGAAATATCACAACAATAGTTCTAAACGCTTTAAGAGATAAAGATCGTTACGGTTATGAAATTATCAAATCATTAGAAGACTCTTCCAATGGCATATTAAAAATGAAGGAAGGTACCTTATATCCCATACTTCATAACCTTGAATTTGAAGGATATGTAATATCCACTGAAAAAAAGTCTGACAGAGGCCGAAAAAGAAAATATTATAAATTAACTAAGCCAGGACTAAAGCTACTCGAAAGTAAAAAGCAACAATGGGAAGGCCTTAAAATTCTTATAGATCAACTCATAGCAAGGGTTAGTTATGCAAAATAAATTAGACAAGCATTTCAAAATTGTTTTAAGCGGAATTTGGTCGCCTTTTTTCAGAAAACGAATAAAAAGAGAAATATCGGATCACTTAGATGATCTTGCAAAAGAAAAAAACTTAGAACTAACAGATGCCGTCAATCACCTTGGTGACCCAGAAGAGGCTAATTCTCTTTATAAAAAACTAATGTATCAAAAATTAAAAAGTGATTTCCTGTTTTTTGGAAGTATTTCTGCAATGATATTTACTCTTGGTGTATTTGCTATTCATGAACAAGTAAATAAGTACACTCGCTTACGCCTTAGTTCATATAGTCGTATCGAGAAAAAATATAAGCAAGATATTGAGTCTTTAAATCACTTTGCAAGGACCAGTGAAACTCGGAATGCTCAAGTGTTATTTCAAAATGCTATAGATGAAAATGGACGTATTGTTGATCAAAATTTTTTAGATAAAATTGATGACTACGACTACTGGGATTCTTCTCCTACAATAAATAAGGAAAAATACAATTACTATAATTTTCCGATAGCCCACGCCGGTGTACTTTCAAGACTTGCCAAACATTCTTTTAAAAATTTGAAAAACTCTGGTTATTCAGAAGAAGCAAAGAAAAAACACATTAAGCTTGCTCACCTAATCTACTCGACTGAAACAATAGCTGGGTACAGAATCGCTAATAACATGATAAAGGGTATTGTATCTAAGGTCAGCACTCGGTTACATTTATACAGTGATACTACGGCTAATAGGACCAGTGGAACAACTATGGGTCTAATGAATTTGATGCCTTCAATTGTTGGAATTGAAAAGACCTATAGAAGTCAAAATTATTATGTAGCAGGTCTATGCCATCATGCCTTAGATTTTTGATATCAGGATGAAATTTATAAAAACTTTCTAAAATCCAGCTATCCTTTCGAGAAGGGGGCTGAGGATATATTAGTTGCAGTAAAAGCTATAAAAGATAAAATGAAAAAAGATTGCAGACTAAGTTTTGTTAAGCATATTGGTAAGCCAAAACCTATTGATAGCGTAAAGGATATTTGGGTCACAGGACCAGAAGATAAACCACTAAGACTAATTTATGAAAACCTGATTGTTCAAGTATCGCAATTTCCATACTTAAGAAATTTAGCTGGAAGGTATATGGTTGATAGAACTTCAATAAGCATACAAGGTGACGGGAAAAAGTACTACTCCCAAAATTAGACTTTTCAGATTCGAGAAGGGAACTATTCCTATTGTTTATTCAATTTAAATAATTTGATGCTATTGATTTGTAAAAAAATATTGTCACTTAAAAAACCACTGACGTAATAAGTGGCATAATCATCTATTGAATCTCACTCGCTAAATCATCCAAATATTTTTTCATGACCTCAATCCGCTTCATGCCTTCGATGCGTCCGACTTCAGTTTTTAAAGTTTGAGCGATTTTAAAAAGCTTGGCAAAAAAGTGATCTATCGTGAAATGCTTGTCGTCGACAGTTCGACTTTCACAGAAAGGATCGTTTTCAGAATAAAAGGGAGTTTTTAAAATTCCTGCAATCGCAAAACATCTGGCAATTCCAATCGCACCAAGTCCATCTAGTCTATCGGCATCTTGAACGATTTGAGCCTCCAAAGTTTTCGTCTCAATATTCGCACTAAAACTATGAGCAGCAACTGCATGAGCAATTTCATCGAAGTATTTTTCTGGATAAGAAAGTTCTTTGAGAAAATGAATCGCTTCTTTAGCCGATAATTGAGATGCTTGTTTTCTTCTTGGATCATTCTTCGGAACAATAACAAAATCATGAAGCCAGGCTGCCGGAATAACTACTTCGGCTTTTGCATTTTCTTTTTCGCAAATGGCTTTTGCTATTTTGACTACTCTTTTAAAATGCAATAGATCGTGAGCGGGATCTTCTGTGGAAGCAATTTCTGAAATTTTTCTTTCTAATGTATTTTCAATTTCTAATTTTAACAACTAAATTCCTCTCGCCGCTTCTGATCCGAAAAATCGGCGATTTCATAAAGTTTTTGTTTATGAAATCGTACCGAATTCCCTGATGATTTCAATCGACTAAATCGAGGAATCCGATTATTTCAAAAAAGACCACTTTCCTATCCTTAAACGTCAGCACTATTTATCAGTGTAACGTAAAAGCTGTTGCCATACTAACTCTGACAAAAAAAATAGTCACGATAATTTTGAAAAATTATTTAATTTTTCCCTTTTTATCTCCATCTTTTCTTCGCTGTATAAATTCAACCTTATGACTAAGCCGGATAATTCTCCTCTTAAATTAGCGCTCACCAAGGAAGTGATCGCATTATTCCATCGTCCACAAATTCTATTGTTTGATCGCACACAAAGTGTACCACTCTTGAGTTAACGCCATAATCCTTTTGTAAATGTAAGATTTTCTTTTTTAAGGAGATTTTACACATGACAAACAAGAGGAAGTCTATGGCAATTCAAGAAAAAATTATCCGTCTCAAGTGCCTAGATCACTCTCAACGGAAAGTGACAAAGATTTTAGGTATTCATCGTATAGCACAGAATGTAACCACCTTGATTCCAGACTCTCAAGCACCTGATTGGGTGATAGCATTGAACTGAAATTATATTACCTCTGAAATTGCAAACAAAGATGAAAATGGTGCGGAACTTTTAATTCCGGCTCCTAATATCACTTCATATCAACTGAAAAGATTTCAAAATTATGCAATTTTGGCCTTTAAATCTTTAGAATGTTTCGGATTAGCACGAGTCGATTTTTTCTTAGATAAAATTTCCGGTGAAATTTATTTAAATGAAGTAAATACTTTTCCTGGGTTCACCCCTATTAGTATGTATCCCAAACTTTGGGAAGCTTCTGGTGTAAACAACAGTGAACTATTAAGCAGATTGATTGATCTTTCTATTGAAAAGTTTAATGAGAAAAATGAAAACCAAATAGATTATTTTGATCATGAGTAGTATCCTTGGGTTTAATCTTTTTAATCGAGTGATTAAAGTTTGAAATTAAAACTAAAATATTTATAACACTTTTAGGTGTGGTTTTTTATAAAAAAACTCCTCAACAAAAATAAATTTACTCAATTTCAGCAAGGGACAGTAGAGAAAACAATATGAGTACAGTATTTTGGTGCCAACGGTTTTTTTGCAGATTTTTTAATCCGCATTTTCTATATAGCTCCTAAGTAGTTGATATTATCACTTAAACTTATTTAAATAAGTTATGCAAAAATTCAATATCCGTCTATTCAATACTTTAGATTCAATAAAGACCCTTTTAACACTGAAAAAAATAATATTTTTATTTTACATCCCGATACGTATAAAAAGGGAGAATGGTTATGAAATATTTTCTATTAATAATTTTAATTTTTTCTATATTGTCCTTTGCTAAAGAACCAAAAAATCAATGGACTGATAACGAAGCAAATCAAGTATGGGCCCAAGTTTATAATTCTTCATATTCTCAAGAACTTCAAAAAAATATTAATACTATTTTAGATGATCGTATTAAAAAAGGTTTACCTCCAATAACTCCAGAGGAACTTCAATCAGAGTTAGAAAAAAAAGAAATGCAAAAGCTATGGACTAATAGCAAAGAAAGTGAGGCATGGACCAAGGCTTATAATTCTCCACATTCTCAAGAACTTCGAAAAAAAATTGATACCTTTTTAAATGATCGTATTGAAAAAGGTTTACCTCCAATAACTCTGGAAGAACTTCAATCAGAGTTTAAAAAAAAAGAAATGGAAAAGCTATGGACTGGTAGCAAAGAAAGTAAGGCATGGACCAAGGTTTATAATTCTCCATCTTCTCAGGAAGTTAGAAAAAAAATTGATACGATTTTAAATGATCGTATTAAAAAAGGTTTACCTCCAATAACTTCAGAGGAACTACTATTAGAATTAGTTAAATATGAAAGGTGCGAAGAGTATCGATCGAAAACAATTTGCACAGATGATTTAGGTGATGGGTTAATTGAGTGTAACGGAAAATTTTATAAATTAGATAAATCGATTAATTTCAATAGTAGAGACATTCAAAAAGAGTTGAAGAAATCTTTCGATGAAGATAGCTCTGCCAAACCTGAAAACCAGACTACTGGAACATAATAATAAAGCTATTTTAAATAATTTCAATAAGAGATAGCAGAAAAAACCAATATGGGTCTGAACCACGCCTCTTTTTAGCTGGAGAAAATATTCTAAAAATTAGATTCCCCTTCTCTTGAGATAAGTGGAAAAAAAACCTTTTTTATCCCTTTAATAAACCCCAATAATTAACAAAATATTAACAAACTAGTATTATTTGTTAATAAACTATCATAAGGTAATTTTTTAAAACGAAGGCCATTCACAAACTTACTCTAACAAAAGGTGTGTTATGGGACATATTTTTTATCTTAAATTTCCAATCCTGATTCTATTATTACTCTCTTGCCAAAATGAAGACGAACTTGCATTAGTTAAATCTAAATGCTTGCGTACACCTAAAAAAATAGCAAAACTGATTGTTGGAAATAATGATTGGATTCAATTTAACCACTCTGGTAATAATCCACAAAACTCCAATGAACAAACGGTCGCTCAAATCCACATCCCCACCATATCAGCAGCGTGTACTGGATTTTTAATCAATGAAGATACTATAATGACTAACAATCACTGCATTAGCTCAGCATCTTGGGCCACCAATGTCACTGCGACATTCCGAAACGTTGATGAAAGTAAAACTACATTTGTTTGCAACCAATTTATCACAACAAGTATTCAATATGATTTTACGCTCATAAAATGTCAGGATAATCCTGGTAGTAAATTCGGCTGGGTAGGTCTTAGTAAAAAGAAGCCTGAAAAATATTTTCCATTATATATGGTTCAGGAAAATTGTGATTATGTGAATGATCCGCACTGTATGGTAGACAAATTTGTGTCTTTTGGCTACGTTCTCGATTTACAGTCAAATAGGATTTATTATGATGTGGACAGCTTGAGTGGATCTTCCGGCAGTCCCATTTTTTCAAGCGAGACTCACCAAGTAATAGCAATACATAACGCAGCTTCACCAGCAACAGCCACAAGTGCTGATATGAATGCAGGTGTTTTGATGAATCTAATCAGAAATATTATCGAGTCAACAACCAACGTGGTCATTCATGAATGGGGAACCGCTGGTGTGTTCTCCAATTTAAGTCCTGACCTCTCTCCTGAACTGACTGCGAATGATAATTGCAAAATCTAGTTGTTATTTTGCGACAACCTTAGCATGCTTTCTAAAATGCTAAAAAGTAGTTGATTTTTTTCAGCGGCTAAATTTGCATAGTGAGTGATTTTTATTGGTAAGGGCTTAACACCGTCATATGAAAACATTTCTTCACCTATAACAAAGTCATAAAAGGATTTGGGTTGGATGTTATCACCTACAACCCATAAAAAATCTGGATGATGTAAATCTTGCCATTCACCTCCGATAATATTTCCAAACTGATCTATTTCCAGATCATACCAAAAAGCTACTGTTTTATGAACATCGTCAAGAGAAGTATTGATTATGCTATCACTTGGTTGGACACCTACTATGTAAGTAAGCTCCATCCAGACACCAACTATATAAACAGTCTCTAGGGAACGATAAATAAAAAAGGGATCATTCTTATAATCGTCATGTAAAGTTAATGCATGTTGAAGGTTATCAGTGACATTATGTGTGCCAGGTTTAAAGTATTTGTATCGGTAAGAGATGATTGATCTATTCCAAATTTCATTACCTGAAAATGAATCGATAATGAATGATTGGCCGTTTTGACCAAGCAGATTTAATGTAGCTAAATGAAAAGCACTAGGGTTTGGGTCAAGACAACTGGATGAAGGACGTAATCCTTCATAAACAACGCTACCACACCTACTTCCAAGCATTACACCTGATTCGCTATTCATCGCCCAGGCGTAAGAGAGCAGTTTCTTGATGTCGGAAGGGTAAAAAATAATATCATGTTTTGCATTATATGATTTCAATTTTATAGCGTTGATTGGGCGCGGACTCATTAGCGTTGCCGGTGCCGTACCATGACATAATCCAATCCACCCTGGAATAAAGCCAAATTGATTAATATAGTGTTGCCCCTTTTGCCACTCATTTTGGGTCATACTGAAATTTATATTTCCAATTAGGTATTCATATTTTTCAATGGGAGATAAAATATCTATATTCTCAGTGTCAATAATTAATCTAGGTGGATACTTTTCATATTCCTGAGAAAGATTTTCCCATTCCAAATTATTATGAAAAACTGTATCGAGATACCTGTAAGCGAGTCCACCGTATTGGGTTGGCAATGCATGATGTGACCACGATTCTTTATTTGGTTCTTCCGGCTTTCTTATGCAGGATAGAGGCTTAATTTTCCGCAGTAGAAGAGGATTGCAATTCTGTAGTTGTTGAAGTTTCTGTATCCCCTCGCATTTGATT
>Ga0208375_1003138_pt1 | contig 14476 bp, 1 predicted proteins | sample RifOxyD1_FD_184038 | JGI IMG/M metagenome (GOLD analysis project Ga0208375, IMG submission 184038) | Soil microbial communities from Rifle, Colorado - Rifle Oxygen_injection D1 (SPAdes) | ecosystem: Environmental > Terrestrial > Deep subsurface > Rock core/Sediment | place: Rifle, Colorado... | reverse complement strand
AGTCGTCGAAGTTTAGGGAATTGTTAAACTTACCAGTTCGGCCGTTGTACCACATGGTGTTGGCTGAGCTAGTACAGGTACCTACAGCTGTCTGGTCTAAAGCTTGAGGGTAGATGGTGCCGTCGTATTTGGTTGAGTTGCGGTCGGCTTTGGGAGCTGTGTCGTGAAGAGAGGAACCTGAACAATCATTGAAATTGTATTGAGCCACTGGTGCGCCCTGGTTGTAGTCCCAGACAACTTGAGTTGGAGTGCGAATGTAGTCGTATACTCTTACCTGATCAATGAGACCGTTAAAATTATTGATTATGCTGCTGTCGCCGCCACCAATTGCCCAGTTGTCAGCGGTGTTGGTCCAGGTTCCGGATGCAGAAACGTTTGAGGCACAGGTATTGTCCTGGACTTGTAATATGCCATTTAGATAGATGTCGGGATTATTGGTGTCAGAGCTGGCGTCGTAGGTAATGGCAATGTGAGTCCATTGGTTGAGGGTAAGGGTTCCTAATGGTGTGTACCACTGGCCATCGGTAGTCCAATTAGCCCTGAACCTGTAACAATTGGTGTTTTCAGCTGTCAGAAAGTAGCCGGATACGGCAGAAGATTCTGATCCGGAAAATATCCGGCCCACATTTGACCCTCCAGTGCCTTTGGGATAGACCCAGGCCTCGACTGTTACTTGGGTGGGCGGAGTAAAAGTGCTATTTGTATATATACCCACATTGTTTGCAGTGCCACTGCCACTAAAGCTAAAGGCTTTGCCGAATTTTCCATTGGTGCGATAAGCTTCGGTTCCGAAACTATGCGCTGTGGCTAGTTTATTATTGCCGCTACTGTCATTAACGGTCGAAGTAGAACTATCGTCAAAGTTCCATTCGGCTACAGGCCCGGTACAGGCGGAACCTTGGCCCGGAGGGCAGTAGGAATTTGTTGCGTCAAAAGTGTTAGCTCCGGTTGAGTTTGTACCTAGGCTACCCATTGTCTGGGCTACCCCCTGGTTGTATTCGGCTTTGATCTGATCGGCAGTTAGGGCGAAGTTGTAGATTTTAAGTTCATCGATTTTGCCGTCAAAGGGAAGGTCTAAAATTGTGGAATTCCCGATAAAGTAAGCATTAGTATTTGAGTTGGCGGTACCTGAAGCCGGGGCGAGTGTACTGACTGTTTTTTCCTGTCCATTTAGAAATATTCTGGGAACGTTTGAGGAGGATGAATAATCGTATGTAACGGCAATGTGATACCAGCTGCCAGTAGTAATGGTGCCGGCAGCTGTGCCCCAACCGCCACCACTTACACTAAATAAATGGACATATCTAATGCTGCCGGTGGAATCAATAAATAAAGCCATCTCGCTATTTTTAAACAGGATTCGACCATCACCACTAATTGTGTCGGCATTAATCCAGACGGATATGGTTTTTTCGGATAAGCTAGTGGTGAGGGCAGAGTCGACTCGATCATCGACAGTACCTCCAGGGTCAAAATCCAAAGCCTTACCGAATTTTCCGCTGTTTGTCCAGGAGGGGCAGGCGGTGGTAGTGGCTCCCGGACAGGTGTGGCCAGAACCACCCAAATCACCATTATTGGCACCTGATCCGGTATCGTAGGCAGTATCTCCGTAACCTTCATCAAAACGATAGTGTAAGAGAGCGGAACCAACTGGGGACCCAGGAGCCGGGTGACCGGCGTTCATGTCCTCAATGATTTGAGCGGGAGAGCGGACGTAGTTGTAGATTTTTACGTCGTCGATAACGCCGGCTAAGTAATCAGTACCTTCCAGTCTGCCGATATCCAGGTCGGTGGCGTCAAGGGAAGTAGTGGTGGTGACGGTGATATGGTACCAGGTGTTGGCGGTGACGGTGGGAGAAGCGGTTTGGACACCGTTAACGTAATACACCGGACCGGTGAATCCCGTAGCTGAAACCGTTCCGGATGAGGCAGAGATATACGCCGAACCGTTTAGATCCAGAAAATACTCTGATGTGGTGTCCGGCTTGACCCAAAATGATACGGTATTAACTGCAGTTGGTCCGGTACCCACATCGACAAAGTCAGCTGTGCCGTCCAGATCCAGAGCCGAACCAAACTTACCCGGTACCCAACTTTCGGAAGTAATGGAGGTCAGAGTTCCGGTATACCCATTACCGGAAACATCGGCTGTGGTCGAAGTCCCGGTATTTTCATCCAGTTTCCAATACCCCACCGGGCCGGGTGCCCAGGTGTAGAGACTTTCGATTTCGCTTGAAGATAAAGTGCGGTTGTAGAGACGGACCTCATCCATGGTGCCGTCAAAGTAGTTGGAGCCTATCCGGCCGATATGAAAGCCGCCGTTTGGATCTGTAAGACCACCAGATAAAATCGGGTTGAAGTTGTCAGTTGATCCGGAAGAACAGGTAGCGGTATCACAGTCGGCAAAATAGAGGTCGGAGTTGGTGGAGTCGTAATATGAAGTCTTGCAGTCGGTGGCTCCGGTCGAACAGTCCAGGGAGGTGTAAGTACCGGTACTTTTGTCGGCAGCTCCAGTCAAAGCGTTTCCGGAGACGCCACCATCAAGAAGAGTGGCAGTACCAGTGGAACAGGTGGCGGTACCGCAGTCGGCAAAGTAGAGGTTTAAGTTGGTGCTGTCATGATATGAAATCTTGCAGTCGATGGCTCCGGCCGAACAATCCAAGGAGGTGTGGTAGCCGGTATTTTTATTTGCAGCTCCAGCCAAAGCGTTTCCGGAGATGCCGCCATCAAGAAGAGTAGCGGTACCCGTGGAACAGGTGGCGGTATCACAGTCGGCAAAGTAGAGGTTGCCACTGGTCATGTCGTAATATGAAATCTTGCAATCAGCGGTTCCGGCAGAACAGTCCAAGGAGGTGTATTGGCCGGTACTTTTGTCGGCCGCTCCTGTCAAAGCGTTTCCGGAGATGCCGCCATCAAGAAGAGTAGCGGTACCCGTAGAACAGGCGGCGGTATCACAGTCGGCAAAGTAGAGGTTTAAGCCGGTGGTACTGAAGTACGAAATCTTGCAATCTGTGGCTCCATTTGAGCAGTCTAGGGAGGAATACATGCCGGTACTTTTGTCGGCCGCTCCTGTCAAAGCGTTTCCGGAGACGCCGCCATCAAGAAGAGTGGCAGTACCCGTGGAACAGGTGGCGGTATCACAGTCGGCAAAGTAGAGGTCGTCATTGGTGGTGTCGTAATATGAAATCTTGCAGTCGATGGCTCCGGCCGAACAGTCCAGGGAGGTGTAGTAGCCGGTAATTTTATTTGCAGCTCCAGTCAAAGCGTTTCCGGAGACGCCGCCATCAAGAAGAGTAGCGGTACCCGTGGAACAGGTGGCGGTATCGCAGTCAGCGAAGTAGAGGTTGTAGTTAGTGCTGTCCAGATAAGAAATCTTGCAGTCGGCAGATCCGGCCGAACAATCCAGAGATACATATTGGCCGGTATCCCTGTCGCCGGCTCCGGTTAAGGCATTTCCGGAAGAGGCTCCATCCAAAGTAGTAATGGTGTAGGCAGAGCAGTCAATGTTTTCGCAATCCAGGAATTTCAGGTCACCCGCAGCGGAATCATAGAAGGCGATTTTGCAGTCATCGACGGTAACACAAAAGGTGTCGGAATAGGTTCCATTAACGGGATAATTGGCCCCTGCCAGCCAGGTGGAGGTCGGTGATGAACAAGTGGAATTATCACAATCGATAAAAGATAGATCAGAAGTATCGGAAGGGGAAGCAATTTTACAATCCGTGGCTCCCAAAGTGCATTCGAGGGAAGAGCGCCCCGTTGCTGCTTTGGAAGCAACAACAGTGGTCGTTCCAGTGGAACAGGTAGCGGTATCACAGTCGGCGAAGTAGAGATCGTTATTGGTGACGTCGTAATATGAAATCTTGCAATCTGTGGCTCCATTTGAGCAGTCTAGGGAGGAATACAGGCCGGTTATTTTGGATCCTGCTCCGGTCAGGGCATTTCCGGAATCGGCTCCATCAAGAAGAGTTAGGGTTTTGGAAGAACAAGTAGCTGTATCGCAGTCGGCAAAGTAGAGGTTTGTGGCACTGATGTTGTAATATGAAATTTTGCAGTCGGTGGATCCAGCCGAGCAGTCCAGGGAGGTGGTGCTTCCGACTTGTGCGGTGGAGTCGATGAGTGTAGCTGTACCGGAAGAACAGGTAGCGGTATCACAGTCGGCGAAGTAGAGGTCGTCATTGGAGACGTCGAAATATGAAATCTTGCAGTCGGTGGCTCCGGCCGAACAGTCCAGAGAGGTGTATTGGCCAGTGGCTTTGTCGGCTGCCCCTGTCAAAGCGTTTCCGGAGACGCCGCCATCAAGAAGAGTAGCGGTACCCGTGGAACAGGTGACGGTATCACAGTCGGCAAAGTAGAGGTCAGCGCCGGTGGTACTGTAATACGAAATCTTGCAGTCGGTGGCTCCGACCGAGCAGTCCAGGGATATGTATTGGCCGGTATCCCTGTCGCCGGCTCCGGTTAAGGCATTTCCGGAAGAGCTACCGTCTAGTTTGGTAGCAGTTCCGGAAGAGCAGGTGGCGGTGTCGCAGTCAGCGAAGTAGAGGTCGCCATTGGTGACATCGTAATATGAAATCTTGCAGTCAGTGGCTCCGGCTGAACAGTCCAGGGAGGTGTATTGGCCGGTATCCCTGTCGCCGGCTCCGGTTAAGGCATTTCCGGAAGAGGCTCCATCCAAAGTAGTAATGGTGTAGGCAGAGCAGTCAATGTTTTCGCAATCCAGGAATTTCAGGTCACCCGCAGTGGAATCGTAAAAGGCAATTTTGCAGTCATCGATACTGGGGCAAGACATACTGCGATAGCTAATCGAGTTATCATAATCGTAGTCCACACCAGTATCGACAGCAGTATCGGAGGTCACTGTAACCTGTTGCCAAGTGTCAGCCGAAATGGTAGTGGTGGGGGTACCATTAACGTAGATTTGGGGGTTGGTGAAGCCGTTGGCGGTGATTGTTCCGGATGAGGATTGGATGTTGGTAGTGGAGTTTATGTCGAGAAAATAGTTCGTGGTTGAATCGGGATTAACCCAAAATGAAACAGCCCGAATGTCGTCAATGGCCCGGTAACCCATACCCAAATACTGGGAAGAGGCCGGAACATGTTCTGACCCTTGGCCGTACTTGCCGGCGGTATAGGTGGCGGCATTGTAGTTGATGGCCGGGTGTTTGAGCCCGGAAGTATCACTGGCATTGCCGGAAGAGTGATTTAGGTCCCAGTATCCCAGGAGGCCGCTGGAAAGTCCCGAGGGATCCGTCCCAAAGCGGGCGGCTGTGCCGGTGGTGGTAGAGGCTTTTTGATAATCAGTCTTGACCTGATCTTCTGATCTGGATGTGGTAGTAAATATCTTTAATTCGTCAATAAAGCCGGTAAATGGATTTGAGGTTAAGTCAGAGTCCATACCTACCACCAGGGGATCGTCGTTTACCAGTGTCCCGGTAGCCGATATGGATACATCCTGGCTTACCCGTAAGGCATCAATATACAAAGTCAGGTTGGTAGTTCCGGTTTTGGTAGCGGTGATGTGGTGCCAGTGGTTGTCGTCGTAGGCTTGGGTGGAAATTACCATATCGTCTCGGTCAAAAGTGTTGTCGTCATCTACGGTAAATATGATTGCTCCACTGGTGTCCATATATATCTTGTACCCACCTTCGGTGTCGTCCCCCCGGTATTTGGAGACCATCACCCGGGTCCCGGAAGTTATAGTCGGAGTTTTAAACCAGAATTCGATGGTAAAGTTGGCTGTTTCGGCAAAGTCAAAGTTGGAGTCATCCCCGAACGACACATAATCCCCCGTCCCGTCAAAGTATAGACAGTTTTCCGACAAACAGTCGCTTTCCGGTTTCCAGACGGCTCCAGTAATGGCTCCTGAAGCGTCACCCTCCGAATCATGAACGGTTGTTCCCGAGCCTTCATTGAAACCAATCAAACTGTCGGCCTTGGCGGTCAAGCGGACAAAGATTAAAGAAGTGATAATTAAAATGGCAAGAACCGAAAGGAGCGATGATGCCTTTTTATGCAGTTTTTTTAATTTTAAATTTTTAATTTTCATTTTGTAACAAATATTATTTTTAAATTTTTATTTAATCGTAACCCCTCCTTTGATGGTGGCCCCACCTTTGAATACAGGCAGAGAGCTGATACAGGCACCGCCACTGACGGTGAAGTTGGTATTGTTATTGTTGACCGCCGTTGAATTGTTTGTGGTAAGAGCGGTGGTCACGGCATTGGCGTCCTCGATATCGGCGTAATCAATATCGTGGGTGCCGGATACGTAGATGTCCCACTGGTTGTCATTTGTTTCTGAGTCCAAAAGAATCAGGCCGGTGGTGCAGTCGGTACCCTGGACGGTGAAGGCTCCGGTGACGTTGGTTTGGTAAGTATCGTCGAAATATACTTGTTTTCCTCCGGTGGAGACGGAAAGGTTATAAAAGGTGGTAGCGGCGGAATAGGAGAGAGTGGAGGATTTGGAGCTGTCATTAAAAATTACGGTGCCGGAACGGGGGGTGAAGGTGTCGCCATTGGTAAAGTTTCCACCAATGGTGATTTGATTGTTTTCGCCACTAGTGGTATCCAGGGTGCCGCCAGTAATGGTAAGGGCGTTTAGAACGACTAAAGGATCTTCGACTTCTACAGTCAGGCTGCCGCCGGCGTCATTTAGAGTGAGATTGTATAAAGAGAAGGAGCCGTCGGTGATCAGATCCGAGGTGCCGGAAGGGCCGTCCATGATCAGAGTTGAGTCGCTATAAACGAAGGACGCGCCACTGTTGATGGCAAAAGATCCGGCACAATTAATCTGGGTGGTGTCGGTTTCAACATCGTCAGTGGCGTCGAATGTACCATTTATAGTGATCCCGCCGGTGCCGATATCCAGGTCGTAACCATTGGTATAGAAATAGTCGGCAGAGATGACGGTCAGACTAGTGGCGGCGAAATCGGAGGCTAAGTTGGTGGTGTCAGGAGAGGCGCCGATAGAAACATTGCCTAAATCCTGTTTGACGGCGGTGGAGTCGGTGAAAGTCAGGTCTCCATCCAGGTACAAATTTCCAGTGCCGGAGGCTTTGGTAAAAGTAATTCCGGAAGAGAGGGTAAAATTGCCGGCGACATTTAAATTGACATTGGCCCCTTGAGTAAAGGTGCCAGAGGAAACGGCAAAGGTGCCGTTGACATCAAGAGCGTCTACATTGCTGACACTGCCGCCGGAGACTTCAAAATTTTGCAGGGTGTGGGAAGCGGAAGTGATAGTCTTTGATGAACCATTCATCCTGACGGTGTTTCCTGTGGAGGCGGTGTAGGTGCCGCCGGTAAAGTCGATATTCCCGGAAACGGTCCAAATGCCGGTGCCGGATGTTACGGATTCGGAGCCGTCACTGGTGCCGGTAAAGTCCAGATTGCCGGTAATATTGACGGCAGGGTTGTAAGTTCCTCCGTCGATAACCAGGTTTTGGATGTTGGCGGCGTTGAGGCTGAGATTGTCGGAAAAAGTGATGGTCTGGGAGGCGGCAGTGCCAAAAGTTACGGTGCGGGAGGTAGAGGAGGAGTTGGTGTAAAGTTCGACGGCTCCGCCGTAGGTGCGATTGCTGATAACCAGGTTACCATTGGTGGTGTCAAAAGTGATCGGAACCGATAGAGTGCCGGTGGTGGGGAAATTGTTGCCGGAGGTATAAGTGATTTTGCCCAAGCCGGAGACAGTGCCACTTAAGGTAAAAGTGGAACCGGAACCCAGAGTCAGGGTGCGGGAGCTGCTTAGTGATAAAGTGTCGCCGGAGGCAACAGTCAGAGTATCGTTGACGGTCGGATCGGAGGATGAGAGGGTAACGGTGCCGGTGGAAGCAGGGTCGATAGTTAGACTATTGAAGGTAGTGTTGGTGGTGCCGGCAATAGCGCCGGAGGTACCATCCAAAGTAACAATACCGGTTCTGGTAGTAAATGTATCATTATTAGTCAAAGTACCTCCAACTGTAACGGAATAGTTACTGCCGGATTTAACATCCAGGGTGCCGCCGGTAATGGTGAGATTACCATTCGTATCCAGATTGGCTTCCAGCTGAAAAGTGGCTGAGCCGCCGCCGTCGTTTAAAGTGAGATTATTGAAGGCACAGGAAGAGGTAATAGTTTCGGTGCCGCTTGCGGCATCCAAGGTCACGGTGCTAGTACTGGTAGTGTAAGTGCCGGAACAGGCCCAAGAGCCGGAAACCAAAATTGATTCACTGCCGGAGGCGGTATAGGTGCCAACAATTTTGATATCGTCGATGCCTGCGCCGGCGCCGTCATCCAGATTGCCCCCGGGTTCAAAAATTTCGCCGGTGGGGACGTATAGCTCATTTCCATCCTCGACCAATAGTGTGTCGGTGGTGGAGTCTTCGGCGTCAAAAAGAATGTCGGTGGAATTCTGGTCATTGTCGTAGGCATCCATTTCAGCGATGGAAATAGTTCCTCCATTGTCATCGCGAACAATGACGTGATTTTCGTAGATTTTGAAATTGGTAATATGACTGCCGCCGGAAACGGTGACAGTGTTGCCAAAATCGGTACCACCATCGATAAAAAGGGTGATTTGGTCTCCGGCTGAAGCATTTAAATCAGTAATGGAAAAGGCTCCTGAGACATCGATGGAGGTGTCGCAGGAAGGAGTGCCGTTGTTTATGACGGCACAAACGCCGGTGGGTTGGATGGCGGTGGTACCTTCGTCGGAGTAGACATTTCCTGATAAAGCGTCGAAAGTAGAGGAAAGTTTGGCAATAATAGTGTCACGATAAACAGGGAGCGAAGCCTGAGAGTCGACAGTGTAGGTGACGGTGTGGGTGTGGGAATCGGAAGCTGAGGAAAGAGTGCCGGAACCGCCTTGGCTTGAAGCGGTGGAAGAAGAGTTGGTGCCGGAGGCAAGATTCATTGAGCCGGTATGATTGTGGTCGGCTGAACTGCCGCCGGTTGTACCGATACTTGAAGAGGCGCCAACTAAAAAGTTGCCGTTATATGGACTACTGTCGGAGACCGAAGTCCAGCCGGCAGGCGGGGTGGCGTTGAAAAATGCGATCAGGCCATCGGGAAGAAAAATATCCCCACCGGAACCATTGTAGGCAAAAACTACGTTGACGTACGGGGGTTGATTGGTGGCGTTTGATGTATTACTGGCAGAGATGGTGTGGGTGTGGGAGTTGGCGGCATTGTTGGTAGAGCCGGTGTCGGAAACCTGGGTGCCGGAGGAACCGGAAGTGACGGCTCCGGTAGTGTGACTGTGTGTGGAGGAGCCTGCGGCAGTGTTGTCGGAATAGCCCCGGAGATAATTACTGTCCAGGGCAGAATATCTGGTCCAATCGCCCGGCAGGGTGGTGGTATCAAAAATGCCGATAACGTTGGCGGGAATGACGGAGGGACTGTTGGCATAGATAAAATTCAGGTTTTTGTAAGGGGGCAGAACACTGCCTGAACCTGCCGAGGGATTACCCCAAGTATGGGTGTGGGAGTCCTGGGCGGTGGAAGTTCCTGATTCACCTTTGGTGGAGTTGTCGGTGGCCCCTTGAGTAGCGGAAGAATAGGTGTAGGTGTGGGAGTGACTGTCACTTCCGGCAGTGCTGGCGCTATAACTGGCGGCACCTCTGGGCATGACTCCGTAGTAGGCATCACCGCCGGTGCAGGAAATACAGGTCCAACCTGCCGGAATGGAGCCGTTGGCGGTATCCCAAAGGAGAATGACATCACCGGAGGCGTCGTTGGCCAGGTGCCACAATCGAACTTCCCTGAATGTATCTATGGTCAACGGACCCAAAGTGTAAAATTGGGGGGAAATTTCCGGCGGATCAAAGTAGTAGCCTAGATAATAGTGGCCGCCTTTTTTCCAGTCGACCTGCCAGGAAAGAGTGTGGTATTTGTCATCTGTTTTGATGGGGAGTGATTTGATCAGGCCGGAAGTAAGATCGGCATCCAGAGAAAAGTCATTTTTAAGTTGAGAGGAATCGAGATAATCAGCTTGCAAATCTACAGAGATTGGTTCGGTAATTATGCCCTGATAAGATTCGTGGGCGGTGATTTTTAAAAGGACCGGGTAGTTGTTTGAGGGAAACAATCGGGTGGCGGTGATGCGTTCAATATCAAAGGGGACTTGTGTCCTAACTTCGAATTGGTCGGTTATGGAGCGGGAGCCGTTTTGGGTAACAGCGGTTAACGTCATTTGATAGAGTCCGGCAGATGAGGTGGTGAAAAAGGATTTATAATCCGGTTCGAGAGTGTAGGATTTGTTACGGCAGGCGTCCTGAACGGTAATAGTGCGGTCGGAAGTGGAAAGCCGGGTGGAATTTCCATTGGGATCAAGGATGGTCAGAGTGACATCGGCATTACAAACCATTTGACCCAGATCGTCTAAAACGGCAATGGCGATGTTGGCCATCTCTTTGGGTTTGTAAATGGATTTGTGGGTGTTGATGGCTAAAACTCCCCAAGTAAAATCCTGGGTAAAAGTTTGACCTTCGTATGTAAAAGCGGCGGTGTATTTGCCGGGGATAAGATTTTGGGGATTTATGGATAAAGTTTGCGGAGGATGATCAAAATCAAGAGTTTCTTGGTAGACGGGAGAGCTGTTGGGGCGAGAAACAGATACGGCAATTTGCGGAGCTTTGTTTGAAATGGCGGAATGAAGGGTCTGAACAACACCGGACAAACCGGAGGAACGACCGGTAGAAAGAGAAATAGCGGGAGTTTGTGAGGTGGTGTAGTCGGTGGCGGGCAGACTAATATTTAATTGACCTTCATCGGTGGGGATCTGAAGACTGGCGGCCGAAGCAGGCTGAACGGAAAGTATCAGAATTGCGGTCATTGATAGTAAAACTATTTTTTTTAGCGACATGGTCATTAATTAATAATCCACCAGTTAACTGTCAGATCGTTTGGTAATGCGGCGGGGATTTTGATCATAAATCTGCCGGAGTCTGTGGCCGAGGCGGAAGTGCTGACCGGTTCGCCGGGAGTGACAAAGAAGGCAGAGGCAGAGCTGGCGGCAGTGGTTTCGACTGTCAGTTCTGTCAATCCGGCTGGAATAACGGCTTTACCAAGTGAGGCAGATTGGGTAGCAGTGCCCAGAATTTGGAACTGTTCGGCTTTGACGGCTTTGGCGATTAAAGAACCAGTGATGGTCAAATCTCCGGAATCGGAAATGGTAGCTGCGCCATTTTGCAGTGAAAGTAAGCCAGAAAGGGAAGACAGGTCGGCTGTCATGTCATCCAGTTTGAGTAGGCCGACACTCAGCTTACCGGTGATGGAGGTATCGGAAAGCAGGGTTTGACCGGAGACTGACAGTTTGCCGGAAATGGTGGCGTCACCCAGAACTGAGAGTTCGCTAAGTTGGGCTGACATGGTGGCGTCTTGCCGGGTTAGAGAAACCAGCTGAGCGGAAATGGTGGCGACATCCTGTGTCAGACGGTCAATTTCAGCCTGAAGATCTGTAAGTTTGATCTCAATGTTGGTTTCAGACTGGGCAATGATTTCTTGGGCCGTGAGTTGGCCTGGCAGAGTGAGATTGCCCTGGTCATCAAAGGCCAACATGTTGGTGGGATCGGCCCAGGAATTTTGGACATAAACAAGAACGGTTGGCTCGGATGAAGAACTGGTCCAGGAGGAAAGAGCTTTACCAATGGTGTAGCCGGGTTTGACGGCTTTGGCGGCTTTGCCGGACTGAGAACTGATGGTGACAAAATCGCCGGCGGCAATATCCGGAGAGTTGGAATCCATGGCAACTGGCACCCGACCGGCCAGGGCTACCGGGTAGACGCGATAACCGGTGGTGGAACCTTCACCAAGAGTGATACCGGGATCGGTGGAAATAATACCTAAGACTTTGGAACCGTCGGTCGGTTGAGCCTTTTTAATGTAGGCTGAATTGGCAGTATCGACACTGACAACGTCTCCGGGTAACAAATCTTCGTTACTGGCAAAGAGTTCGGCGATATCGTTTCCACCTACGGTAGAGGCGTCCATCATGGAGATCATGTTCCAGACGGTGCCGTTTAGAATCATGGTAATAATGTCACCGTCGGCTCCGATATCACCACCTGTACCACAGTTGAAGTTGGCGTTTGAGGTACAGTCCAGCGTGGTGTTGGCGTCATTAATTTCTACAACGATGATTTGGCCGTCGGCTCCGCTGTCAAAGTCAGAGATGACGGTGCCTGAGGAGTTAGCGGTGATAAAGTGCGAGCCGGCGGAGACGTCGGGAGTGGTGTCGTTTACGGCCAGAGAAGCTTGGCTGTTAAGAGACAGTCCACCATCAACTACGACGGCTCCTGTGCCGTAAGCTTTGAGTGTCAAATTGTTGTTTTCGAATGATTCCCCGGCTCTGACGGTAAGCGGCCCATACGAGTCGATGGTGGAAGCGGTTTGGTTAGTCATAATCAGATCGTAGGCAATTGAGACGTCACCGGAGGCGGTGAATTCGTGAGGAATGGCGGAGGTGATTTTGGATTCGGAGACAGAGAAGAGTGAGTTGGCCCCGGCCGAAGTGATGTTGAACAGATTGCCGGTGATGTCTCCCGCGGCACCGATGTTTATTCTGAATAAATCTCCGGAAGCTGTGGCAGGAGTGGCCGGAGACCAATCGAGGGACATTATTCTTCCGGATGAAAGAGCGGTGGAGGTGGAGGATAGATTAAAGCCGGTACCTGTTGATAAGGAATCAAAAGTGGCCGAAAGACCGGTGCCTGTAGCAGTAGCGGAAGAGATGAGCATGCCGGAGGTGCCGGTGGTGACTAATTCAAGACGGTCGTCGGTAGTTTCGTCATAACCCAGACTCCAATCCTGATCCAGACCGAAGAAGACACCATTGTCGTCTCCGACATATAAAGCTTCCCACTCATTGGCAGTGCCACCCAGTTGATTGCCTTCGGCGGCATTTGGACTAAGGGTAGTGGCGGTAAGAAGTAGTTCGTCAACAGAGGCGATGGTAAAGGTAGTGGTGTCGGCGGTAGTCTCTCCCAGGTCAATACTTTCACCGCTGGGACCGATGATGTCTGCACCTGTTGCTGTAATATCTCCTTCGACTGACAAGCCTAATACATATGTGCCGTCAGGGTTACTGAAGGTTAATGTGTTGTTGGCTGCGGTATCATTAATCGAGTAAGTTTCGTCGCCGGTGCCGGTGTTGTTGGCGAAGGCGACGTTGTTATTGCCGGTATTGTTAGAGATAGCTTGGTCAGTAATGGTGAGGAGCGAATTGCCTGTGATTGTGATTTCTGTGTTGGTGGAGCCTGTTAGATCGATACCATCATCACTCATGTTCTCGATAGTGTTTCCGGTGATGGTTATTCTTTGAGAGGCTCCATCGGATTCAAATAAGATTCCATCAGTACCATTTGTAAGAGTGTTACCACCGATGGTGATTTCGTCGGCACCAGCATCTACTAATATACCCGGTCCTCCTGATGTGGCATCCCAGGCATTTATCACATTTCCTGATATTGTATTTCCATCTTTGGCTATAATGCCACCATAGCTGGCGGCATTTCCATGAAGGGTATTTCCGGAGATGGTTGTATTTTGGGCGTTGTTTTGGATACCATAACTGTTTGCGCCTGAACCCCAAACCCAGATCATGTTATTGTTCACTACTGAGCCGTGAGAAGTGTACGTGTCGATTCCAAAATTTCCAACATTGGCGATGTAGTTGTTGCTAACAACAGCTTCGGGTGAGCTGAAGTCTATTCCGTCCAGTGTTGTGTCGTGCACATTGTTGTTGGTTATGCGATTTCCTCTTCCGCCGTCATATACAAAAATACCAATATATCCTCCTGTGGCCTCGACATTGTCGATAACGATACCGACGTGATCTCCGGTTCCGTCGTTAGTAAAGATGACGGAATCTGTAATTGCGGATCCGGCATTGGTTGCAGTTAGATTGTAAATGCGGACGTCGTCAACATCCTGAAGGACTTCTATGGTTTCGTCTCCAGTGCTTCCGGAAATAACAGTGGCATCTTGACCGGCGCCGATTATTGTCAAGGCTTTATCGATATCAATATTCTCAGAATAGGTACCGGGAGCAATGAAAATTGAGTCTCCCGCAGAGGCGTTGGTGATAGCGGCAGCAATAGTGGTGTCGGTTCCACCTCCATTGAGATCTACAATCCTGTCGTATTTAGCTCTTTCAAAAGCAGCTGACTCAGTGGCAATGTTGGTCCAGTTTCCGGCACTGTTTCGAAGCTGCATGACTCCGGAATTGTCCCTAAAACCATATCCGCTGGCTCCAGCGATGGCACCGAAGTTGATGTAGGCAGAAGCATTTAGAACAGCATTTCCCTCGGTAGTTAAGCGGAAGCGGGTAGTACCAGAAGCGGAAGCAGTTAGGATGTCCTGATCGCCGGTTGAGTTGAATACTGCCAGGGCTTTGCCGATATATGCACCGTCAACATTGAGAAGCGAGGTGGTGGAAGCGGCACCGATGCTGGAACTGATGAGTAGACCGCCGGTAGTGGTGGAGTCGATGTTTACTTTACCA
>Ga0208375_1003135_pt1 | contig 14497 bp, 12 predicted proteins | sample RifOxyD1_FD_184038 | JGI IMG/M metagenome (GOLD analysis project Ga0208375, IMG submission 184038) | Soil microbial communities from Rifle, Colorado - Rifle Oxygen_injection D1 (SPAdes) | ecosystem: Environmental > Terrestrial > Deep subsurface > Rock core/Sediment | place: Rifle, Colorado... | reverse complement strand
TGAGTATAAGGAATCACGCTGAATAATGTTCGATCAGGTGGTCGATGAATTTAAAAGTAAAATTGAAAATACTAAAACCAATGGTGAGTTTTACTACGCAATTGTTGAGTTTGTGGCAAAATTTCAAGACAGTCACTTCTCAGCCAACCTACCTACCGATCATCGTGCCTTTTTGGGTTTTTTTACAGATTTAGTGGATGGAAAAGTTCTCATTGATACAATTAAAACGGAGGTGCTTTCCAAAGAAAAATTTAATTTTGTAAAAGGTGATGAAATTATTTCTATAAATGATCAACCTGTTCGCGAATTAATGAATGAAATTGGAAAATATATTTCGGCTGGAACAAAAGTAAATCGAGAAAGAATGTCGGCATTGTATATTACACTTAGACCAGGTAGCATGCTTCCAATTCCGCATACTAATATAAACGCAAAAATAAAAATCAGAAGAGGTACTTCCAACATTATTGAAGAAGTTGAGCTTCCTTGGATTCTTACTGGTACACCTGTTGACGAATATGATTTCGCAAATAAAAGTCTTGTAAATCAAAAACACTACGATTTGGACATGCTTTCAGTTAAAGATATCTGGCAAAACATCTATGGCAACCAATTAGAGAGGACCTATTTTTGCTCAGGAGATACGAGGATAGCTATTCCAAAAGATGCAACCATCATTACTAAAACACCATTTGTTGCCTACTATCATTCCACCGAAAAAGGCAATATTGGATATCTGAGAATCCCTCACTATTCACCAGTCAATGAAACTACCGACGCTTGGGAAGGAGAACTTCGTTTTGCTCAATATGAATATGCTATAAGAGAATTAGAAAAAAATACAGTAGGACTCGTTATTGATCAAGACCATAATTGTGGTGGAAGTGTTGATTACCTCCAATCCCTGCTTACATTATTTATTGACACTCCCTTTAAACCAACTCAATTTAAATTTAGGGCCAATAAAGTTAATTATTTGAGTTTTTCAAAATATGCTACGGAATATTCCTCAACAGTCGACGGTCAAAGCATGAAAGAAATTGCTGAACTAATTAAGGATGCCTGGACGAAAGGGGAATTCATGACTGGTATGACTTCCTTTTCAAGTAAAGAGCTTGTTTATCCCAATCCTAGAATCAGATACACTAAGCCAATCCTTATGTTAATTGATGAAAACTCCGGTTCAGGTGGAGATGCTTTTCCATCAATGATGCAAGGTTTGGGTAGAGCAAAGTTGTTCGGAACGAGGACCATGGGAGCTGGAGGGCATGTTAAAGAAATTCCCAGTTTAAACTATTCAGGTATTAAAGTTAGAATGACTCAATCACTCTTTTTCAGACCCGATGGAATTGAAGTTGAAAATAATGGAGCTGAACCAGATTTTCCTTATACAATTACCAGAGATGATTTTATTTATGAATACAAGGGATATCAAAAGACCTATTTAGCGACCCTTTTTGAAATGATTTAATCTTTTCTGAGGAATTGAGCAAAATGAAAACATTAATTTATTTATTAATTTTCATGTTGAGTTTCAACTTTACTTTATTTGGCAATGACATTCATATAAATAAAAGTGTGGTTATTGAGTCAGTGCTGCTACTGAATGCAATTTCTGACGAACCAATGTTTAATCAAAATTACCCCAACGAAAGACAACATTGGAGAGCTTTATTTAGTAGAGACAAAAATGCGCAAGAAGCATTAAATATATGGCTGGAGAGAGGCGTTGGTTTAGCATATTTAATTTCTGGTTTAAAATTCAAAAATATTGACGAGTTCTTGATTGCCCTGGAATCTCCCGAGAAGTTATTTCATGATATAGAATCAATGTTTGATGAACCCTTGTATGAACCCGCATTAAAATATCTCAAGGTGAATCACCATTATTTAAAAGTGTATCTTACATTCTTAAAGAACAATAACTTTCAATACTTTTGGGAACAAACGTACTTTCTACAAATTGATGAAGCAATTCTCAAAGCAAATCAGTTGCTAAAAAAAATCAACATGAATAATTTTGTTCACACATTCAACCTCTTGACACAATCCCATGTTGAATCGAAACAAATTCAAATTTATATAACAACTCTGTCTGGAGGTGTTGGCTACAAATTAATGGGATGGAGAATTGGAATCTCTACCGACAAAGTATCAGAAATACCCTTGCAATTTCCTCACGAATTATGTCATCATTTCAATCCTTCAAAAGAAAACTTGTTTCGATTAAAACAACTGGCTTACCAAGACCCTTACTACAACAGAGTCTTTACTAGAATATACACTGATTATCGTGAAGGTCTTGAAGAAGAATTTGTCTACGCTTCTGGTTTATATCTTTCCTATATCAGTGGAATGATGAGCTACAAAAGCGCCTTAAAGCACATAAAAACTGCCTACTTTCAAGATTTTTCCAGCGGAGGTCACGGCGTTCCCATAACAGGCATTATCTTTGATCAATTACTAAGAGAGGAACTAACTTTAAACTTTGATTACAATATTTTTATTGAAAAACTTTTTGCAAACAACACCATTACTGCCGGTGAAGTTGAAAATAAATTTATTCTGATACTTAATGATATCGCTGGTTCTGCTGGTGTACAGATTGATAATATCTCTGAAAAAGTTCTAATAGTCAAAGTCTGGCCAAACCTTCCTGCTGCAAATGCTGGAATTTTAATTGGGGATAAAATAATAAGTATAAATCACCAACAAGTTCAGAATCTTTCGCTGGACGAAATTATCGATTTAATTATTGGCAGACCTAATGAGGAAAGAATTTTTTTGCTTAAGCGTAATGAGCAATTAATGGAAATTAGCTTTAGACTAAAATAGCTAAGAAGAAGCCTTTTTGTTCTCAATCCGCTCAAGAAGATAATCCATGTATTTATCCTCTTCAAGGCAACTACGAATAGTTTGTAGATTATTGCCGGAAACAACCAGATTTAAAAAGGGTTCAAAGAAAGTAATAAAATTTGAACTGATTCGGTGAAGAGGTCTCATGCTTTCAATATACAATATGGCAATAACCCCTAGGTCTTTCTTGATTATAAAGTCAGCTATCTTGTCCAAAACTTTGGTTTTTTCCGGATCAAGTTCCATGCTGGTATCTGCGGTCATTTTTTTGCGATTCCTTTGGTTTTCAACAATTCTTCAATTTCAACGAAATATTGTTTTTCAAAAATGTAGATGTACTCATTATGTCTGCGTGCCAGTTTACTAATTAATAAAATCCCGTCATTCATCACCAAATAAGAAGCAAAGGTATCCCACCCTGTTTTCTTTTCCTGAAAAAGTTGAATTTTTTTAAAAGCTTCATCTTCCAAAATATATTTGGAGGGAAAAATAAAATTCACAATCGGCATGCTCAGAATTAAAAAAGTGAAAATTGGCATAACAATGTGCTTAACCAGGACGTAGGAAAAAACTGTGAACAGCATAATCATGATCAACGAAAAAAAACCCCTCAGGGGATAAGCCATGAGGGGATATACAGAGAATTCAATTTTTTTCATAAAATATTTAACTAACCACTCCGAGCCAGTCTCGAAGTAAGAAAAGAACTCGCCCGATTAAGAGGGATATACGGGCCATAACCGTAAAACCAAAGCTGGCACCAAAGCTGATCATCAAAAGCATAGAACCAAATTGCGCAGTTTTGCCAACCACACCCTTATGGGGATATGAGAAATAAAAATACACTAAACAGGCAAGTGTTCCGACAATAATCAACAAACCACTAGCTATCTCAAACCATCCACCGGTTAACGGAATATTCACAGTTGCTTGAATTTGGGTAAGCATATTGGTTTCAATGACAGTAGGGATTGCATAACCGGAAAAACCAATTAAAAAAGCAAGCGGCCAAAAGCTGATCCAACCGATTTTTTGAGAAAATCTAAAAAGCATTAACGCTGCCAATATACCAGGTATAATTAAAATATATTCACCGTTATTCATGATAGGTTCAACCAGTTTTGGTAGCAAAACGTTAAACCAATTAATACAAACCAAATAACCAACTGAAATCCCCACTAACACATGCTCAGCAAATCTATACAAAGGATTTTCTTTCCAAAGATAAGAAAAAATGGCTATCGTAAAAAATGCAGCTACCCAAACCCATGGATCGTGACTCATAAATTACCTCTATTTGATTTCCATACTCATTCTTCTTCGTACATAGTAAAGAATGTTACCTATAACAATAAATATTATGATGACCAAGTGGCCCCAAGTTTGAGAAGCCATGCCTCTCATCCCATCACCTGTTGGAAGGTTTAGATTAGCTTTAACCAGACCTTCGTATTCCGCAGCCCCTTTCATACCAGTAATAAGCCCAATCATTTGTCCGGATTGAAGGTAGGGAAAATATTCAGTAGCAGATACCGCAGTACAACCCGTGACAAATTTGAAATGATAGCGGGTTACCCCATACATAATGTAGGCGGTAGGCAGCTTGGTGCCCGAGAGATCGATAACCATATGGAAATCATCATAGTTTTGCAAATTGCTAAGCATCGGAATATTTTCCAAGGGCTGTCCCCTAAATTCCTGGGTATAGGACTTTCTAAAATTATCACCAAAATTAATTAGAACTAGATCATATTGAGGCAAGTATGGGAAAAAGACATAGTCCTTTCCATATTCTTTGCCAAACTCTTTAGCCACATCATCCATAGTAGTTGCTGCCAAAGATGTTCCGTTTGGAATAAAATTCAAACCAAGCACTTTAATATTTCGACTAAAGGCGTGTCGAAGAAGAGCCTTCGCCATTGGATCTAGTTCTGCTAAAGTTGATGGATCGTAATCAAATCCAATAATAATCGGCTTATTGGTTCTGGCAGCCTCTTCCATCTCATCGTAAACAGCACTTACCCATTTGGTTGGTTGAATATCCACCACCGGATTTAAAAAGAACGGTAATGCAACACTCAGAAAAATAATTACATAAACCACTTTTCGATCAATATTCAATAGATAATCAAGCCACTTGTTTTTATTTGACATATTTACCTCTTAATTACTTTCCACCAACTCCGGCATAAATAGATTTATCAATTCCAAGAATAATTTTAAGCGCAGTTGCAACAGAACCAATCGCAATTCCAATTAGAATTGCTCTTTGAGCAGCAACGTTTGGATAATCAAGAATCCATCCCTTCAACCAGGGGATTGCCGGAGAAATATTTTCACCGGTAGGAATCTGGGCCAGCATCAAAATTATCGCAGAGAAAAGCAGAAGTCCTGCTGAAAAACTTTTTAGTCTGAAACTTCTAAAGGCAGCAGACGCAATATAGAAAGCCAATAAGGAAAACATCGTAGCTTCACAAGGAATCATAATTCCCACAAAAATATCATTAAATAGACTACCTGGCTTAATTCCCGAAATGAGACCAATCACCGTCATAGCTATAAAACAAATGATCGTCAGCATTGCAAAATAACGATTAGGATCAGATTTATTAGTAGCTCTCTTATAGTAAGCCCTTACCATAGAGATAACTCCCACAAACATAGCTCCACCACCAATAATAATGGCCCACTGGGATGCTTTATCCCACAATTCCTGCATAAAAGCGTGAGGCATAAAATAGTAGAAAAAACTAAAAATACCAACTGACAACGTGAAAATAAATGGAACCGTTTTTTTGAAAAACATTTTAATTACCTCCCACTAAAATCGAATCAATTCCAGATACACCAAAAAGCTTTAACACAAAAAGCACAATTAAAAGGATCATGGCAATTAATTTTACATAATCCTGCCCCTTTAATCCTCCCAGCAGTCTGGTATCCTCTCCCATTAAGGTTGCGGCAGCGTAAAGTTCTTCACCAATCAAGGTATAGTCACAAGCCACAATAAAAAATGGAATTTGGGAAATCGAATCAGTACCAGCTATTTGAATAGCACCCGTCATTGAGCCGGCCTCTGCGAGAATCAAAGATTCAGCCATAAACCAACCAAGGAAAAAGTTAGCTGCCGGTTTTTCTCTGGCCATAAGTCCAGACACTCCGGAAGCATATGCGAACTGCCTTTGAGTAAGAAAGTAAACATCATCTGCTTTATAAGCATCTGGTCTACCAACTTTAACGTAGGCACCTTTCACCACTTCATCCGTCACAGAGTATACAATTGGATCGTAATTAGGAACTACCAATCGAGAACCAAATTCAGCTACGATTTCAGACACCCTGGATAGAATGGATATGGATGCTAGGGTAGCAATATCACTGATAACAGAAATTCCCGGACAATAAATCATGGGCTTACCCATTTCCGTAGCTCGACCAACAGCATCTTCTATTGCCTGTACTCCCGGAAGTGGTCTTACATATAGTTTTCTTCCCGATTTAGCCACTCGAATAAATATCAATATAATGATCATGGCCACTAAAGAAAAAATAAATGTTGGGATTTTATCGGTGTTAACCCACTGAGGAAAAGCTACAAACGGTCCATATTCATTAGTCTTATAAACAACTTCCCCAGTAGCACTTCTAAACTCAAGGTAATACATATAAGGAGTATTATTTTTTAGCTCATTTTTATCATTAAAATATTCAGCAGTGATGTCCAGCTCTTTTACTTGTTTATATTCCGCTTCACCTTGAACCTTTCTGAAAACAAAAACTTTGGTGGCGCTGGTCTTAAGCGATGTGTCCAAATTCCACTTTATATCAATTGCCTCGCCTTTATCGTTTGGAGAATCTTTACCAGTCACTACAACCGTGTCAACCGAGTAAGAATTAAAGGCGAAAGATACGACAATCAAAATCACCAACAACCTTAATAAATTCTTCATAATAGTTACCCTTCCATAAAAGAATTACACCAAACGGAAGATTATTATATTTGAGTTAAAAACTCTACTAAAAATTTCTTGCTTTATTTCAACCTAAATTGATCATTATTAGAATGTTTTATTATCTTTTGTTGATATAGAATTCGATACAGTAGGGTTTTCGAAGCTTAGGGCCAGAATGATCCCAAGATGACAGATTTCTTTGGGGGATAAAATTACTTCATGCAAAAATCAGCTTTGAAAATAAACGATGGGCAAATTTTTTGGATTTGGCCCATCGCTTAGACTAAAATCTAAATGTTTTCTTTATTTTTGGGCGATCTCAGGCATGATATAACCCACCACATGGGTTCGTCCCGAGGCAACGTAGCGACCTTTTCCCCACGGAACAAAGGTGGAGATAGCCAGCAGCATGAATATAAAGAAAACGGTGAGAATTGAAAATGATGATTCATTTTTCATAGTTCCTCCCGAAGTTATACCAGCGCAACCTTGTCGGAGAAATAAGAAAAATACTTGAGTTTTTTAATCGGTTTAGATCTTTCGGGTAACAATTATAAAGACTTGGGAATAATCTATCCCATAATCCCCTATTAAATTACGCTCGTACCCCAAAATCATTTTTAAATAATTTTTAAGTATCGGAGAATCCAGACCGTTACATATTTCCAACGAATTATCAACATGCCTTAAGGCATCCGCCGAATCCTTTTCTCTTTCATCATGAGTGAAATCAAATTTCTTGGTTTTAGCTTCAACAATATTAACCCGATTACTTGAAATAATATCAATCGCTTCATCAAGAGTATAGTGATGTCTGTGATACTTACCCATAAATGACGTAAATATTTCTGAATCAAAGGTATGTATATTGGTAATCATTTGAGCATCGTTATTGTTTTGAAAATTGGTGTCTAGGAAAAGATTATAACCACTCGGGGTGGTTAGGTTATAAATACTCTTTAGCTCGTAGATTGGATATTGATAGTGGTGTAAGGCAAACGAAGAAACCACCAAGTCATATTTTCCATCAGTTTCTATTATAGACTCAAATTCTTTGGAGTTTTTATCAATATATTTGATCCCTTCTGAAACTGGACGCAGATTCTTAGTTAGATGTTCAAAGTAATCAATACCAGTTAATGAGACATTCTTATCTAATCGATTTTTTAATAAATTTAATAGCTCGCCTTTACCGCATCCATAGTCACAAATTGACTTAAGTGAATTAGCGTCCACTAATTCAACGATTTTTTCCACAAGGTATGCGTAAGGATTGGCCATAAAAACTCCATGACAAAAAAACAAAGATCCCTTCCATTATAGATTATGTTTAGGATAAATCAAATTCTTGATGGGTGCTATGCCCGTCACAAAATATGTCCGCAGTTAGCTTGGCGTTAGCATAAGAAGCAAAAGGAAAATCAAATAGTATTTCATTTACCTCGGGTAATATAATTTCACCTGGTGAAGCCCTAAAACGAAATTTCATATTGTTCTGCTTGGCACTACCATAACTCGATTTTATATTCCAAATACCATCCGTGGTTTCTTCAATCATCTTATCAGTAATAAGAAATTCGCTTCCCCTCATGAGTCTTGGAAATATATTAATTACAATATGGGTATGGTACGCAGGGGCATTACCTTTGTTTTTTATGAGTACTCTTAAAAATCCAGGATTATCAACTTTAATAACGTCAATTGATAGTTCTGGATTCCTTCTTGACCTGAACATCGCTTGAACCAGCGAATGAGTAGCTGGTTCAGAACAATCTCCATGCCTGAAATAATATGTTTTATTGCAAACCACTTGATGTGGAGGATGGAGACTTTGCTCAATAAAAATAAGTAATATCCCCTTGGCAACTCCCCCAATATTTTCCATTTCCACTACTTCTACCGAAAATTCTATTTTGGGGTCAACTGAGGTAACTATGGCCCTTTGAATATATTGCAGATCAAGCTTTGATACATCGTAGGGATTCAGGGTGAATTTTGGGATTTGCCCTTTGGTTTCTCTGATACCAACTGCGATCAGGCCGCCAGCCGTATTGGCCATGGCAGAAAAATGTTTTCCCATTTCCGTTCTGATCTTATCAAATGCAATTTCCAGATCGTCACCCAAAATTTTTCCAATATCCTTGGCATCAAATTGAGATCCTTCATCGCCTACATTATTTATATATCTTAAAAATTTCAAAACATCATCTTTGGTAATATTTCTATTTTCCAAAAAAGCATTTCTAAAATGTAGTTCTTTAATCCTACTCATCACTGAAAATTATATACTGTTTTTATTCAAAAAGCTTCTGGCAAAATTATAAAAAGTATAAACGTCTTTAAAGGTTGAAACAAAACCCACTGAAATTCTGATGGCACCAATTGATCCTACACAAACTCTATAGTCATCGGTTGACTCATAACTGGAAGCTCCGGCAATACAGCTAAATATTTCAGATTCTTCTACATTGAACGCTGTTTCGCTGATCCCAGGATTACAAAAGCAACCGGTTCTGAAGGAGATTTTCAAGTTATTGGCAATCGCCTGAACCTTGTCTGTATCAAATTGCTCCTCATCAGCTTTGAAGAAATTCATGGCCATGGTTCCCCCTCGGGGTGTGGAATCGGTATCACCATAAAATTTTATAAGGGATGTGCCGTTGTTGTGTTTTAATTCTTTCAAATTTTGAATTAGCCATTGTGATAAACAGGTCACTCTTTGGTTGATCCTATCCATTCCAATTTTCTCCAAAAATTCAAGGCCGATCTGGATTGCGGGAATATTTAAATAGTTAACAGTTCCATCTTCGAAGCCAGCTGCTCCTTGGGCAGGGTGATGAGTATTAGCGGCGACTGAAACCGCTACAATGGTTCCACCCCCGAACCAGGGTCTGTGTAATTTTCTTAATGCTTTCTTTTTTGCAATTAATGCCCCAACTCCCGTGGGATAGCCGAACATTTTATAAAAAGAAACTGTGGTGTAATCAGGTTTTACCACAGAAAGATCCAACTTGCTGGTGGGTACATAGGCGGCAGCATCCAAAATTACATCCCATCCCTTGTCTTGTGCTTTCCTTACCCAATCAAGGGAGTGTTTAATTCCAGAGAAATTCGATTGCGCCGGGTAGGCAAATAAATTATTTTTTCCCATCATGGCCATGTCTAAACATTCTTCAAGCTTTTCCTCATCAATTGTCATTTCCGGAGACTTAATCGGTGCATAAATAGTTCGGGCACCACTGACTCTATCATATTCACGAATACCAAGAACTGAATTGTGATTATCAACGGTCAGCAAATACTGATCACCCTCACTGAAAGGATATGATTCTCCAACTAACTTCAGTGCCTCCGAAGTATTTTTAGTAAAAACAACCTCGTATTCGTCTGGATTGGCGTTAAAAAACTCAAGTACTTTTTTTCGGGCCCGATTCACCAACTTGGTAGTGGCTTGGCTGATGGGGTTGGAGGAGTGGGGGTTTCCATAAACATCCGTACATAGAAGTTCCATGTGAGCATTAATTAAGGATCGAGGAAAGAGATTGCCGCCGGTATAATCCAAATAAACATGGTTTCGTTCATCGAGGAGAGGATATTCAGTTTTTCTTAATTCCTCAAAAAATGCAGTGTCCTCACAGTTGGCACATTCATTCACAAGTTTGTTATATGCTTGGTCAGTTTCATTCATATATTTCCCCTTTAAACTTCTCTTTTTAGTTTTGGTGCTCTAAGGCTTGGCCGATCTTTGGTTAAATCAGGTTTTAAGGGAGGATTCTTTTTTAAATCTTTAAGACATTCCTCCACCGCCCTATCCAGTTGAGGATCAAACCCTGCCTTATAATCCTCAGGGGTAATTTCAACCTCAATATCCGGATCTGTTCCATAATTTTCCACCCCCCATTTTACATCTTTAAACCAAAAAGAATATTCTGGTTGAGTGGTGATGGTTCCATCTTTCAACATATACTTCCCGTCTATTCCAATAACACCACCCCATGTCCTTTTTCCGATTAATTTTCCCAGTTTCATCATTTTAAAAGAATGACTGAAGATATCACCATCCGAACCTGCCTGTTCATTGGTAATGGCCACCATCGGGCCGTTAATTGCAAGATAGGGGTACGCCTCCACGCCAGACCACCTAGATTGATCAAATCCCAAAACTTTTTGGGCCAATATTTTAAGCAGATGGGCAGATACATGTCCTCCGCCATTAAATCGAACATCAACTATTAATCCATCAAAACCACTTTCAGTGACATAATGGCGGTAAAACTCAGCATATCCTCTCGCTCCCATATCTGGTATATGAACATACCCAAGCTTCCCTTTGGACTTGGTATGCACATACTGTTTGTTTTTTTCCACCCATTCCCGGTAACGAAGCTTGTCTTCACTCATTAAGGTTGGAACATGGATGTATTGGGGAGTCCTTTTTTGACCAAGCTTGACCAATAAGTTAACACTACTTCCGGCTTTATTTTCCAACAGACGATTCAGGCAATTACTGGTTTTAAAGCCTATTCCGTCCACTTCAAATATTTTATCTTTGGGCTTCAAGGTTGTTCCCATTCCATTAAGTGGAGAATCTCCATCTTTTAACCATGAATCTCCCTTGTGGATTAAAACAATCTCGTAGGCTTTTTCCTTGGCTAACCATTTTAAATCAACCCCTAGTTTCGCCACCGGATTAAATGGAGGTTTTTTGTAATAATCTCCAAAGAATTCGTAGCAATGACTGGTTCCCAATTCCCCTTGCATTTCCCATAATAAATCACTCATTTCTTTTCTGGTGTGGACTCTATCCAAAATTGGAAGATATTTTTTATAAACATCACTCCACTCTATTTTTGACATATCATTAGTCCAAAAATGTTCTTTTTGTAATAACCAGGCCTCCAGATACATTTGTTTCCATTCAAGCGCTGGATCAATTCTAAGTTTGACCCTGTCCAAATCAACCCATCCTTCTTTCTTATTGTAACCATCCGTATCGGTTTTAGGTTTACTATCCACGGGAATGACTCTTAATCTTTTTTCGCTATCAAGAATTATTTTCTTACAATTAAAGGAGATTTCAAAACTTTCCACATTTTTATGAAACAACTCTTCTTTCATATCATCAAAGCAAAATTGATATAAATTCACATTAGATTCATCGCTTCGCCAATCCTGATTGACAATTGGGGCTATTCTTTTCTTTAGATAAAAAACCTTGCCATCCACTGCTGCTATTTTTTTATATCCACCATGATCCACTGGAAATGCATACACCCTATTTTCTATACCATCAAAATCAATTTTAACCACTAAGTCATCTTTTGCGCCTTTCTTCTTATTTTTTACACCATCTTCTTCATCTTCGGGATTGATCGTCAGGTTTTTATAAAAGGGATTCTCAGTATCTTTTGTCAAAGAGACTACATACAAACGTGAAGCAAAAGGAAATCCCAAATCAAAATGGGTTTCGTTATAATTAGGAACAAATTCCCTGATTCCTATAAAATATAAATATTTTCCATCCGGCGAAAAAACCGGATTATAATCATAACGGACTGGTTCGAGCAATATTTGTTTCTTTTTACTTTTTAAATTATAAACCCAAATTCGAACCTTACCAGACTGGATTTCATAAAAAGTATATGCCAACCAATTTCCGTCTGGCGACCATGACGGATTACTCATTCTTCCTGAATCACTTTTATCAATTCTTAGTGTAACATTTCTGGTGGCATGTACTAACCATAATTCATTTCTATTATTGGTTACGGCTACCCAATTATCTTCAGGAGAGGATGCAATTTCAATTATTTTTCCAAAATTAACTTTTGATGCAATTCTTTTTATCGACCTATTTTCCGCCTTAACATAATTAAGCTCATCAATTCCAGCATCGTTGGTTACGCTGCAGACCAACCCCCGTCCATCATGAAGCCAGGTAGGAAGTTTGTATCTTACTTCATCAGTTCTACCAATGATGAAGGGAGCTCCAAGCCAAGTAGGCATCTTAAAAAGTCTTCCCCGACTGCTAAACGCCAGTTCACTCCCATCCCCATTGATTGAATAATCTTCTAAAAAATCATTAGCTGAAACAAAGCGAGGTTTTTTCTCCACACCAGAAGTATGTATACTAGTATTAAGCTTGCTTGACTCACCTTTTAACAAATCAAGGTAGTAAATATCGGCACCAGCACTATAAACAATATTTTTACCGTCGGAATTTAATCCTCGTACATAATAATCATCATGATGAGTATGTCGTTTGATCGACGTTCCAGCCGGTTTTACAGAGTAAATATTAGATGTCCCTTCGTGATCGGAAATAAAAAATATTCTACCTTTGATAAATGTAGGATCTGTTAAATTGTAGATGATATTCTTGAGTATCCTTTTAAATTTTGCTTCTTTGTTTACTTTAACCCACAAAACGCCGGCGGTTCCGCCTTGATATCTTTTCCAATAAATGGAATCTTTGCAATTTCTTCCAATAACAATTAGTCCATCATCCCCAAATGAAATTCTATTGGCTGGACCAACTTCAATCTTTTTTGTTTCACTGGTTTTGATATTAAGCTCATACAAATATCCAGACCCTCTCATGGCACTTTCATGGGTCGAATAAAAAAGAATAACGTCATCGTTTTGCCAACCGGCAACTCTCCCAAAACCGATATTTAAAAAAGTTAATCTCTTTATATCTCCGGTCAAAAAAGATAGAAGATACAGATCACTTTGCCCGCTATCCGTGCAAACATACGAAACATGATTTCCGTTTGGAGAAAAACAAGGGGTGGCAGCCATACCTTGATTGGAAGTTAGTCGGGTTGCAACTCCCCCGTAAATATTGGTTAACCACAAATCATTGTCTGAAACAAAAACAATTTTCTCATCACAGATTGTCGCACCGTAGTAATAACCAATTTGGCTCATAGAAATCTCCATAGATCTTTTGCAAAAGACGCATAAATCTATCAAAAACTTTTACTTAAGGCCAAAATTTTTAGTCATTATTTATTCCTCATGGTATAAGATCTGATTCGTTTCAAAATATTTTGTAAAAAGAGGCTAACATGACATCCGAAAAAGTCACTTGGATTCCCTTTAATACTTTAGAAAAATTTATGATCGACGTTTTTAAAGGGATTGGAGTACCCGCAGAAGATGCCAAAATAAGTGCCGAAGTGCTCATTACTGCTGACAAAAGGGGAATTGATTCTCACGGTGTTGGAAGGCTTAAAACTATTTACTACGACCGTATTAAAATCGGTATTCAAAACCCGGTTACTGAATTTGAAATTGTCCGGGAAGGACCGACCACCGCAGTGGTCGATGGACACCATGGCATGGGACACTCTATTGGGAAGCGCGCTATGCAAATGGCAATAGACAAAGCTAAAAAATACGGAATGGGAATGGTCGCAGTTCGAAATTCCACACACTACGGAATCGCCGGGTATTACTCTCTTATGGCCTGTGAAAATGACATGATTGGAGTCACGGGCTCTAACGCCAGACCTTCGGTTGCTCCAACCTTTGGAGTTGAAAATATGATGGGAACCAATCCGCTGGTTTTTGGAATTCCCACGGACGAAGAATTTCCCTTTGTACTCGACTGCGCAACATCACTCACTCAAAGAGGAAAAATTGAAGTTTATAATCGAGCTGAAAAGGAACTTCCTCCCGGGTGG
>Ga0208375_1003133_pt1 | contig 14512 bp, 10 predicted proteins | sample RifOxyD1_FD_184038 | JGI IMG/M metagenome (GOLD analysis project Ga0208375, IMG submission 184038) | Soil microbial communities from Rifle, Colorado - Rifle Oxygen_injection D1 (SPAdes) | ecosystem: Environmental > Terrestrial > Deep subsurface > Rock core/Sediment | place: Rifle, Colorado... | reverse complement strand
ACGAAGATGATTTGCAAAACCCCATTAATCCTTATGGGCATAGTAAACTTATGATTGAGAGAATTTTAAAAGATACAGCTTTTGCACATAGAGATTTTAAGTACATTGCCCTTAGATATTTTAATGTGGCAGGAGCTGACATAGAGGGAAAAATTGGTCAAAGCACACCGGATGCTACTCATTTGATCAAGATTGCCTCGCAAGTGGCGCTTGGAAAACGTACCGAGCTTTCCATCTTCGGCGATGATTATCAAACTCCAGACGGCACTTGCATTCGTGATTATATTCATGTGATGGATCTGGCCCAAGCTCACTTGGATGCTTTAAATTATTTGATTAAAGAAAAAACCTCCAATTATATGAATTGCGGTTACTCGAAAGGTTTCTCGGTAAAAGAAGTGTTGAGTGAAATGAAAAAAACTTTGAAAATTGATTTTCCGGTTAAAATAGCGCCCAGAAGAGACGGCGATCCGGATATTTTGATTTCTAAGTGTGAAAAAATAAAAAAATTAACTGGGTGGAAACCCAAGTATAATGATTTGTCGTTAATGATCAAAACTGCGTATGATTGGGAGAAGAAGTTGTCATGAACGTAGTGCTTTTACACGATTGGTTAACTGGGTTTCGTGGCGGAGAGCGAGTGTTGGAAGTTTTTTGTGAAATGTTTCCCACGGCTCCACTTTATACGTTGATTCATGTAAAAGATTCCACTAGTCCGTTAATTGAAAATAGAAAAATAACGGCGTCATTTTTAAATCGTATTCCCAATATCGATAAACATTATCGGAAGGCACTCCCCCTGATGCCTCTTGCCGCAGATTTTTTGAAAATTACCGAAGCAGCAGATCTGCTAATCTCCAGTTCCCATTGTGTAATCAAAGGGGTCAAAAAACCCAAGGGGGCGTTGCATTTATCATACATTCATAGCCCGATGAGATATATGTACGATCAGTATGATAATTATTTTGGACCATCTGCACCACTGATTCAAAGAATAGGAGCGAAGATTTGTAAACCTTATTTAACCGGTTGGGATATCAGGTCTAATCAAAATATTGATGTCATGATAGCTAATTCCAGATTTGTCAAAGAAAGGATAAAAAAATTCTATAATCACGATGCCTCAGTTATTCATCCGTTCGTTGAACTTCAAGATTTTAAGGATTTTAAAAATCAATCAAAGGATAAAGAAGATTATTATCTGATGGTGACAGCGTTTGCCCCGAACAAAAAAGTCGATTTGGCGGTAGAAGCATTCAATATCAATAAAAGAAAATTAAAAATTATAGGTGGTGGTCAGCAGGAAGAATATTTAAAATCAATTGCTGGAAAAAATATTGAGTTCATGGGTAATCTTTCCAGAAAAGAAGTCATTGAGCATTTTGCTCATGCGAGAGCATTTATATTTCCCGGCGTGGAAGATTTTGGAATTACCCCACTTGAGTCTATGGCGTCAGGTACCCCAGTAATTGCCAGAAAGATTGGGGGCGTGCTGGAAACTTTAACGGATAAAACAGCGGAGTTTTTTATAAACGACTCAGTAAAAGAATTAAATGAAGCTATCCTTCGTTTTGAAAATAGAACCTTTGATCATAGTGAGCTAATTAAGCAGGCAGGCTCTTTTTCAAGAGAAGCCTTTAAAGAGAATATTCAAAAAACCATAAATAGTATGATGGGAAAATCATGTTAAAGACATTCAGATTCAATCAATTAACTTATGCCTCGATTTTAATTCTAAGTATTTTTTTGTTTGTTTCATTTTCGGTTTCAGCGCTTCATCACATCTTGATTTTCATACCAGGAATTTTTTTCTTATATAAGAGCTTAGAGGATCATAATTTTAAATTATCCGGTAGTTCATGGGCCCTATTGGGAGTAATTGGAATCGCTATCTTATCCGTGGTTGTAAATGATGTGCCAAATGCCATGCGTATTATTTTGAAGCTGCGATATTTTTTAATAGGCATTTTAATGATTTTTGCGCTGGAAGCGTGGTTTAAGGAAAATACATCAGTCCAAAAAATAAAATGGATCATTTATCTTTTTTTAATTTTCGCAACCATTGCCTCTTTATCCGGTTTGGTCGCTAAATACGCTGGGTATAATTATTTAAAAATGAAACCCGCCTGCCATGCTGAACGTACTTGTGGAATGTATGGCATGTATATGACTTATGCCTACGGAATGCAGTTTTTTTTAATTATCAATCTGGCATTGATAATTTTTTATAAAAAACTTTTAGTAAAATTAAATCTACCTTTTCTCATAATGGTTTTTTTAATTAATGGGATGAGTTTTTACCTTTCTTATGCTCGAGGAGCATATCTGGGATTTTTAGTGGCAATTCCTTTTTTCTTTTTAAGAAATAATGTGAAAAAATTTACTGGGGTCGGAGTGGGGCTGGTTTTTATTGCTTTGATCGGCTTTTTAGCTGTTCCGCAAATAAAAGAAACTTTTACCGATAGCGATCGTCAAGAATCTGATGGAATCCGCACCAGTCAGTATAAGGTGGCATGGCGAGCGGGTTTGGAAAATCCTTTTTTCGGTCTTGGTTACAGGAATTTTGAACCCCAGTCGAGTAAGCTTAAAACTAAGTGGGGTATTGAATATCCACAGTTCATAGGCCATGCCCATAATAATTTTCTGGAACATCTGGCAGCTACAGGGTTTATAGGTTTCATTCTGCTTATTTTGTTTCATGTTTTTTGGTTTATAGAATCCTACAAAAGAAAAGATCCGCTCGGGGATTGCTCCATGGCCTTCGTAGTTGCTCTTACTGTGTCAGGGATGGTTCAATACACCATTGGTGATGGTGAAAATGTGTTGTTGATTATGATGTTCTATGCAATGACCCAGGTGCGTCCTCACTTGTGGAATATATCCGCTCGTCAGTAAGCAAAAACCTTTCAAAACAAAAAATATTCATAGCAATTTATGCTAATATTTACATTTATTCCTAGGAAAAAATGCGAAATAACACATTTTTGTCAACGAATAATGTGAGAGATTAGCTTTTTCAAAACTTTCAAAGGCGCATTTTCTGAAAATTTTTTCTTGCAGGAATTTCGATCAAACCGAACTGAATTGCTATATAGTTGGGTAGGTCGATCAAGTGAAGTTAAATTTCTTCTTCAACAAGAATATGATCGGCTATCTATTAACTTAAAAACTGTCCTTGGCTGGTAGTAATGCATTACTACTTTACAAAAAACGATGCCTCGAAAAGAAGGAATAAGTTGGGAATATCTCAATTGTAATTGGTCAAGTTTAAGCAATTAAGGTGAAAGGAAGTTAGGTGCAGTTCCAATAATGAGTAGTTCAAATAAGATAATCATTTGAAACTATAAAGAAAAAAATACAAGTTGACCATGCTATATATTTGTCGTACAATTATATAGTATGCTGAATAGACAAGTAAAACCTTTAAAAACTGACAGCTTTTTTCTTTTTGGGCCAAGAGGTGTTGGTAAAACCACTCTTCTTAGATCCTATTTAAATGAGGATAAGGTTTTATATATTAACCTTCTAAATGCGGACGAAGAAGAACAGCTTGCGTTAAGGCCAGAGTTACTGAGAGAAAGAATAAATGCGAGCAGTAACATTGATTGGATTGTTATAGATGAAATACAAAAAATTCCCAAGCTTCTTGATATTGTTCATAATGTTTTAGAAACACCAGGAAATAATATAAAGTTTGCACTTACAGGATCGAGTGCTAGAAAATTAAAAAAACATGGAACGAATTTATTGGCCGGGAGAGCCTTCATTAACAACATGTTTCCTTTTTTATATAGCGAACTCAGGGAGCAGTTCAATTTAAAACATTTCTTACTGTTTGGGGGCCTTCCTAAAATTTATTCACTTGATAGTGATTTACGAAAACAAGAATTCTTGAGGTCCTATGCCCAGACTTACTTAAAAGAGGAGATTTGGGCGGAACATATTATAAGAAATTTAGATCTCTTTCGAAAATTTCTTGAACTGGCAGCTCAAAGTAATGGAGAAATAATTAATTTTTCTAAAATTGCAAAGCAAATAGGAACAACTACAGCTACTGCGCAAAGTTATTTTGATATTTTAGAAGAAACCTTGGTGGGATTTTTTTTGGAGTCGTATACAACCTCGGTTAGAAAAAGAATTGTAGCCTCACCAAAATTTTATTTTTTTGATACTGGGGTGAAACGGGCCCTTGATCGTACTGTTGCTAATGATGTAAGGGAATCTACCTATGAATATGGCAAGCTCTTTGAAACGTTTATTCTGACGCAAATACGAGCATTGATTGCTTATTCCCGCAAGGACTACACTCTTCACTATATAAAAACTAAAGATGGAGCTGAGGTTGATTTGGTAATAGATAGGCCTGGGAAAAATCTCATGTTAATTGAAATAAAATCCAGCCAAATGGTGTTAGAAACCGAATTAAAAAATTTAAAAATTTATAGCAAAGATTTATTAGGTGAAGCTTTTTGTGTTTGCCAGGAATCACAGGCCAGAAAAGTTGATGACGTATTAGTTATGCCGTGGCAGCAATTCCTTGACTCATTTTTATTATAGATTTTTAGCCAAGTTCAAAATTAATTTCTACTTTTTCCAGAATGTGTTTGCCAATTGACAGTGAGGCGGTAGCTGCTGGAGATGGGGCGTTTAGTACGTGCAAGAAATGATTGGATTGTACAATTCTAAAATCATCAACTAATATTCCACCCGGCTCAAGCGCTTGGGCCCGAACACCTGCTTCTGCTGGGGTGAGATCGTCTAAATTTATATCTGGAATTATTTTTTGTACAGCTTGTAGAAAAAGAGGCTTACTTAGTGACATGGATAATTCTTTAAGTCCCATTTTCCAATACTTCATTCCCATTTTCCAAAAAGAGGGATAGGTCAAATTTTCTAGCGTATCTTTCAAAGAAAAACTGAATTTATGATAACCTTCTCGCTTGAAAGAAAAAACTGCGTTTGGACCTACTTCTCGAACACCATCTATCATGCGGGTGAAGTGAACACCGAGGAAGGGAAACTCTGGATCTGGTACGGGGTAAATTAAGTGATTTACTAAATTATTTTTTTTAGGATTAAGTTTGTAATATTCCCCTCTAAAAGGAATAATTTTAAGTCCGGGATCTGTTCCTGCCATCTTGGCGATGTGATCTGAATAAAGACCTGCGCAGTTAATAAGGTTCTTACTGATTATGGTGTAGCCCGGGGTTTTAATTTCTAATTGATTATTTTTTTCTGAAATTTGTTTAACTTCAGCATTTAAAATAACGATACCGCCATATTGTTCGAAAACTTTTTTGTAGGCATTGGTCACCTCGGTATAATTAATAATACCAGTAATGGGAACATGAATGGCAGAGATTGCTGATACATGGGGTTCTATTTCCTTAATTTCTTTTTGGTCTAGAATTTTTAAATTCTTTATCCCGTTTTCAATACCTCGTTTATAGAGAGCATCTAGTCCGGCTAATTCTTCTTCCTTGGTAGCTATAATAAGTTTACCGCATATTTCGTAATTCACATTTTGGTCATTACAAAAATCGTGTAACATTTTAATTCCCGCCTGAGTATTTTTTGCTTTAAGCGAACCTGGTTTATAATAGATTCCAGAGTGAATGACCCCGCTATTGTGTCCGGTTTGGTGCTTGGCTACGGCATTTTCTTTTTCGAGGACACAAGTTTTTAAATGAGGATATTTTTTTTGCAACTGCATCGCTACACTCATGCCGACAATGCCAGCACCAACGATAGTGATGTCGTAAATTTTTTTAGTCATCATTATTTCCTTATTAGTAGGCGTTTTTGTTTATAAAACCTTTAAAGAAGGTTAAGAAAATAATTCGAATATCAAGCCATAGTGACCAGTTTTTAATATAGTAAATATCGCATTCAATTCTTTTATGCAGGCTAGTATCACCTCGCCAACCATTGACTTGGGCCCAGCCGGTAATCCCAGTTTTCATTTTATGCCTTAGCATATAGGCAGGAATATTGTTTTTGAATTTTTCTACAAACACCGGTCGTTCCGGACGAGGTCCAACTAAACTCATATCGCCTACGAGTACATTCCATAGCTGAGGTAGCTCATCCAAAGATGTTGAGCGTAAAAAAGTTCCAATTTTAGTCCGTCTTGGATCATCTTTAACGGCCCATACAGCACCGGTGGTATTTTCGGCATTAACTTTCATTGATCTGAATTTCCACATTAGAAATTTTTTTCCATCCAGTCCCATTCGTTCCTGACCATAGAAAATCGGGCCCCTGGATCCAAGTTTGACTAATAATGCGATAATTATAAAGAGTGGTGAGAGAAATAATAAACCAATGAAGGTCAATATAAAATCAAAGCAACGTTTCATGGTGTGATCCAGCAGGGATAGGTTCGGTTGATTAAAAGATAATATAGGGATACCCGCAAAGTCATCTATATGATGACCAATAAATGAATAGGTTAAATCAGGTAATACTTGAATAGGAATAATACCGTTATGGCACGCTTTTAAAACACTTTCGGTTTGATGAGCAAGTGCGCCAGGATAACCAATGATGATTGAGTCGGGAGAGTATTTTTTGATGACTTCCGCAAGGGGAAGATCTAATGCTTGTATATTAAGTTCGGCGTGGAGATCACCTGAATCGATCCATCCTATTATTACCATACCGGCATCTTTATATTTTCGAACAGCTTCCACATAACTTTTCATCTGGGTACCGTGACCTACGAGCAAGATATGGCGCAAGTTCATACCTCGCTTTCTAAGTGTGCGGAGAAAGTTTCGAAGAATAATTCTTATCGCAACTAGCATAAACTGCGAGATTATATAATAAATAATTAGCATGGATCTTGAAATCCGATCTGGTGCAAAGAAATAAAGTACAATAATAAAAGTGAGTATCGCTTGGGTGTTTGCCTTTAAAACCGTAAAGATCTCTTTCATTCTGGAATTGAATCTTTGTGAATGATAAAGTTTATTTTTATGAAAAAAGTAGATGGTTAAAAAAATGAGAACTACTGACAATTTTAAAAACAATAAACCTAATCCGCTTTGACCTTGGAAAATATTAAACCTAATGGTAAAAGCGATGTACCAAGCAGTAGCCGCAAAGATCGCATCAATCAATTGTTGAAAGAAATTAAAAATTTTCTCATTTCTTCTAAGCATTTAAATTTTTCTCCAGGAAGGTATTTTTACCTTATTTTTTCAAAGTTGGAAAGAAGCAGTTTTAATTGTTGGGAGCTATAAGTAATTTTTTTGAAAGTCCTAGTAAAATTATTGCAAAAGAAATCAAGATAGTGAAAAGGCAAGTCAAAGTAGTAAGGGCGAAATATTTGTAGCTGATATTGGTGATTAGAATCATTGAATTGAGAAAAACATTGAATAAAATTCCTCCCGCAAAAATTTTGACCACTACAAAGGATTGATTTAATGATGCAAGTATCTGGGATAATATTCCGATAACCCCAAGAAATGAACTGTTTATTAAAAGAACAAGAAAAACCGTCTCTTGTTTTTGATAATTTTGCAAAAAATTAAGAGTTAAAATATGATACAAGATTGGACCAGCGACACAGATCATCAAACTGCCAACGAAAATTTTTTTTAGAAGCGATATAACTTCGTGTTTAAGTTTATGCACATCATTTTTTGAGATAGTATCAAATATTTGTTGCATGTAAGGTGCAGCATATCCTTGAATAAATAACCAGGCAACAATACTTAAACTTGAGGCGAAACCATAGTTTGCCAAATCCAGCTTGGAATAAAACCAATTAATAAATATTTTATCAATCCCTCTAAAGAGGGCTTCTCCGAGCCATATCATGAGAAGTGGAATAGAAAATAATAAAATCGTTTTATTATGGGAAAAAAAATGGAGGTTAATTTTGAAGTCTCTTAATTTAGTTGTATATAAAAAGTAGAGGGCGATTATTAAATTGATAAAGGTTGGAGTGATGAAAAGGATTTCAATCGATGTAAAATAATAAATCCCAATTAATCGAAAAACGGGTATTCCAATTTCCTGGGTCGCTTTAAATATATTTAATTTATAAAATAAGTGGTGAGTAGAGAAATAAACATATTTATTTTCAATGTATTTTTCGAATATCAAACTTAAATAGATACAAAACATTATTGGTAACGAGACATTAAGATCAAAAATGAATATAGCGAGCGAAGTAAATATATGCATTATGATCGAAAATGTGTTGTAATTTTGAAAGAAATAAATGCCGTTTTCAGGATTTATTTTCTCTTTGGGGTACAAAAGTATTAATCCCTTGAGGGACGATAGTTGTAGTAAAGGGACAAAGCTTAGAATTAGAATATAATAAACAAAAAACCCAAATTGCTCCTTAGGAAGAAACTTGGCTGCAAACAAATTGATGCATAAAGCAAGTGATTTAGAAAATAGTATAATTAATAAATTTTGAGTTGTTACTATTTTGTAATTCATATATTATCGGTCAATGAAAATTAGCTACGTCATAGTGATAAATACGTTTAAACGACCTATGTTTCTGGTTGAAAGAACGCTCCGATCTATTTTAAGACAAGATATTCTTCCTGAAAAGGTAATACTTATAGATCAAAACCATGACGAGTTGTCCGAGTTAGCTGATGATCTTAAAAATAATCTAATTTTTGAAAGAATCACGTGCAATAAAATGAGTGTTTCAAAAGCTAGAAATATGATTTTAAAACGCAATATTCCCCAAGACTGGGTTGTATTTTGTGACGATGATGGTTACTTTGCTGATAATTACTCGTTGATTTTTGCTGCTATATTAAAAAAGGAACCCCAGATTGAAGTTATATCTGGTAGCATTATTCGAGATGATAACTTGGAATTTTATTCTAAAAGACATCAAATTGGGGGAAGTCTTAAGAAATTTGCAAACCAAAAGCTCTTGATGGGATCAAATTTCGCAGTTAAAACTGAAATTTTTAAAAAGCTAAATGGTTTTGATGAAAATTTTGGAGCAGGAGCATTCTACGGCAGCAGTGAAGAAACAGATTTTGCCTGGAAAGTGTATTATGGGGGGCATAAATCAGAATATTTTAAGGAATTACAAGTCCTCCACGTGAGACCATATAACTCAGACCTTAAACAGTCCCTTTTAAAGGCCTGGAGATATGGATTCGGTAAAGGTGGTTTGGTTTCGAAATGGATCTTAAAAGGTAAATACCAAGTCCTGTTTGAAGCTATGGAAATGACTATAGTACCAATTCTTAAAATTCTTTTTAGTTTAGTAACTTTTAATATGAAGAATTTGCTGATCAATTTTGTTGTATTGTTTTCTAGGTACGTTGGATTGTTGGCGTTTCCGGCATTTTACGCCTTTGAGAGACTTCAGCGTAGGCGAGAGCTAGAAATATCCACATAGCTGGCATATTGATATTTTGGCATAGCTGCATCGGAACAAATATTAAAAAAAGAAGAGCAGTGGCAGTTGGTTTCCAGCCATGTTTTAAGTGTAATTGGAATACTCGACCGAGAAGTAATAGAAATAAAACTAGTCCTATTATTCCTTGTTCAACAATAATTTCTAGAAATAAATTATGGACGCCAGTTTTATGAAGTTTATTCTTAATATTGGGGTTTTGTTTTGAAATATAAGATTTGCTATTCCCAAGACCTACTCCGAATAAAAAGTTATTTTTAACAATGGCCCATCCTTTTTGAAAAGCAGCAATTCTCGTTGAGGTAGAACCGGAATTTAACGTTTCAGAGAATTGGGTAGGCGAAGGTAGGGTTGGGTTTGTGTGCATTGTTTGGATGAGGGAGGGTGTTTCTTGTGCAATTATGACTTGTGTGCGATTTTCATATCCCCAAAAAATGGGGTTGTCTATGGCAGAAATAATTATACTTGCAAGTAAGGGAATAATAAAAGCTTTTATATAATTAGCCCTAGAGGCTTTGGGGAAGAGAAGCAAGATAGGCAGAATTGAGAGGCAAAGAAGTGATGTTCTTGAGTAAGTAAAACTAAAAGCTGAAATTAGCAAAAGGTTGGTGAAAATCCTTTTTTTGAAAGATAAATAATAATTTGATAAAATGATAGTTGGAAAAAAAAGAAGTGATACATATGAAGGTTCTCCTAAAAATGCATAGCTTCTCACATGTCCTAAAAAGTTATAGTAGTCGTAATTGGCAGGAAGAATCATGTGGGAATGAAAATAATTAGATAGAATTATGTAAAGTGAATTAATTATTTGTGAATAAAGAATGAGTTTGAAGAAAATATTGAATGATATTTGGCTTGATATTAATAAAAAAATACAATTGAAAATAAGCCACACAAGAAACCCTATAGCACGCAAATCGGCGTGATGGATTAATAAAAATATGTTATATAAAACGATTAAACCACAAAGTAAAAACAGTGGTTCTGCTTTTACTATATCCCAATATTTCTTATAATTTAAAAAAAGGATGGGGATAATGAATAAAAGGCCTATGTAACCAATACGTAAATAAAAAGATCCAATAGGAATACGAGGGAGATCTTGCATAGGAGATAAAAAAATCCATAATCCTGTGGATAAACAAATCGGTAATAAAGAATACTCTTTTTGTAAATTTGGGAATAAATTCTTGATAAAAAAATTATTTATTGTCATAATTCTAATCTTAGCTAAAGCATGCCTTTTAGTAATAAATAATTGTTAATTTTTATTACGGGCTCTTTTGCAATTTTTTCACCAGGTACAGTCATAATGGCAAAATATTTGCATTTTTTATAATCTGTGTTTGAATAATTTAGAATCTTTCCTTCCCAGTTGAGAACTAGTGCAACCGAACGATCTACGTTTGAAAATGTATAGTAGGAATAAAGCAAGTATTCATTACGAAAAACAATGCAGTCGTTTGTGGGCACAATAGTATCAATTTTTTTGATAAAATCAATGGGACTGCTAAAATTATGACGATCTCCAAAATAATTTCTAAATGTTTTAGGGTAAATTGAAAATTGTATAAAAAGAATGAGCACCAGAATAGTGGTTAAAGGCACCCATTGTTTTTCTAATACTCGATGGATAATAATTATTTTATTTGGCAGGACGTTCAACAATAAATGTGCTGAAATTATTGAGTTTAAGATAATCGTTGAGGTATTGAGATATTCTTTAAGAGGGTAGTAATTTAGTGCAGGTAGATATTCAAATTGCAGGAAGTGGAACGCTAGATGTGGTCCTATAATCCACATAATCATTAGCGAAAAAATGAAGTCTTTTCTTATTGAAAAATAAATTAATCCAATCAAAGAGGGATAAATCATGAAAATTTGAAAAACTGCATCCTTAATACCTATATTAGGAGTAAAAAAGGGAAAAAACATCAAATAAATACTTTTAAATCCTAAGAGCGGTAGGAACTTAATTTGATATGAAAAATTTAGATTGGTTACCTCAAAAAAAGCATAAAGTGCGTAGTAAAAAGAAATAGCAAACAAAGTAATAAAAAATGAAATTATTGCTTTTTTACGTTGATTGCGAAACATTAACATTAAAAGGGAAAAAATTAAAAATAGAAGGCATAAGGGTTTTCCAATTGGGTGAAAACTTACCAATGGGAGCATAACGGAAGTTAAGAGTAATGCGAAAATTTTATTTGTTAATTTTAAACGCCAAAGAAAATAAATGCATACGTAGAATAAATTAGTCCACTCGCGAGGAGCCCCAGTCATTTGATGGGGTACTTCTAAATAACTAAATAAAATAATTATTCCCGAAAACACAGATGCATAAGTACCAAATAGTTTTTTAGTTATTATCATTGGAATTAATATTAGACATGCACCTAATAAATAAATTGATATCCAAAAAGTTTGTATATAGTTAGTGAATGTAACTTTATTTAATAAATTAAGGTAAAGGGCATGACCAATGTGATAAAATCGTTTTAAGCGATGATAAAATCTCTTCCGAAAAAATTCTGGCCAACTGTTTGTTTCAAGCTTTTTGTCTAAAATTTCAAAAGAAAGAAAGAATTTGGTGCTGTTTGGTTTCCAGGTATCTAATGCTTTGGCGTGGAAAATATAGGAAAAAGCATCATCCGCCTCAAGGGGTATTTCTCGGCTTGATTGCAAACCGTAAATGTTAATCCATCGAATAAAAATAAAAGTGAAACACAAAATGATAAAAAATCTATTTTGAAGGATGGATGTTATCATAGATAATTTTTTCCCGGTAAAATAGTATACTCTTTTTTAATCCTTCTCTGAGTGAGATTTCTGGTTTCCAGCCTTTGTTCATAATTTTGCTAACATCTAAAACTTTTTGAGGAGTTCCGTCTGGTTTTGAAGGGTCAGTTAATATTTCACCAGTAAAGCCAAGCTCTTGTGCAATCATTTTCGCCACTTCGATTATTTCAATATCTTTACCTGTTCCTATATTAATATAGTCAAAATCGATGACATCAAGATTCATGAGATGTACACAGGCTCTAGCCAAGTCATCGACGTAGAGAAATTCTCGTTTGGGTTTACCCGTGCCCCAGACGGTGAAGCTTGTTTTGCCCTCTTGCATTGTTTTATACATTCTGGCGATTATTCCAGGAACAACATGAGAGTTTTCAAGGTGAAAATCATCATTAATTCCGTATAAGTTAGTGGGCATAACACTAAAAAAATCACAACCATATTGTCGTTTAAAGCTTTCCGCAAGTTTTAAGCCAGCAATTTTAGCTATTGCGTAGGGTTCATTTGTTTTTTCTAATTCACTTGTAAGCAGATATTCTTCCCTTATCGGTTGCGGAGAGAATTTGGGATATATGCATGAACTTCCCATAAAGAGAAAACGCGTAACATTATTTTTATATGCAGAGTAAAAAGTGGTATTTTGAATTTGAAGATTTTCCCAGATAAAATCGGCTCGGTACGTATTATTGGCGATAATACCACCTACTTTGGCGGCACACATAAATACATATTCGGGTTTATGTTTATTAAAATAATTTGCGACAGCCCAGCCATCTAGTAAATCCAGCTCATTATGTGTCGGAAGATATAGGTTATTGTAACCAACTGATTTTAATTCGCGGACAATTGAAGACCCCACGAGCCCCTTAAAACCGAGTACTAAAATTCTACTATCTAGTTTCATAATTATTTTCCATTTATCTAAATTCAAAGAACAATCTAATCTATCAAAGCCGCTTTTAACCAACAAGAGTTATATTCTTTTAAAGTAAGAGGATGCTTACAAATGAGTCTTTATAAAAAATGCTGAATATTCAATATTCCTCTTCCATAATAATAAATAATTATATAGTATTTCACACCTTGTACAAACATTAGTGTATAGGGGGCTAAAAAAATAGGTATTTAGGAAGTGTTGAAAATGACAAGCTTAATCGATTGTAAAACCACCACGGGATTATCTACGATATCTAATTCTAGTTGGCGATATTTTGTAAATGGGAGAATAGCTAGTGTAATCAATTCTTTTTCCTCTTTCTATGATAGAGTTATTCAATTGAGTCCCAAGAAAGAAGAGAGCCATGCTCTTCTTTCGCAAATTGAATGTTCTGAAAAGTATATTTATGGTCAGGATTTAGAAAATTTAAAATCTGAAAATGATTCAGACGCTAGTTTGTATTTAATGAATGGTAACCTCAACTATTCTTATGATATTCAACTTGAGTTTAGAACATTACATAAAATAATGAATCGGGAATCTCGCATCATAGGCGTTGTTTACAATCCATACCTTAGTGTTTTATTTAAACTTGCTCATAAATTTAAGCTTATTAAGGGAAACTGTCCCGACGTTTTTCTTACGCGAGCATCGCTGAAAGCTATTGCAAAATTATCTGATTTTGAAATAGTAAGAACAAGAAATTGTGTATCTTTTCCTTTTAGATTATTTGGTTTTGGAATTATATTTGATGAATTTTTTCGAAGTCTGCCGCTTATTAATGTGTTTTCTGCTGCTAGTGTTTACGTTTTTAGGCCAATAAAGAAAATTTCAGAAAGAAAGAAAATTTCAATTGTAATTCCCGCCAGAAATGAGGCTGGTAATATTGAAAATGCGTTAGAAAGAATTCCTAAATTGAATGCTGATGTTGAAATTATTTTTATAGAAGGAAATTCTACTGATACTACTTGGGATGAAATTAAGAGAGTTCAAAAAGTATGGTCTAATCGTTATAATATTCTAATAGATCAGCAGACCGGTAAGGGAAAGGCTAATGCCGTTGAAAAAGGGTTTGATATCGCGACGGGTGATATTCTTACCATTTTAGACGCTGATCTTACGATGCCTCCTGAAAAATTACCTTATTTCCTTGATAGTTACTTGAAGGGACACGGAGATTTTATTAATGGATCAAGGTTGATATATCCGATGGAGGGCTCAGCAATGCGAACCCTCAATAAATTTGGTAATATTTTCTTTTCTAAAGCGCTAAGCTTTGTGCTTCAAACAAGACTAACTGACTCTTTATGTGGAACAAAACTTTTTTCACGTCGCACCCATAAGCGTTTCCTTGCTTGGAGAGAAAAATTTGG
>Ga0208375_1003132_pt1 | contig 14513 bp, 13 predicted proteins | sample RifOxyD1_FD_184038 | JGI IMG/M metagenome (GOLD analysis project Ga0208375, IMG submission 184038) | Soil microbial communities from Rifle, Colorado - Rifle Oxygen_injection D1 (SPAdes) | ecosystem: Environmental > Terrestrial > Deep subsurface > Rock core/Sediment | place: Rifle, Colorado... | reverse complement strand
GGCGTTTCAGCAGCCGCTCCAGTCGCAGTTGTGGCAGCTGATGCCGGAGCTCCAGCTGAAGAAAAAATTTCTTTTAATGTTGAGTTGAAAGAAGTAGGAGCCCAGAAAATTGAAGTTATTAAGGCCGTCAGAGACGTTACTGCAAAAGGATTAAAAGAATCAAAAGATTTAGTTGATGCAGTGGTAGCCGGAACAGCCCAAATGGTAAAAGAAGGCGTGAAGAAAGAGGAAGCTGATGAAATTGTAAAGAAATTTACAACAGCAGGAGCAAAGGTTGAAGTAAAATAATTATCAATCAGTAAAAAGTAAAAAAACAACCTCGCTTTTCAGCGAGGTTGTTTTTTTACTTAATTTGTATTATAGTCATTACAAATCACTTGTTGATTACCAACAGCACATTTAAAAAAGGAGACCCATTATGGTTAAAGAGCCGGCGCCTTTGAAAGTCAGACAGCCCGTGATTGTAAAGGTTTCAGGAGACCTATGGGACAGAAATGACGTGATTGAATGGATTAGAAAAAAAGCAGCAGAATATTATGTAGTAGTGCTTGTGGGCGGAGGCACGCAGATAAATAAAGCATTTGAACAAAGAGGCCTTAAAATCGGTGAACATGGCCCTCTTGGCAGGGAAACAAATAGTTTTGAAGAACGCCAGCTAGCAAGAGATGTTTTGGAACGCAACCAGGCAGAGCTTCAAGATTTGCTTTTTTCACGCGGTATTTTCGCGATTGTTGTCAAGCCTGTTTTGGAAATTGGAGACGTGCTTTGCCATGTAAATGGCGATATCTATATTTTGACTGTTTACCACGGCTTTGACAAAATCTATGTTTTGACAACTGAAAGCCGGGTTAAAGCCAAAAAGCGGGAACTGAAGAAATATCTTAAAATAGAAGTTGTGGGTTTTCCAGACAAAGCTGAAAATTGAAAAAGCATATTGCGCTCGCACGAGCGCATTTTTTTTGTTGTTTTTTATTGTTAAGATGATAAAATAGATTAATAGGACCTCCTATCTTTTGGGCAGTTAGCTCAGTGGCAGAGCACTGCATTCACATTGCAGGGGCCATAGGTTCGAATCCTGTACTGCCCACAAAAATATCTAACGGGGCAAGTTGGAAAAGTCGCAAGTTCGATTCTTGCACCGTCCACAAATGGGGGTGTAGAGGGTTCGCCCTGTCATCACGTCATTCGGCATGACAAGGTCCGACAGAGGGCGGCCACATCGGATGATATGGCGAGTCCTGTATCGTCCACGGAAACATTTTTGTTACTGAACTTGTTCAGTAACAAGTTCAGTAACAAAAAGTATGGCGCAAATATTTAAAAAATTACACTGGACAGAGCATTCAAAAATAAAAATGCGCCAGTATGGATTGTCAAAACAAAAACTTTCAGGGATATTGCGTGGGCCCGAAAGAAAAGAGCAGGGGATTGCGCCCGGTACGACAGCTGTGATGAGAAGTAACAAAGTTTTTTTTAAAGAAAAAAAAATAACTTTAGAAAAAGCATGGAAACCGAAGAAAGCCCCCGGAGAAGTTTGGATAATGTATAAAGACATAAAAGACCAAAGAAAAATAATTAGTGCCTGGCGATATCCTGGAATTTCGAAACCCGGCGAGGAGATTCCAATTCCAAAAGATATCCGCGAGGAAATATTAAAAAATTATGATATTAAATAAAACAATGGGCTATATTTTAATATTAGCGGGGCTGGCTATAATAGTTTTTGCAGTTTTTCAGTCTTATAACATTTATACAGGAAAATCATCTGCTCCCTTAGTTTTTCAGGCACCCTCTGCGCAAAATGTTTCTTCGGGAGCTGGTTTAGATATTGAGCAGCAGATTCAAAACCAAATAGACCAAAGCGTTCAAAAACAACTTAACCAAATTTTACCGCCGGCTGCGATTACTAAAACTTTTAATTTGGTAAGCTGGTCATTTTTAGCATTTATTTTAATTTTTGCCGGTGGAACAATTTCCGGAATTGGCGTAAAATTAATAGTATCCGAAAAGCGCTCACTCAGCTGAAGCCCTCGAAACTCTTTTTTATGGAAAATACGAAAGAAAATAATATTTTTATAGAATGGTTTGTATGGCAATTTTATGAAATGCCTAAGTTTTTGTTGCAGATTTGGAAAAATTATTTGGAGTTTGCCTCAAATCTTTTTTCTTTTCCTCTGCTTTTGAAAACTTTTTTTGCCCCTTGGCACAGATATAAATGGAGATATCCTAAATTTTTTAATATTACAGAATTTTTTAATACACTTATATCAAATACTTTTTCCAGAATTTTAGGGGCTATGGTAAGGATTGTTTTGATTATAGTAGGAATTTTATTCCAGATTTTTGTTGTTGTTACAGGTTTTATAATTTTTGTCGGATGGCTTCTGCTTCCTATTATTGCAACAGCCGGCTTTTTATTTGCTTTATTAGTTTAAAAAGCGACCCTAATATACGAATTACATCCGAATAATCCGAATAATTACAAGTTTAACACATTCGGGACATTCGGGTGACAAATTCGGGTTATTCGGATCGCAACATAATGAATTTCGATCTAAAAAATACAGCAGTTTTAAAAGCGTTTAAAAGGGAAAGATTTCCTCTTTTTCGGTTTTCGGGTTTTTTAAGCCAGGCTTTTTTGTTTTTATTTATCTTATCTTTAATTTTTGTATTCTTTTCTTTTTTCGGATTTGTTTCAGCAACTTCATCTATAAAATCAGGGATTATGTTTTTGTCTTTGTGCCTTATTCTATGGAATCTTTCTTTGTTTACTGACTTAAAAATTAAAAAGCCCGAAAATCCATCAGATATATCAAAAGCTGTTTTAAATCCGGATAATTACAATATAGCTGAATTTTTAAGCTTAGATTCAGCAAAAATTGTAAGAGAGGCTGTAAGTTTTTGTCAAAAAAGAAAAATTTTAGTTAATTCGACTGCGCTTTTTTATTTTGCCGTAAAAGCAAGCAAAGAAATTGCTATTATTTCTTTTAGGCTTGGTCTGGATATAAAAAAACTCCAAGACGGATTAAAAAATTATTTAGAAAAAATGTCAAAAAGCGACCAAGCCGGCAGACCAAGTCAAACAGATAATTTTTCAGAGGATTTTCAAGACACTATAAAAGAAGCGCTTTTGATTTCAAAAGAAAGAGGTCACGATAAAATAGGCGAAAAAGAAATTTTAGTTGCGCTTGCAAAGCAGAACGATTTTTTTAAAAAAGTATTAATAGATTCTGATTTAAAAGAAGAAGATGTTAAAAATATAACCCTATGGTTAGATTCTGCGGAAAATTCAATAGCAAAAAATAAAAAGTTTTGGTCTTCAGAAAACCTTGCACGCATGGGCTCTTTGGGAAAAAATTGGACTTCGGGGTACACTGTGACATTAGACCAGTTTTCTATTGACTGGCGCAGAGTTGTTTCAAAGTGGGTTTTTAAAGAAATAATAGGCCATAAAAAAGAAATAGAGGAGACAGAAATGATTTTGGCCAGATCTAACTTAAGCAATGCTTTAATAGTCGGCGAGCCCGGCACAGGGAAAAAAAGCATAATTGAGGCACTGGCGCAAAAATGTTATTTGGGGACTTCTTTGCCGGAATTAAATAATAAAAAAGTTATAGAACTTGATGTTGTTTCGCTGGTGGCAAGAATACAGGATTTTGAAAAATTAGAAAGCATTTTAGACCAAATTTTTCAGGAAGCTTTAACGGCCGGAAACGTTATTTTAGTTATAGATAATCTTGAAAATTTTGTCGGGCAAAAAATGCAAAAAGCAGGAGTTGTTGATATTTCCGGAATACTTTCAAAATATCTGTCAGCTCCCAGCTTTCAGTTTGTGGCAATTACCACATACAAGGGGCTTCACAATAACATACAGCAAAATCCTTCTTTCGCAGAATTTTTTAGGAAGGTGGAGGTTTCAGAGATATCAGAGCAAGAAACAATCAGGATTTTGCAAAACACAGCTTTGGGATTAGAGCACAAAGACAAAATTTTTATATTATATCCTGCTATTCGCGAGATTATAAACTTAACAGCGCGCTATATGCCAAGCCTTCCTTTCCCAAAAAAGGCGCTGGACATTTTAGATGAATCTGCAGTTTATGCGCAGGCGCTAAAAGAAAAAGTAGTTCTGCCTCATCATATTGCTGAAATTATATCAAAGAAAACAGAAATTCCGGTAGGAAAAATGGATGTTAAAGAAAAAGAGACTTTGCTTAATTTAGAAAATTTAATCCATAAAAAAATAGTAAACCAACAAGAAGCAGTAAAAGAAATTTCAATTGCAATGAGAAGGGCAAGAGCTGGCATAGGGCCGAAATTAAGGCCCATGGGCACATTTTTGTTTTTAGGGCCTACTGGAGTGGGAAAAACTGAAACGTCAAAAGCTTTAGCCGAGATTTACTTTGGCGCTAAAGAAAAAATGATACGGATTGATATGTCAGAATTTCAGGCAATTTTAGATATTCCGCGTTTGATAGGAGCTTCTTCTCCCGTAGAAATGCAGGGGCTTTTGACAACGCCGGTGAGGGAAACTCCATTTTCTCTGATTTTGCTAGACGAAATAGAAAAAGCTCATCCCGATATTTTAAATTTGTTTTTGCAGGTTTTAGATGAGGGGCACATTACCGACGGGCAGGGCAGAAAAGTTGTTTTTACCAATACAATAATTATTTGCACTTCAAACGCGGGAGCTGGCATGATTTTTAAAGAAGTGGGGGCTGGCAGGCAGTTAGAAAAAGACAAAATTTTTGGAATTCTTTTCGAAAAAAATATTTTTAAGCCAGAGTTCGTAAACCGTTTTGACTCCACAGTACTTTTTTATCCTTTAACAAAAGAAAATTTATTGCAGATATCAGATTTAATGCTGGGTTCTTTACAGAAAAATCTGAAAGAAAAAGAAATTGATTTTGAAATTACAGAACCTTTAAAAGAAAAAATTGTAAAGCTTTCTTATAAGCCAGAGTTTGGCGCAAGAGAAATGAGAAGAGTGATACAAGACAATGTTGAAAATGTTGTAGCTCAGGCTTTAATTTCAGATAAAATAAAAAAGGGAGATAAAATAGAAATTGAGCCAGAAAACTTTGAAGTAAAGATTATTTCCGCTGATGCCAATTGACAAGGATTTTTAAAGTAGTATTATAGAGCAATGGAGTTATTAAATAATAACAACATAAACAAAAACCTTTTAGCAAACTTATTGTTAAGCTTGCTTTTGTTGGACATAAGTCCGGGAGGTTTTTGATAAAATATAAAAAAAATAAATCAATTTCAAATTCAAAAAATCCTCTCGGCGAGGATTTTTTGTTTAGCTGACCTTTACGCATTTGTTGGTGGTAGTACGTTTACAATCTAAAGGAGGTGCGCTATGTGTGAAAATCGTGATGAAAGATTTGTTGTTCCCATAAAGTCCTCAGCTGGAATGGGGTGGTGGATCGGCTGGATTATTTCTGGCCAAGGTAGTTTTTTACATATAAACTTGCTGTGGGTTGAAAATCCAGAATGCGCATATGTTAATTTTTATTCTACTCGCAAAGACACCAAAGAATTCTCCAACTTGTCAGAAGCCATGGAGTATCTTAAATCAAAGGGCGTTAGAGATTTTACACTTACGCCCGTAGAAATAGGCTATTAAGCTTAGGACAAAAAAATATTGCCAATTGTAATAATAAAGCTTCACTTTTGTGGGGCTTTTTGTTTTGCGTCTTCTTATTGCGCGACAATAGTCTGAAAATGAGGTGTGGATAAACAGTGGAAAAAAATATCGATTTACGACTAAAAGAGCTCAAATTTTTAAAGTGTTGACCTAACCCTATAAAATGGGATATAAATAAAGAGAAGTGGATAGGTGTGGATAAATGTGGGAAAAGTGCCAAATGAGGTGAATAACTTTAAACTCAAAAATATGCTAATAGGTCAATACGAATATACAATTGATAATAAAAAGCGCTTAGCGCTTCCTGCAAAATTCAGGGGTGAGTTAGGCGATAAAGTAATAATTACAAAAGGGGTTGAAAAATGTCTTGTTGTTTACACAGAAAAAGAATTTAGGATAATGTCAGAAAAATTAAGCAATCTGACAATCAGTCAGACAGAAGCAAGAAGTTTTACCAGAATAATGTTAGCCGGCGCCATGGAAATCAGTTTAGACAAGTTGGGCCGGGTATTAATACCAGATTATTTAAAAAAATACGCCGGATTGAAAAAAAACGTAACTATTTGTGGGTTATCCAACAGGTTAGAGGCATGGGATTCAGAAGAATGGGCAGAATACACAAAAAAGGCGGAAAAAGGAGTTGACCAAATAGTCTCAAAATTAGGCCCACTGGGAATCTAATAGCTCTGTTGTCTAATAAGAATTCATGCTGCAATTTGCAATTTTGGCTAAAAAATCATAAAAATTCATCGGATTATCGCGTTGCTGATAAACCTCCTCATTTTTCTAATTTTTTATCACAAAATTTCTTCATTTCGCTTGTAATTTTATTAAACAACAGAGCTATGACCCATATACCAGTTCTTACAAAAGAAGTTTTAGAATATTTAAACCCTAAAGAAAATGAGAACTTTATTGATTGCACGGTGGGGCAGGGCGGACACGCAAGATTGATTTTAGAGAAAACCAGCCCTCAGGGAAAAGTTTTAGGGATTGATGCAGATTCAGAGCAAATAGAAAATTGTAAAAAACTTTTAGAAGATTTTGAAAACAGGTTGATTCTAGAGAATGCCTCATACACTGATTTAAAAAATATTGTAGAAAAATCAAATTTCAAGAATGTTTCAGGAATTTTACTGGATTTGGGCATGTCTTCATGGCAGTTAGAAAAATCACAAAAAGGATTTTCTTTTTTAAGAGATGAGCCGTTAAACATGCGTTATAGTCAGAATAACGAATTAACAGCAGAAAAAATAATTAATGAATGGTCAGAAAAAGAAATAGAAAAGATATTAAAAGAATACGGCGAAGAAAAGTTTTCAAAAAAAATAGCAAAAAACATTGTAGAGCAGAGAGTAAAAGAAAGAATTACAAGCACGTTTCAATTGGCAGGGATTATTACAGGGTCAGTCTCAAAGAGATTTCAATACGGTAAAATTCATTGTGCGACAAGAACATTTCAGGCGTTAAGAATTGCAGTAAATGACGAATTAAATAATTTAACGAAAGTTTTGACAGAGGCAATTTCATTCTTATCTTCTGGAGGAAGAATTGCAGTAATCTCTTTTCATTCTTTAGAGGACAGGATTGTCAAAAATTTTTTTAAAGAGAAAGAGAACCAAAAAATTTTAAAAATATTAACCAAAAAGCCGGTTGTAGGCTCAAGCGGGGAAATAGATATAAATCCTCGCGCAAGGTCAGCAAAGCTTAGAGCGGCAATTAAAACATAAAACGTGAAACATAAAACGTGAAACATAACGGTGCGACGCTATAAAAATGTTTTAAGTTCCAGGTTTTCAAAAAAATGACAACAGCAGTTTTAAGGAATTTTAACGCATATAACAAGGCGCATAGCAAAATTAGTTCTGCAGTTATGCCCAAAATTAATTGGAAGATTATATTTATTGCAGGATTTTTGGTTTGTTCTTTTTTTCTGGTTCTTTATGTTTATCAGGTGATTGGCCTTACAGTAGCTTCAGACTCTATTGGAAACTATGAAAATAAAATTGTCGGGGTTTCTCAAGAAAACAAAGAATTGGAAGTTAGTTTTGCTGAAAATAATTTTTTAGGAGAAGTTTTACAAAAAGCGCGCGAGTCTGGTTTTCAAAGAACTGTTTCAATAAATTATATACAAATTTTGAATAATTCAGTGGCGAAAGCAAAATAAAAAAAGTCAGCAAAGTCAGTTATGAAAATTTTTTTTAAGAATTGGCGGGGAAATTTTATTTTACTTTTGATTATTATTGCAGGGGCAGCTATTATTAGCCGCCTGTTTTTTGTGCAAGTGATAAATCACAAGCTATATCAGTCGCAGGCCTTAGGTCAGCAGGTTGGTTTTAGCAAAGTTGTAGGTTCAAGGGGACAGATATTATGCGAAAACAGCCAACAAAGCAAGGGCGCATACAATTCCGGCCAGACAAAAAATTTGGCAACTAACAAAGACGCATGGATAATTTCTGTTGCGTCAGATGAAATTTTAGATAATATAGCTTTTACAGAGGTATTATCTGAGGTCATCGGCCAGACTAAAGAGGAAATACTTGCAGAAATAGACAGAGATAATTATTATACTGTAATAAAAAAAGGCGTTTCTACAGATGAATTAAATAAAATAAAAGAGCTAAACTTAAAAGGATTATATTGGGAGAATAATCCCGAAAGATTTTATCCTCAGGGAGAACTAGCTTCGCAAGTGTTGGGATTTTTTGGGGGCGAGGGAACGGGCCAGTATGGGCTTGAAGGGTATTACGAAGATATTTTAATGGGAAAAACCGGTATTAAAGAAGAAAAAAGGGGATTAGACGCTCTTTTTTCAAATGACAATAATATATCGTTAGACGGTTCTGATTTATATTTAACTATAGACTGCAACATACAATTTCAGGCAGAATCTTTATTAAAAAAAGAAAAGCAGAAAAATGACATAGATTCAGGCCAGATAATAGTTTTAAAGCCGGATTCCGGCAGAGTTTTGGCTCTTGTAAATTTTCCTTCTTTTGACCCGAACCAATATTCAAAAGAAGAAAATCTTGAAATTTTTCAAAATTCAGCAACTCAAAAACTTTTTGAGCCAGGTTCTATTTTCAAACCCTTTACAATGGCAATTGCTTTGAACGAGAACAAGATAACTCCCGAAACCACTTATGTAGATACGGGATCTGTAAGTTTTGGAATAAAGACAATACACAATTTTGCCAATGAAATTTATGGAGAGCAGACAATGACACAGGTTTTAGAAAATTCAATAAACACAGGGGCTGTATTTGCCTCACAGCAAGTTTCGCATCAGACATTTTTAAACTATATTGATAAATTTGGTTTTACAGAAAAAACAGGTATTGATTTGCAGGGTGAAGTTTCTTCCAATAATGATGTGTTGAGAAATGCAACAGATATGAATTTTGCTACAGCTTCTTTTGGCCAGGGAATTGAATTAACTCCTATGCAAATTGTCACTGGTTTTTCCGCCATTGCTAATGGCGGAAAGGTTGTAAAACCATATTTAGTTGAAAAAATAACAAACGGGCAAGATGAAATGGAAATAAAACCACAACTATCTGACCCGATTATTTCCCAAAAAACTGTTTCGCAATTAACGCCAATGCTTGTTAATGTTGTAGATAATGGTTTTGGAAGCGTGGCAAAAATTACGGGTTATTATATAGCCGGAAAAACGGGGACCGCCCAGGTTCCTCTTAAAAATGGAAGAGGCTATGAAACAGACAAAACAATTCAAAGTTTCGTCGGTTATGGGCCAGCTTATAATCCCCAGTTTTTAATTTTAGTAAAACTAGATAATCCTAAGGTTCCAAAATCTGCGCTTTCAGCTGTTCCGGTTTTTAAAGAACTAGCTCAATACATAATTAATTACTGGCAAATTCCGCCAGACTATGAAGCCGACGCCGAATAGACAGAACAGAAAATTTGTGTTAAATTAAATGTGATGCTCCTATCGTCTAGTGGCCCAGGACGCGTCCCTCTCACGGACGAAACACCGGTTCGACTCCGGTTAGGAGCACAAAAACATTTTGCTACTTGCATTGCTACTGAGCCTGCTCAGTAGCAATTTTGTTATAAGCAGTTATCCCCATACTTATTATTGCTGTTTTAGTGTAAAATTAAGTAATGAAAAGCGATTTATTCAAGCGTTATATTTATCCTGTTTCTGTACTCTCTGGAAGTATTGTGGGGGTGGGTTTGTTTTCTCTGCCGTACATTGCAAGCAAATCATCAGCGTGGCTTGCGCTTTTTTATTTGGTTGTTTTGTCTGGCATAGTTGTGGCTATAAACTCAATTGTGGGCAAGATAGCGCTTAAAACGCCGGATTTTAAAAGACTGCCGGGATTTGTGGGATTTCATTTAGGAAAATGGGCTGAAGCTATTTCTTTGACAACAGTTGTATTGGGAGGGTTTGGAATACTTTTAGTTTATTTAATTGTGGGAGGAGATTTTCTTTTAAAGGCGTTTTCTCCAATTTTTGGAGGAAATTATTTAACATATGCGCTTATTTATTTTTTTGTAGCTCTTATATTTATTTATTTTGATATAAAAGCCATTTCCAGAGTTGAGCTGTCAACTTTAGTGCTATTGGTTTTGGTTTTAGCAGTAATCTTTATAAAAGGATTTTCTAGTTGGAGTTTTGGAAATATTTTTTCGGGAGCTATGCCAATGGATATTAAGGGCATATTTTTGTCTTACGGAGTTATTATGTTTTCTTTGTGGGGTATTGGTTTAATTCCAGAAGTTGAAGAAATGATAGAAAAAAACAAAAAAGACATTAAAAAAATAATTGTCATATCTGTTTTAATACCCGCTGTAATTTATTTTCTGTTTATGTTTTTGGTTTTGGGCATTACGGGGAGTCAGACAACAGATTCTGCTTTAACCGGATTAAAAAATGTTTTAGGCGGGTGGGCTTTTACTTTCTGCCTTTTTGTGGGAGCTGTAATAACCTTTAATGCTTTTTTGTCATTAGCCCTTACGTTAAAAAAGGTTTTTATGTATGATATTGGCATTAAAAAAAGCCATTCTATTATAATAGTTTGTTGTCTGCCATTTATTCTTTTTTTATTGGGATTAAGGTCTTTTATTCCAATAATATCTTTTATAGGTGGAGTTTTTGTGGGCATTGATGGAATTTTGATATTGTTAATGTATAAAAAAATTGGAGGTAAAAAAGCTGTAATATTTCCTTTGGCTTTAGTTTTTGCTTTGGGAATTATATACCAGTTGGTCTATTTTATTCAATAGACCCGTATGAAGCAACAGGTCTAATAAACTTAAAATTACGTGGTTTTACAAATAGTCATTTTTATATCTGCCTGCATTATCCTTTCATTGCTTAGCAAAAGCCTGATTAAAACTTTGGTCCAGATAGCCAAATTTTTAAGATGGCGTGAATTTATTGTTGGATTTTTTGTGATGGCGATCGCCACCAGTTTGCCCAATCTTTTTGTTGATGTTAATGCGGCTTTCCGCGGGATTCCCCAGCTTGCTTTTGGAGACGTGCTTGGCGGTAATTTAGTTGATCTTACGCTGGTTTTAGGACTGGCAGCGCTTTTTTCAAAAAAACCAATACCGGCCGGAAGCAAAATGGTCCAGCAGAGCGCTATTTTTACAGCAGTCATTGCTGTTTTGCCCTTACTTTTAATTTTTGACGGAGGGGTTTCAAGATTAGACGGCGTTATTATGCTTTTGGCTTTTGTTTTCTACAGTTGGTGGATTTTTTCAAAAGAAGAAAGATTCAAAAAAGTTTATTCTAAATCCCAAAAAACAAAAAGCAAAGCATGGGAGCTTACCCTGTTTATAAAAAACATTGTAAAACTGATTTTTCTTTTAGTTTTGCTTTTGGTAGCTTCGCAGGTAATAATTGATACTGCCAACTTTTTTGCTTCAGCTTTTGGGACCTCTTTGGCAATGGTTGGAATTTTAATTATAGGACTCGGCAATAGTTTTCCGGAAGTATATTTTTCGATAATTTCAGCAAGAAAAGGACAAAGTTGGATGATATTAGGAGACCTTATGGGCTCTGTTATTATGTGCGCAACTTTAATTTTGGGAATTATAGCCGTGATAAAACCATTTGAAATAATTGATTTTTCGCCGTTCTTTATAGTAAGATTTTTCACAATAATGGCCGCTATTTTTGTTATTTTTATAATAAGAACAGGCAAAGAAATTACTAAAAAGGAGGGACTGTTTTTAATCTTTTTATATATTTTGTTTTTATTCACTGAAATTTTATTAAAGTAGACAGATAATTTTGAATGAGCTTTTCTAAATACACAGATAAAAATGCAGAAGAGGTTTTTAAAATTTTAAAATCTTCTGCCAGTGGGCTTTCAAAAAAGGAAGCTCTTTTGCGTCAGAAAAAACACGGCTTAAACGAAATAAAATTAAAAAGCATAAGCGCCCTCCGCGTTTTTGTAAGACAGCTAAAATCTCCCTTCACGTACCTTTTATTTACAGCTGCTGTCATATCTTTTTTTGTCGGCCAAAAAACCGATTTTTTTGTTATATCAACTGCCGTGGCAATCAACATTGTTATCAGCTTTTTTCAGGAGTACAGGGCAGAACGGGCAATTTTTTTCCTTAGAAAATATATTTCTTCAAATGTAAAAGTTTTAAGGCAGTTAAAAGAAGAAACAATAAATAAAAAAGAGCTTGTGCCGGGAGATATTGTTTTATTGGAGTCAGGCGACAGGGTACCAGCTGACCTAAGAATAATAAAGGCAGAAAACTTTTTAGCAGACGAATCTTCTTTAACCGGAGAATCAGTTCCCGTTTCAAAAACCACAGAAGCCTTAAGCTCGCAAACACAAGAAGTTTTTAAGGCAAAAAATATACTTTTTGCCGGAACTTCCGTGGTTTCAGGGAAAGCAGAGGGTGTGGTTGTAAATACAGGAAAAAATACTGCTTTTGGCGAAATAGCAGAAATGATTTCAAGTGGCTCTAAAGTTTCTTCATATGAAAAAGATATACTTTATTTTACAAAACTTGTTTTAAGGGTGGTTATAATTACCATCACTCTTTTATTCGCAGCCAGTCTTTTTTTAAAAGGTATTTCCGATTTTTTTGAACTATTACTGTTTTCTGTGGCTTTAATTGTAAGCATTTTACCCGAAGCTTTGCCAGCTGTCATAACTTTTTCTTTATCAAAAGGCAGTATACAAATGGCAAAGAAACACGTTGTAGTACGCCGGCTTTCAGCTATTGAGGATTTAGGAAACATTGAAGTTTTGTGTACAGATAAAACAGGCACGCTTACAGAAAATAAGCTTTCTTTGCAAAAAATTGTTGCATCTGATAAAAGGAAATGCCTGCTTTACGGCCTTTTGAGCTCTAAATTAAATGACCGCAAGCAAAGCATATTAAACCCTTTTGATTTAGCTTTATTTGATAAATCTCCTTCTGATTTTTGGAAAGAATATAAAAAATATGATTTACTTTTTGAGTTGCCTTTTGATTCTTCGCGCATGAGGTCTGGTTTTGTTATAAAAAAAAACATTAATAACGGAAGTCATAAAGAAGAAAAATTTTTTATTGTAAAAGGAGCGCCAGAAGTTATTTTGGGGCTTTGTAGTAAAGCAGGAGGCAAGTCAGCTAAAAAAGAAATAAAAGAAGACACAAAAAGAGAAGGCGTTGAAGGAAAAAGAGTTTTAGCTTTAGCCTACAAAAAGATAACAAAGGATATAATTTCATCGGACGACGAAAAAGGCCTGACATTTTTGGGCTATTTTGTTTTTGAAGACCCTTTAAAAAATACTACTCAAGAAGCCATAAAATTAGCCAAAAAACTAGGAGTTAAAATAAAAGTTGTTACAGGTGATTCAAAAGAAGTGGCCGGATATGTTGCCAAAAAAATTAAATTAATAACTGATGCAAACGACGTGGTTTCAGCTGATGAGTTAGAAAAAATGATGCCAGATGAATTTGACCAGGCCTGTCTTGAAAAACATGTTTTCGCCAGAATATCGCCCAACCTAAAATATAAAATAGTAAAATCTTTGCAAAAAAGTTACGAAGTTGGATTTTTGGGCGAGGGGATTAATGATGCCCCGTCTTTAAAAATAGCAGACGTGGCAATTGTTGTACAGTCAGCTTCTGACGTTTCAAGAGAAGTTTCTGATATTGTGCTTTTTAAAAAGGATTTAAGGGTGATTATAGAGGGAATTGAGTCTGGTAGAAAAATTTATACAAACATAAACAAATATATAAAATGCATGCTTGCCAGTAATTTTGGCAATTTTTATTCAATAGCTGTGATTTCTTTATTTATAAATTATCTGCCAATGCTTCCTGTACAGATTTTGCTGGCAAACCTTATGTCAGATTTTCCGTTAATTTCTATTGCCACAGATTCTGTTGATACAGACGAGCTAAAAAAGCCAAAATCATATCAGCTTAGTTCAGTTTTGCCGTTAATTATATTTTTGGCTTTAATAAGCACTATTTTTGACTTTATTTTCTTTAGTATTTTTTTCCGCGAGCAACCGGCTTTGATACAAACCCTATGGTTTATTGAAAGTATTTTAACAGAACTTTTACTGGTGTTTATAATAAGGTCAAGCAGGCCGTTTTGGAAAGCGAAAAAACCAAGCTTTATTTTGCTGATGTTTTCTGTTATGGTCGCCGTATCAACTATAATGTTGCCGTTTTTCCCATTCGCGCAGAAATTCTTCCACTTCACATCTCCACCGGTTTTAGCTCTTTTAACAGTGTTTTTGTTAGTCATAGCTTATGCCGCTCTTTCAGAAGTAGCGAAACAGTTATATTTTAAATATTTCAAATCGTCTAAAATAGATGTCCAGGTTCAGATAGATATTCCCCACCTAAGCCTGTAAAATTATCGCTTCTTTTG
>Ga0208375_1003129_pt1 | contig 14518 bp, 17 predicted proteins | sample RifOxyD1_FD_184038 | JGI IMG/M metagenome (GOLD analysis project Ga0208375, IMG submission 184038) | Soil microbial communities from Rifle, Colorado - Rifle Oxygen_injection D1 (SPAdes) | ecosystem: Environmental > Terrestrial > Deep subsurface > Rock core/Sediment | place: Rifle, Colorado... | reverse complement strand
CTTCCTTGCCGAAAAAGTCTTTCACCGCGTCCATCACCTTGGGCATGCGGGTCTGGCCGCCGACCAGAATCACGTCGTCGATCTGCGCGGTGGTGAGGCCGGCATCTTTCAATGCCATTTTGCAGGGGTCGATGGTGCGCTTGATCAGTTCCTCGACCAGGCTCTCGAACTTGGCGCGGGTGATTTTCACGGCCAGGTGCTTGGGGCCCGAAGCGTCAGCGGTGATGTAGGGCAGGTTGACTTCGGTCTGCTGCGCGGACGATAGCTCGATCTTGGCCTTTTCTGCCGCTTCTTTCAGGCGTTGCAGCGCGAGTACGTCTTTCTTCAGGTCGACGCCCTGTTCTTTCTTGAATTCGTCAGCGATGTAGTCGATCAGGCGCTGGTCGAAGTCCTCGCCGCCGAGGAAGGTGTCGCCGTTGGTCGACAGCACTTCGAACTGGTGCTCGCCGTCCATCTCGGCAATCTCGATGATGGAGATGTCGAAGGTGCCGCCGCCGAGGTCATACACGGCGATCTTGCGGTCGCCTTCCTTCTTGTCCATGCCGAAGGCGAGCGCAGCCGCGGTCGGCTCGTTGATGATGCGCTTGACTTCCAGACCGGCGATGCGGCCGGCGTCCTTGGTGGCCTGGCGCTGGCTGTCGTTGAAGTAGGCCGGCACCGTGATGACGGCTTCGGTGACTTCTTCGCCCAGATAATCTTCGGCGGTCTTCTTCATCTTGCGCAGGGTTTCGGCCGACACCTGCTGCGCAGCCATTTTCTGACCGCGCACTTCAACCCAGGCGTCGCCGTTGTCGGCCTTGACGATTTTGTAGGGCATCAAGCCGATGTCTTTCTGCACTTCCTTTTCATCGAAGCGGCGGCCGATCAGGCGCTTGACTGCGTACAGCGTGTTCTTCGGATTGGTGACAGCCTGGCGCTTGGCGGGTGCGCCAACCAGGATTTCGCCGTCTTCGGTGTAGGCGACGATAGAAGGCGTGGTGCGCGCGCCCTCGACGTTTTCGATCACCTTCGGCTTGCCGTTTTCCATCACTGCCACGCAGGAGTTCGTGGTGCCGAGGTCAATTCCGATAATGCGTCCCATGATGCGTTCCTTTTAAATGTATTTGAATGGTGTTGTATGTGGGGAGAGCTGCGCCAGTTTCAATAGCGTGAGCCCATCAGGCGGCTCAATCCGTGCCTTTTGCCACCATGACCAGTGCCGGACGCAGCGTGCGCTCATGCAGGCGGTAGCCTTTTTGCAGCACGGTGACCACGGTGTTGGCGGGCTGATCGGATTCGATCATCTGGATGGCTTGATGCTGGTGCGGATCAAACTTTTCGCCCAGCGGGTTGATTTCGTTCAGATTGAATTTGGCAAACGCGGCTACCAGTTGCTTCAGCGTCAGCTCGACACCGTCCTTCATGTTTTCCACGCTGGGTGACTCGACCGTTAGCGCGGCTTCCAGGCTGTCTTTCACTGCCATCAACTCGCTGGCGAAGTGCTCGACTGCAAACTTGCGCGCCTTGTCGACGTCATCTGCCGCGCGGCGGCGCATGTTCTCGGTTTCAGCCTTGGCACGCAGCCAGGCATCGTGATGTTCAGCTGCGACAAGCTCTGACGCCTTCAGCATTTCTTCCAGGCTGGGCATGGTTTCTTTGGTGTGAGCAGTTGGAGCGTTAGCCGCGTCTGCATTGATTTCGATGTCGTCCTGCATATGCACTCCCAATTGATCTCGCGAACAAATGGGGATGGTCGACGTAGATTCAAGTGGCGGACGTCAACTTTTTTATGTGGCGAGTAGGGTTAATCAGCGAAAGTTCAGTTTGCTGCAGGTGGGTGCTTCCGGTATGATGCCCGGCTCCCGGAGAGGTGGATGAGCGGTTTAAGTCGCACGCCTGGAAAGCGTGTTTAGGATAATATCCTAACGCGGGTTCGAATCCCGCCCTCTCCGCCAGTTATTCCTGAAAACCCGCATGGCTACTGGCTGTGCGGGTTTTTCAATTTTTGTGGCATGCGCTTGGCCCGGTGGTTAGTCTCGCCCGGGTGCACCGAGTCCAAGCGTACCCAGTCGATTGCCTTGCACTGTACAACGGTCGATTGCTCATGGGGATATGAGACGCCGTGTGTTCACGGCAGCAGGCAGGTGGTGATGGGTGCGTTCGGAATTGGTGCGCGGGGGTGCGCAACCCAGGAAACCCATTTAGAGTGTTGACCTTCATGATTTAATTCCGGGTGTCGTGTGCTGTATCAAAGCCCGGTCTTAAGGGAAAATTAATTCTGGTTTTGTACTATTCACAGCGAGCCTGGCGTGAGCCAGCCTGTCCGAATCCTTCGATCGAAGAACATCGCAATGCCTAAATATGCCTATCACGGCAGGCTGTCCGTGGTTGTACCCGTCAAGAACGAACAGGACAACGTCGAGCCGCTGGTGCGCGAAATCGCAGCGGCGCTGTCTGGCAACACCCAGTTCGAAATCCTCTATATCAACGATGGCAGCACCGACGCCACGCAAGCGCGGCTGGCGGCACTGAAGACCGAATTCCCGATGTTGCGGGTGATTCGGCATCGTGCGTCCTGCGGGCAAAGTCGCGCGGTGACGACCGGGGTGAACGCGGCGCGATACGAATGGATCGCCACGCTCGACGGCGATGGACAGAATGATCCGGCCGATATTCCGGCGCTACTGGCCGAGCTGGCCAATCCCGCGCAGCCCGCCAACCTGGAGTTGCTGGCCGGATGGCGCGCCAAGCGCAATGACACTTTCCTGCGCCGTCTGTCGTCGAAAATCGCCAATGGCGTGCGTTCACGCATGCTGAAAGACAACACGCCAGACACCGGTTGCGGCCTCAAGGTCTTTGCGCGCGAGACATTTTTGCAGCTCCCCAACTTCGACCACTTGCATCGTTTTTTGCCCGCGCTGGTGATGCGCAACGGTGGCGCGGTGGTGTCGGTGCCGGTCCACCATCGTGCGCGCGAACGTGGCACGTCCAAATACGGCGTGCATAACCGCCTGTGGGTGGGCATCGTTGATCTGTTCGGCGTGGCCTGGCTGCAGCGGCGGGTGCGTTTGCCGCTGATCGAGCCGGATTCCGACCTGTAAATGAAAGCGCGCGTCATTTTTAAAGGCCTGGCGCTGATGTTGAGCCTGGCCTTGCTGGGCTACCTGTTCAACACCAGCGACCTCGGCAACAGCGTCAACGAAGCCTGGATCGATGCGCGGGTGCGCGGCCACGGCATCAACGGCGCGCTGCTGTTCCTGCTGATGGGGGGGATATTCACGGCCATCGGCCTGCCGCGCCAGATCATCGCCTTTCTTGGCGGCTATGCTTTCAGCATTGGGCTGGGCACGGTGCTCGGCGCGCTGGCCGCGTTGCTGGGGTGCATGCTGAGCTTCTTCTACGCGCGCTTTTTCGGCAAGGGGCTGTTGCGTGCACGGTTGGGGGAACGCGCCGGGCGTTTCGATCGCTTCATCCACGATCACCCGTTTTCCATGACGGTGTTGATTCGCCTGTTGCCAGTGGGCAGCAATCTCCTGACCAATCTGGCGGCGGGAATTTCCAGCATCCGTCCGGCGTATTTCTTCTCGGGCACCTTGCTCGGCTATCTGCCGCAGACGCTGGTATTCGCCCTGGTTGGCAGCGGCGTGCATATTGCGCCTGCCCTGAAACTGGCGCTGGCTATCGGTCTGTTTCTGATATCTGGATTGCTGGGCGCTTATCTCTATCGCCGTTTCCGGCATGGCCAGAGCCTTGACGCACAGGTTGATGCCGCGCTGGACGAACCCCTCATTCCCCATCATGAATCCTCAACGCCACGCTGAACCCTCCGGCCGCAATCTGCTGCTGTTAAGCCTGTTCTTTTTGCTGGCGCTCACCGCGGTGGCGCTACTGGCCCGGCCGCTGACCCCAATCGATGAGACACGCTACGTCAGCGCCGCATGGGAAATGTGGTTGCGTGGTGACTTTCTGGTTCCCTACAAAAATGGCGAGCCTTACAGCCATAAGCCGCCGTTCATGTTCTGGATGTTTCATGCCGGCTGGGCGCTGTTTGGTGTGAATGACTGGTGGCCAAGGTTGGTGCTGCCGCTGTTTTCCGCTGCTTCACTAATCCTGACTTATCTGTTGGCACGCCGTTTATGGCCGACACACACCGGCCTTGGTGGGCAGGCGTCACTGGTGCTGGTAAGCGCATTGTTGTGGATATTCTTTTCCACCACGATCATGTTCGATGTGATGCTGGCATTCTGGGTGTTGCTGGGTATGCACGGCGTACTGGCTGCGGCTGACGGCAAGCGGCGCGGTTTTGTCATGCTGGGGATCGCGATTGGCTTGGGTGTGTTGACCAAGGGGCCGGTCATCCTGCTGAATCTGCTACCCATTACGGTGCTGGCCCCCTGGTGGAATCCCGGGCTGAAGTGGGCGCGCTGGTTCGGTGGAGTGGGGCTGGCGATATTGTTGGGTGCTGCCATTGCGCTGGCTTGGGCATTGCCGGCCGGGATGGCGGGCGGCGAAGCCTATCGCAATGCGATTTTCTGGGGGCAGACCGCCGACCGGATGGTCGAGTCTTTTGCTCACCGGCGTCCTGTCTGGTGGTATGTGCCGCTGTTGCCAGTATTGCTGTTCCCCTGGATTGTCTGGCCGGGTTGGTGGCGCTCGTTGGCGCAGCACCGGCGCGAAGGGCTGGATCGCGGCACGCGCTTTTGTCTCGCCTGGATGCTGCCGGTATTCATCGCGTTTTCCTTCATCAGCGGCAAGCAGCCGCACTATCTGGTGCCGTTGTTTCCAGCGTTTGCACTCTTGACTGCACGCGTGCTGACCCATCGCCTGGACTCCCGCGTCGGTTTGCCTGCTTTGCTGGCAGCAGCGCTGGGTGGCGCCTTGATGCTGGCCGCCGGCGGGCAGATTGCTTCGCTACGCGATCAGGTTGCTGCGTTGCCGCCAATGTGGCCAGGCGTGGTGCTGGTGTTGCTGGCGCTGGGGGTTTGGCAAGGCGGCCGGCGTGGCATTTCGCCGATGCTGAATCTGGCCGTGCTGGGTGTCGGTATGCTGGCTTTGGTGCAGTTTGCTGCCATGCGCTCGATCGAGCCCTTGTATGACGTCAAACCCATGGCGCTGGCGATCAAGCAGGTGCAGGACGCAGGGATTCCGGTAGCGAATGCGGCTAAATATCACGCGCAGTATCAATTCCTGGGGCGGTTGAATATGCCGCTGGTTGAACTGCGTGGCGCTGAACTGGCGCCCTGGCTGGCAGCGCATTCGCGTGCGTATGTCGTGGTGTATCTTAAAGATACGCAACGTCTGGCCGGGATAGATGCCCGTCACAAACAGATGTACCGGGGCGGAGCGGCCGTTCTTGTGGACGCAAAAACGGCGGCCAGTCTCCTGGCCGCCCATGTTGAATAACCGCGGGGCTTAGGCCTCGGCGTCGCGTTGCGGCAACACCACTTCGCGCGAGGGCGAGATGGTGGAAATGGCGTGCTTAAAAATCATCTGGGCAGCCTGGTCGTTGCCTTTCAGCAGGACCACAAACTGGTCGAACGATTCGATTCGGCCCATCAGCTTGATGCCGTTTACCAGAAAAACGGACACCGGAATGCGCTCTTTGCGCAGGGTGTTGAGAAAAACGTCTTGCAGGTGGTTATATTCTTTTCCGGCCATGATGGCTCCCTGTCTGAGTTTGGCGGGGCGACGCCCCGCATGATTTTACGCGTAATTATTCGATTTTTGCGCCGGCACGAACGGCTTCAATGGCCTGACGCACACGTTGCTGCTGCAATTGCTGGGTGATCTGGCCACGCACGGCATCCAGCGCCGGTATCTGCGGCTTACGCGTATCGTCGAGCCGAATGATATGCCAGCCAAACTGTGTCTTGACGGGGGTCTGGGTCGTTTCGCCTTTTTTCAGGCCGGCCAGTGCGGTTGAGAACTCGGGGACATACGCACGGCGGTCCGACCAGTCCAGCGCGCCACCATTCTTGGCCGAGCCGGGATCCTTTGAGTTTTTCTTTGCCAGATCATCGAACTTGGCTTTTTTGCTGTTGAGGCTGGCAATCAGCTTTTTGGCTTCGGCTTCGGTGGGAACCAGAATGTGATGTGCCAGATATTCCGGCTCAACGGCTTCGGCTTTGATCTTGTCGTAGGTGGCCTTGATCTCGGCATCGGTGATCGGATGCGCTTTGACATAGTCTTCCAGATAAGCCTTGGCCAGCTGGTCCATGCGGCCAATGTTCAGCGTGGCGGCAACGCGTGGCTCCTTGTCCAGCCCCTTTTGGGTGGCGGCATTAGACAGCAGCTCCAGGTTGATGAGCGAATCGCGCACGCGGGCATCAAGTTGTGGCGAATCGGGCTGACCCTGCGCCATCTGGTTTTTGACCAGATTAGCGTACAAAGCCGGGATCGCCTTGCCGTTGACCACCGCCAGCGGCTTGTCGGAAACGGCAGCCGCGGGTTTTGCGGCTGGAGTTTGTGCCTGTGCCATTGGAGACAACGACAGCAGGATCAGGGCAGTAAGGGGAGCAATACGCATTCGGTTTCCTTTCAGAGTTCTTCCGGAGTTAAGGCCGTGATCGAAAGCGCATGTATTTCGCGCTGCATCATTTCGCCCATGGATTCGTAGACCAGCCGGTGACGGGCAAGGGTCGAGAGATTACGAAATTTTGGTGACACTATTGTGAGGCGGAAATGCCCACCCCCTGAGGCGGCACCGGCATGTCCGCGATGTTGGGCGCTTTCGTCTTCGAGGGTAAACGTTTCGGGCTCCAGCGCGTTGAGGCGTTGGCGGATCAATTCTTCGGTGCTCATGCGGGCAAGACCTTTCTGAAGGGTTTGACGCTGACGCTGGCGTAGACGCCAGCCGTAACGTAAGGGTCGGCATCCGCCCAGGTTTGTGCAGTGGTCAGGTCGTCGAATTCGGCGACGATGAGGCTGCCGGTGAAGCCCGCAGGGCCTGGGTCATTGCTGTCGAGTGCGGGAAAGGGACCTGCCAGCAACAAGCAGCCGGCCTGCTGCAGTGCCAGCAAGCGTTCCAAGTGAGCGGGGCGGGCGGCTAGCCGCTGATTCAAACTGTCGGGTACGTCTTGTCCGACGATGGCATAAAGCATTATTGGTTTTCTTTCTTGTTTGCGTTTTCTTGATCCGGGTCGGCTTTATCCAGATATTTGTTCAGCATGAGGCTTTGGCCAATCACGAACAACAGCATCAAGCCCATGCTGCCAAACAGCTTGAAGTTGACCCAGTCGTCAGTCGAGAAGTTGAAGGCGACAAACAGGTTTGCAAGCCCCATGAAAATAAAAAATCCGCCCCAGCTGAGGTTCAATCGACTCCATGCAGGCTCAGGAAGTTCCATTTGCGACCCCATCAGGCTTTTGATTACATTGCGGCCGAACAGCATCGAGCCCAGGATGATCGCGCCAAATAGCCAGTACAGCACGGTCGGCTTCCACTTGATGAAGCTTTCGTCATGTAGCCACAGGGTGGCGCCACCAAATACGACAATGATGCCAAGACTGACCCACATCATGGTTTCGACCGCGTGACCGCGCAGCTTGACCCAGCCGATTTGACCGACGCTGGCAAGGATGGCGACCAGCGTGGCGAGATAAATACCGGGCTTTTCGGTTGCGCTCATGGCGAGGCCCACCGACGCCAACAAGGCGCGTGAGGCTTCTGCATTGGCGTCGCCAATCTTGTAGGCGACGAAAAAAATGATGACGGGGAACAGATCGAACAGTATTTTTTTCATTATTGCGATTGCTTCTGGTCAGGGGCGGCTGGGGGGGGGCCGCGCAGCTCAATTCGGGTGGGCGCTTATTTTGCTATGATTCCCCCTCTTGACCAAGCGCTTTTGGCCCTGGTTGTCCGAACCTGATTATCGATGCTCAATATCGATCTGCATTGCCACTCCAATGTATCCGATGGTGTGTTGTCGCCCGCTGAAGTGGTCGCGCGCGCGGCCGCCAACGGCGTGCATGCGCTCGCGCTGACCGATCACGACGCTGTGTCGGGTCTGCTATCCGCGCAGGCAGCAGCCAGCGAGGCTGGGCTGACGCTGATCAACGGCGTGGAAATTTCGGTGACATGGGGCGGCCAGACTGTACACATCGTGGGCCTGCGCATTGATCCGGCTTTCCCCGCATTGGCTGAAGGCTTGCATGCCATACGTCTTGGCCGCATCGAACGTGCCCAGCGCATGGGTGACGATCTGGCGCGCGTGGGCATCGCGGGCGCGTATCAAGGCGCGTATGACTGCGCCACCAACAAGCAGATGGTTGGGCGCACGCACTTTGCGCGCTGGTTGGTGGAGCGGGGCCACGTGCCCGACATCCGCACGGCGTTCAAACGTTTTCTTACCAGCGGCCATCCCGGTTATGTCGAACACGAATGGACCTCGCTGGAAAACGCGGTTGGCTGGATTCGTGCCAGTGGCGGCATGGCGGTGGTCGCCCATCCCGGCCGCTACGCCTTCAATGCGCGCCAGTTGCACCTGTTTCTGGATGCGTTTCGCGCCTTGGGCGGCGAGGGCATCGAAGTGATCACCGGTAGCCATCATCCATCCGAATATGAAAAGTTTGCCGAGCTGGCACGGGCGTTTGGTTTTAAAGCCTCGCGCGGCGCAGACTTTCACGCCCCGGGCGAGGGCATCGACATCGGCCGTTTACCCGCGCTGCCGTATTACTGCCAGCCAGTGTGGCAAGACTGGCCCGAACTGGCTTCTTATTCCTCCTGATCACGAGCACTAATTAATGATGGCGCAGTTTTTCAATATCAATGCCGACAATCCGCAGCCCCGGCTCATTCAGCAGGCGGTCGACATCCTCAAGCGCGGCGGCGTCATCGTCTACCCAACGGATTCCTGTTATGCGCTCGGTTGCCACATCGGCGACAAGGAAGCAGCGATGCGGCTGCTGTCGGTGCGCGGACTCGACACCGGCCACGATCTGACGCTGATTTGCCGCGACCTGACCGAAATCGGGCGCTATGCCCAGGTCGACAACACCCAGTTTCGCTACCTGAAAGCGCACACCCCGGGTGCCTATACCTTCATCCTGCGTGGCACCCGCGAAGTGCCCAAGCGGCTGTTGCACAAAAAGCACGACACCATCGGTCTGCGCGTGCCGGATCACCCCATCGTGCAGGCGCTGCTGGCCGAGTTGGGCGAGCCCATCCTGTCGTCGACCCTGCTGTTGATGGGCGAAGACGTGCCGCTGACCGAGCCGTGGGAAATCCGCGAGCGTCTCGAACACCAGATCGACCTGGTGATCGACGGCGGCGCCTGCGGCCTTACGCCCACCACCGTGATCGACCTCACAACCGATACCCCGGTCGTGTTGCGCTATGGCAAAGGTGAAGTAACGGATGCCGAGGACTGAGCGGGATACATGATGGAGCTGACCCTGATCCAGAAAGTCGCCGTCTTTGCGTTGCCGGTGATTTTTGCCATCACCCTGCACGAAGCGGCGCACGGCTATGTCGCGCGCTTTTTTGGCGACATGACCGCCGCCATGCAGGGGCGCATCACCGTCAACCCGCTCAAGCACATCGACCTGGTTGGAACCATCCTGGTGCCGCTGGCGATCCTGCTGACCAGCAAACTGCTCGGCGGTGGGGCGATCCTGTTTGGCTGGGCCAAGCCGGTGCCGGTCAATTTCTCGAATCTGCGCCGGCCCAAACAGGACATGCTGTGGGTCGCCGCTGCCGGCCCGGGCATGAACTTTGTCATGGCAGTGTTCTGGGCCTTGATGATCCAGCTGGGTCATGCGCTCGGTAACAGCTTCAGCACACCGCTGATGCTGATGGGCGCGGCGGGTGTGTTCATCAACGTGATTTTGATGGTGCTGAATCTCATCCCGTTGCCGCCACTCGACGGCGGCCGCATCGCCGTGAGTTTGCTGCCGATGAAACAGGCAATCAGCTTTTCGAAAATCGAACCCTATGGCTTTTTCATCCTGCTGGGTCTGTTGTTCAGCGGCATTCTCGGCATCATCATGTGGCCGTTGATCAGCCTGCTTATCGGCTTTACTGCGCTGGTCACCGGCCTCGACACCCTGCAGCTGCTCGGCCTGATCCAGGTCGTGCTGTCCTGATCCTTTCCGCTTTCCCTTTACTGCTAACCACTCACCCACATGTATTCCGACCGCGTACTTTCCGGCATGCGTCCTACCGGGCGCCTGCATCTTGGCCATTACCACGGCGTGCTGAAAAACTGGCTGCACCTGCAAAACGAATACCAGTGTCTTTTTTTCATCGCCGACTGGCATGCGCTGACCACGCATTACGACAGCCCGCAGGCGATCGAGGAAGATGCGCGCGACATGGTGGTCGACTGGCTGGCCGCCGGCGTCGACCCGGCGCAGGCCACGCTGTTCGTGCAATCGCGCGTGATCGAGCACGCCGAGCTGCATCTGCTGCTGTCGATGATCACGCCGCTCGGCTGGCTGGAACGCGTGCCGACTTACAAGGACCAGCAGGAAAAGCTGACCAGCAAAGACCTTTCAACCTACGGTTTCCTCGGCTATCCGCTGCTGATGAGTTCCGACATCCTGATCTACCGCGCCAACCTGGTGCCGGTGGGCGAGGACCAGATTCCGCATATTGAATTCACCCGCGAACTGGCCCGGCGCTTCAATCACATGTATGGCCGCGAACCCGGCTTTGAGGACAAGGCGCGTGCGGCGGTGAAAAAGCTTGGCTCGAAAAAAGCCCGCCTGTACGAAGAATGCCGCACCGCGTATCAGGAAAAGGGTGACAACGAAGCGCTGGAATCCGCCCAGGCCTTGCTGAACGACGCGCAGAACCTGTCGATGAACGACCGCGAGCGTCTGTTCGGCTACCTCGAAGGCTCCGGCAAGATGATCCTCGCCGAGCCCGAGGCCCTGCTGACCGCTGCCTCGAAAATGCCCGGACTCGATGGCCAGAAAATGTCCAAGTCTTACGGCAACACCATCGCCCTGCGCGAAGACCCCGACATGGTGACGAAGAAAATCCGCACCATGCCGACCGATCCCGCACGCGTACGCCGCACTGATCCGGGCAACCCGGCCAACTGCCCGGTGTGGCAGTTCCATCTGGTGTATTCCGACGACAGCGTGCGCCAGTGGGCAACCGCAGGCTGCACCAGCGCCGGCATCGGCTGCCTCGAATGCAAACAGCCGGTGATCGACGCCGTGCTGGCCGAACTCGCGCCGATTCGCGAACGCGCGCTTTTCTATGAAGAAAACCCGGATCAGGTGCGCAATATCCTGGCCGACGGCAGCGAAAAAGCGCAGGAACTGGCGCGTGACACGATGCGCGATGTGCGTGAGTCGATGGGGCTGACCTTCGGCTGAGGGCACATGTGAGGGATTCGCCACGCTGACATCTGGATGCGTCCATCAGCCGGCTCCCAGAGCGGGGTGCCGAATTCATCCACCTGCCCCCGCGTGTTATCGCGCCCTTGCTGCAATCCTATTTGTTTTCACCTCACACCCAAACCCCGAACCTTGAGCGGCTGCAGCAGTCATAGCGTTCCGGGCTAACCGTCGTGTCGTAGCACTTTCCGCAGGAATCCAACATGCAAGAACTGAACGAAAGCTGGGTGGCATTGAAATCAGGCGGATTCATCGTCCTGCCCTTGTCGGTGCTGGCTGTTATTGCGCTGGCCATCATGCTGGAGAAAGCGGTTGTGTATTGGCGCTATGCGCGCCTTTCAAGCGACGTGCTGAACCTGGTTGAAACCTATGGTTTTGCCTGGGCTGATCTGGAAAAGATCCTGTCGGGGCTGAGCCGCAGCCACTACTTCAAGCGGTTTTTTGAGGTGGTGATCTCCAACCGGCATCACCCATCGTGGTGGACCGAATCGCGCGCGGCTGACGAAGCCCAATTGATCGAGGCCTCGCTGGCCCGCCGGCTGTGGGTGCTTGAAACTATCGTCACTGCCGCGCCCTTGCTGGGGCTGGTCGGCACCGTGCTCGGCATGATGGATGCCTTCAAGATCATCGGTGGCGAAGGCATCGTCAATCCGACCGGCGTTACCGGCGGCGTGGCGCAGGCGCTGGTTGCCACCGTGATTGGTCTGCTGATCGCGTTGATCGCGCTGTTCGGCTTCAATTATTTTTCGCGTCTGCAGTCGCAAACGATGGATGAAATGGAGCGCCTCGGCACCCGCCTGATCGATCACATTCGCCTCGACCAGGAAGGCCGCACGCATGAAGCGCCGTAAGCTGCGCACCTACCGCAAGGGGCGGATCGAGATCATCCCAATGATCGACGTCATGTTTTTTTTGCTCGCCACCTTCATGCTGGCGTCGCTGTCGATGCAGAACCTGGATTCGATCAAGGTCAACCTGCCGCAGGGTCAGGCCGAAAAACTCAAGCTCGAGCAGCCGCTGACGCTCACGCTCACCGGAGACAGCCGCATCCTCGTCAACCAGACGCCGGTCACGCTCGATACGCTCGCTGCCACGCTCAGACCGCTGATTCGCGATGCCAGGCAGAATGTGGTCGTGTCTGCTGACAACGAAGCGCCGCAGGGGCTGGTCGTTCAGGCCATGCTGCGGGCGCGCGAGGCGGGCGCCGTTCATTTCCTGATCGCCGTCAAACATCAGTGACATTGCGGTAAGCATGCCCGGAATGATGTCGAAAGAACCATCATTTTGGTGGTCTGTTCCACTGGCGGTCATGCTGTGGCTGGTGCTGTTGTGGGGCATGGGCTTTGTTTTGAAATCGCCTCCAATTGCACCGCCGCCCGCTGCCATCGACGCGCGGCTGGTGGAACTGCCCGAAGCCCAGCCCGCACAGCAAGCGGTGCCGGTCGCCGCCGTGAAACCGCGACCCAGGGTTGCGGCCAAGCCCAAATTACGCACCCCCACGCTTGCGCCGCCCCGTCCCAAGGAGCCGCAGCCCGAATCTGCGCCACCCGCGCCAGAACCCATCACCAAGCCCCCGCTGCCGTTGAATCTTGAGCGCCCGAACGACCCTGCACCGACTGACATGATGTCGTACATCAACGCTCAAAGGGCGCGTCGCCAGGCCGAGGAAAGCGAGGCGGGCAGCAGCGCCCAGTTACCCGACGCAGACGAAATCCGCATGGCCAACATCCGCCGCAACCTGCAACCTGTCGGCACCAACGGGATATTCCAGATACTCGATCTTCAGCCGCGCAGCGCGCGGTTTTCATTTCGCTCGTGGACCACGAATGCCAGCAACCCGCAACGCGAAACCATCCGTGTCAACGCCGGGCCGGACGGGGATATCCAGCTGGCGATCGTTCGCCGGATGATTGGTTTGATACGCGGCTACTTCAAGGGGGATTTCAACTGGGAATCTCAACGGCTGGGGCAGGTAGTGGTGCTGTCTGCGCGCGAAGAAGACACGGCTGAACTCGAGGATTTTTTGAAGCGCGAGTTTTTTGGCGTGGGCGTCAAAAACCGGGCGCATTGACGCGGGCTGGCAGCAGCACATTTTCAACTGTGTTGAACCGGTGCATTCGACCCATGGCGGCCATCCGCCTGATCGCAATGATCCCCGGCAGTTGAGGGTCCGGATGGCCCATGCGCCAGTCCAGCGGCGGTGCAACATGGTTTACGCACGTGCTTCCGTTTCATCTGGAGGAGGCGGGTTGATGCAGGTAACCAGCACCTTGTCGATCCGGTTCTTGTCCATGTCCATGACTTCAAAGCGACATCCACCCCAGTCGAAATGGTCGGTCACGGCAGGGATGCGCCCCAGCCTGTGCATGACGAAGCCGCCGAGCGTGTTGAAGGCGTTTTCCGTTTCACCCGGCAAATCCTTGTCGATTTCCAGCACCGACCTGAATCGTTCGACCGCTACGCCACCGTCCATCAACCACGATCCGTCTTCCCGCTCCACGACGTCCAGCTCCTCATGAACGTCGTCGGAAGGCAGATCGCCGACGATTGAGGCCAGTACGTCGGTGAGCGTGACCAGCCCCTGCAGTTCACCATATTCGTCCACGATCAAGGCAGACTGCAGCCGCGCCATGCGGAAATTTTCGAGCAATTGCGTGGTGCTGACCCCGGCCGGCACATAGAGTGGCGGGCGCATCGAATGTTCGACATCGAGCGGTTGGCCGTCCAGTGCCGACTTCAGCAAACTGGACGTGCGCAATATGCCAACGATATGGTCCAGGCCGTCGCGACACACGATGATCCGCGTATAGGAACTGTCCGCGATACGGCGGCGAATTTCCGCATCCGGTTCGTTCAGGTCGAGAAAATAGATGTCTTTGCGCGGCGTCATGATCGACTCGATGCGCTGCTCGTCGAGCCGCAGCACGTTGGATACGATTGCCCGCTCGCTTGCGTGGAAAACGCCGGCCTCGGAGCCTTGCTCCATCAATCCCCTGATTTCCTCGTCCGTCACCGGTGGCTCATCCTTGCGGCGCGCCCCGATCAGGCGCAGCAGCAGGCTGGAGGTGGAGGAAAGCAGCCACACCATGGGGCGCGCAGCGCGCGACAGCCAGATCATCGGCCGGGAGATGAGCGATGCGATGCCCTCCGGCGCCATCAGTGCCAGGCGCTTGGGCACCAGTTCCCCGACCACG
>Ga0208375_1003125_pt1 | contig 14537 bp, 18 predicted proteins | sample RifOxyD1_FD_184038 | JGI IMG/M metagenome (GOLD analysis project Ga0208375, IMG submission 184038) | Soil microbial communities from Rifle, Colorado - Rifle Oxygen_injection D1 (SPAdes) | ecosystem: Environmental > Terrestrial > Deep subsurface > Rock core/Sediment | place: Rifle, Colorado... | reverse complement strand
TCTCGCAAAAATCAAGAAGCAATTATAAATATGGTCTTCTGTTCTCCAAATACTAAAGTCCTTTTTTCAATCAATCAGGGAAATACTGGTTCGATTGCCGGTATAGATATCGGTTCTTGCATCTCAGATTTAGGTTTAACTTCTTATTCTAGATTGGATTTTACATATAATCATCCCCCACAAAATTTATTATTTAGTGTTCCTCAAAACAGACCAAAAGAAGAAAGATTTTTACCTTGTGGTAGCTTATCTATAGTGGTTGTTGAATCCGGCTCAAAAATAGGATTTATTACTTTTGAAATGTTGCACGATTTAGAGGGACCAAATGGAATTTCCCAAATCTCTCCTCAAATTGTTGTGAGAAATATGGCTGGAAAGTGTCTAGGAAGCCCGTACAAACCTAAAGAATTACATGAATTTGATTTAAATCAAGGTAAGGTTTTTGCTGAAATTAACTTAAATAGCTCAAGATTATTTTATAAAGAAATTGGCTTGAGAGAAACTAACTGAAACTAATCACCCCAACTACTACAAAAGTTATATCTTAAAGTTTTTTCCGGTTTCCTGAATCCAGTTTTCTTCTCAAAACCGCAACACTTATAAATAGTTTAAACATTGTCTAAACATGATAGAAATAACGAGAAATGTTGGAAAATGGGGAAATAGTGCAGGGATTTTACTCCCAAAAGAATGGTTAGGCAATCAAGTAAAAGTAATTCTTATAGAAAGAACTTCAGAAATAAAAAAAGAAGTTTTAACGATACTTGAAAATTACTTAGAAGAATTACTTGGGGTTTATATCGTCGGAAGTTATGCTCGGGGAGAACAAGACAAAGAATCAGACATCGACATACTCGCAATTTCAAAAAATTTAAGCAAAGAGATAGTTTCAGGAAAGTACCATGTTTCAATTGCTCCGTTAGAAAAATTAAAGAAAACACTCGAAAAAAATCCGATTTTAATTTTACCGAGAATTTTAGAAGCAAAACCGATTTTAAACTCTTCTCTAACTGATGAACTCAAAAGCATCAAAGTTTCAAAATCAGATTTTTCAAATTATATAGAAGAGACAAAAAGAATAATTGAAATAAATAAAAAACTTTTAGAGAAAGAAGATAAAGAAGTATCTCCTGAAATTGTTTATTCTTTAGTATTAAGATTACGAGGAATTTGCATAATAAAATCAATTCTCAAAAATAAATTATATTCAAAAACGGAATTTCAAAGAGAATTAAGCAAAATAGTCAAAAAAGATGAAATAGAAAAAGTTTATAACATTTATCGGGCTATTAGAGATAACAAAAAAACAAAGATTAAGATAAAAACCGAAATCGCAAAAAATCTCCTCGATTTTTTGGAAAAAGAGATAAATAATTATTCAAAATGGTGAAAAGAAAAAAGAGGTTGAAAAAAGGTATTGATTCATTGGAAGAACAAATTGAATTACATAAAGAAAAATTAGAAAAATCAAAAGAAGATGGAAATATCGAACTCGAAGGATACTATCAAAAAGAAATTAATTCCCTCGAAAATGTAAAAAGGAGAAAAGAAAATCAACTAAACAAATAACATGGAACAAATTTTTGGAATTAAAAATCTAAGTATTTTTTCTTATTGTTAATTTTCTTTAAAATATCAAATATTAATATTAATACCAATGAAAATCCAAGTGCAACAACCCAATCAATCAAAGGAACTGGAACTGTTTCAAAAATTCTATTTACCGGAGTATAAACAATAATTATTGTTGCGATAATTGAAATTAATGAAGATCCAAATAAGTAGGGATTGGTTAATGGCGAGCGATTAAAAACTCCTTTCCTAAAGCTTCTAAAATTGAATGCTCCTGCGATTTCTACAAGGATTAAAGTGATTAAAGTAGTTGTTCTTGCATCAGCAACACTCTGCCCGAGAATACTATAAGTAAAATAGAAAGTTCCGAGGGTAATTAAAGCCATTAAAGTTCCAGCAAATCCTAAAATTAAAAATAAATTTTTATCAAGAATATCTTTCTTTTTTCGTGGTTTTTCAGACATAATATCTGATGAAGAAGGATTGAATCCAAGAGTTATCGCTGGAAGATTATCTGTAACAAGATTCATAAAAAGAATATGCAAAGCAAGTAAAACAGGAACAGGCCAGCCCAAAAGTGGAGAAAGCAAAACTCCGACGAGAATTATAGACAGTTCAGCATAGTTACAAGATAGTTGGAAAGAAACAAATTTTCGGATATTATTAAAAATAGTTCTGCCTTCTCTTACTGCTGAAACAATTGTGGAGAAGTTATCATCTTTCAAAATCAAATCTGCTACACTTCTTGAAACATCTGTCCCATTTTGGCCCATAGCAATTCCAATATGTGCTTCTTTCAGGGCGGGAGCATCATTAACTCCATCACCAGTCATCGCAACAACTTCTCCGTTTGATTTTAATGCTCTAACAATTCTTAGTTTATGTTCCGGACGAACTCTTGCGAAAATAAAAATTTTTTTAACATCTCTTGAAAGTTCTTCGTCAGAAATTTTGTCTAATTCCCATCCCTCAATAACTGAAAAATTTTCAAATCCAATTTGGCGGGCTATTGAAACAGCCGTTTGTTTGTCGTCGCCAGTAATCATTTTTACTGTTATACCGGCATTTTTACAGGCAATTAAAGATTCTTTTATTTCATCCCTTGGTGGATCTTCCATTCCTGCAATTCCAATAAATACCAAATTTTCCTCACTTAAATTTTCTTTATTTTCAACTTTTTTATAAGCAATTCCAAGAGTTCTAAATCCAAAAGAAGTAAATTTTTTATTTTCTTCTAAAATTTTTATTTTCTCCATTTCAGTTAATAAAATAATTCTTTCTTCTTTTTGAATATGAGAACATTTCTTTAGGAGAATTTCAAGTGCACCTTTAGAATAAACCCAGTAATCTTTTTTTTCTTTTACAAAGACAGACATCATTTTTCTTTCAGAACTGAATAAAACTTCTTTTTCAATTTCAATATCTTTGAAATCATTTTTGAAAATTCCTGCCTTAGCTGATAAAACTAATAATGCTGCTTCGGTTGGATTTCCCCTAATATTAAAAACCATATCTTCGCCAGTTCTTTCTATTCCAGAATCGTTACATAAAATTCCAGATTTTAAAAATAATGAAATATTTTTACTTTTCAAGGGATTTATTTTATTCTTATCCAAAAGAAAATCTCCATTTCCTTCATATCCCGTTCCAGTAATTTCAAAAATTTTTCCATCCGAATAAATTTTTTTTACAGTCATTTCGCCTTTAGTGATTGTTCCTGTTTTATCTGAACAAATAACTGTGGTTTCTCCAAGGGTTTCAATAATTGACATTCTATTTACTATTGCGTTTTTTTTAGCCATATTATATGCGCCAACAGAGAGGGTTGTTGTCAAAACAACTGGAAACCCCTCAGGAAATGCTGAAACTGAAAGTGCAATTACTAAAACAAGAATGTTGAATGTTATTTCAGAATTAATTTCATTTGAGGTTAAAAGCATAAAAAAACCGGTTATCACTGAAACTATAACTGCGATAATAGCCATGTATTTTGCAATATTATTAACTTTTCTTTGAAGAGGCAATTCCTTTTCAGTAGTTGAAATCATGTTGGCTATTTTTCCAAACCTTGTATCCATGCCAGTATAGATAACTTTTACAATGCACTTTCCAGTAATTAAAAATGAACCTGTAAAAACCATGTTTTCATCTTTGAAATTTTTTTCATCTCTAGTTGTTTTCTTTGAAATTTCTCTTGATTCTCCGGTTAAGATTGATTCATTAACTAACATTTCATTTTCACTAAGGACAATACAATCTGCTGGAACCTTTTCCCCATTTCTTAAAATTAAAATATCTCCTGGAACTATTTCTCTTGAAAGAATTTCTTTTTCTTTTCCATCTCGAATAACTATTGAAATTGGCATAATCATTTTTTTTAAGGACTCAATTGATTTTTCTGCCTTATATTCTTGAAAAAAACCGGCAAAAATAACTGTAAAAATAACTGCAAGAATTACATAAGCAGTAATACTTTTTCCGACGAGAAAAGAGAGAATCATCGCAACGAGCAAAAGATAAACAATAAAATTATTTTTTATTTGTCTTAAAAAAATTGAGAGTGATGATTTTTTTCCGATATCAACAATTTCATTATATCCATAATCATTTAATTTTTTTTCTACCTCTTTTTGAGTAAGCCCATTTTCCATTTAAGTTTAAAGATTTTTTAGTTATTAAAGTTTTTGAAAAGAAGTTTGCAAAAATAAATTTTCCACGAAAATTGCAAACTTCTCCGCAAAGAATTTTGAAAATTTCTCTGAAAAATGAAAATAAGAATAATTCAAACTTCTCTGAACACAATCCTTATATATTCAAAAATCTTATTTTATTAATAAAGATGGTGCAGGAAATTTTCATAAATTTAAGTATAATACTTGTTGTAACTCTTATTGTTTCTCTACTTATGAAATTTTTAAAACAGCCATTAATTATAGGTTATATTTTAAGCGGAATTTTGGTAGGCCCGTATATTTTTAATCTTATAACTTCAGAAAGTTTATTCCAGATATTTTCACAAATTGGGGTTGCTCTGCTTTTATTTATTGTAGGACTTCACATGAATCCAAAAGTTATAAAAGAAGTTGGTTTTGCTTCTTTAGTTACAGGAATTGGACAAGTTTTATTTACATCTGTGTTTGGTTTTTTTATTGCAAAACTTTTAGGATTCTCGACGATAATTTCAATTTATGTTGCAGTAGCCTTAACATTTAGTAGCACAATTATTATAATGAAACTTCTTGCTGACAAAAGAGATTTAGAAACTCTTTATGGAAAAATTGCAATTGGGTTTTTAATTGTCCAGGATTTTATTGCGATTATTGCTCTTATGGCAATTTCCTCACTTTCTGGAAATTTAGATATTGCTGGTTTTGGAATAAATATTATTCTTAAGGGATTTGTTGCAATAATTTTAGTTCTTCTTTTTAGTCATTTTATTTTATCAAGAGCTTCAAACTTTTTTGCAAAATCCCAAGAACTTTTATTTTTATTCTCAATAGGATGGTGTTTGGCCATTGCAAGCTTATTTTTCTTTCTTAACTTTTCTTTAGAAATTGGTGCTCTTCTTGCAGGAATTTCCCTTTCAATAACTCCTTACAGCAATGAGATAAGTTCAAAAATGAAACCATTGCGAGATTTTTTCATCGTACTTTTTTTTGTTCTTCTTGGTTCGCAGATGATAATTTCTGATGTAACAAACCAAATTGTCCAAATAATTGTATTTTCAATTTTTATATTGATAGGAAATCCTTTGATTGTAATGATTTTAATGGGGCTTCTTGGCTATACTAAAAGAACAGGATTTTTAGCTGGATTAACTGTTGCACAAATTTCTGAGTTCTCTTTAATCCTAATCGCTCTAGGAATAAGTGTCGGACATTTACCTAAAGAAACACTTTCAATTGTGACGACAGTTGGACTTATAACTATTATGGGTTCAACTTATTTAATAATTTATTCAAATCAGATTTACCAAAAAATTTCAAAATATCTTGGAATATTTGAAAGAAAAAAAGTAAGGGAAAAAATTAATCTTAAATCAAAAAATTATGATGCAATTTTATTTGGACAAAATAGGATCGGATTTGGAATTTTAAACTCCTTAAGAAGAATTAAGAAAAATTATTTAGTTGTTGATTTTAATCCTGAAACAATTTCAAATTTGAAAAAACTTGGAATTCCTTGTATGTATGGGGATGCTGATGATGTTGAACTTCTTGACGAACTCCCTCTTGAAAAAGCAAAAATAATTGTTTCAACAATTCCGGATTTTGAAACAAATTTAGTTTTAATAGAAAATATTAGAAGAAGAAATAAAGAAGTAATTATAATTGTCAGAGCTCACCAAATAAAAGATGCTTTTGTTTTGTATGAAAAAGGTGCAGATTATGTTTTAACACCGCACTTCCTTGGTGGAGAATATGTCTCAAGAATGATTTTCGAGGAAAAAACAGATAAACAAGCATACAAATTAGAAAAAGAAAAACACATTAAAATGCTGAAAGAAATCGCACGACAAGGGCATGAACATCCAGACGTTGAAAAGGGTTAATCCTCGTCTTTATTGTCTTTTTCTTTTATTCCTATTACAGAAAAGAATAATTCAGACAATCTCAGTAAAAATTCCAATAAGAAAATAAACAAGAAATAAATTGAAATTTCGCCCATAAGAGAAGGAATTTGTGAAAGTCCAGAGAATAATTTTGTTATATCGAAAAGATCAGAACGAGTTATCGCAACAGCAAGCAAGGTTAAAGGTAAAAGCTTCGCAATTTCCTGAGAAAAACTTTCGCTGTAATAAGCAGACAAACGAATGACTGAAATTATCGTCGCAGAAATAAGAAGAATATGACTCACCGAGATTGAAGTCTCAATCAAACCAATTAATAAAAAAGAAAAGAAAGCAAAGCTAATTAAAATCATCATTGGCAATAAGAACAAAAATTCAAGGAAATAAAAAAATCCGCCAGAAATCTTTGCAAAAAAAGACGAACCAGAAAGAGTGTATTTATCCAGATTAAAATCAAGAATGTCTCTCTTTGAAATAAAACGATAAAATTCCCAGATTAAGAAACAATAAACAAAAATTAGCAAAACAAGAGTTAAGAGATAAAAAAACTTATTCAAGGGATACGGAAAAACATTTATCAAAGAATTAAACATAATTCCAAACGAACTCGCCCCTTCTGCCATGATTGATTTAGGAAAAAGAGTTATTTAAAGATGTCGCTGGGTAGAGTATAATTCTAATACAAAATTCCTCCCAATTAAATTTAAATATTCTGAAACTTCGATTTGGAGATGAACGAAGACTTAGGAATCCCTGCTTTGAAAGTAGATTACAAATCATTCAGATCAGGAAAAATTTTCGGAAAAATAGAAACGATTCTTTGTGGGTTTGTTAAAAAGATTATTAACACTGAATCAAAAGAAAAAATGGAAGAATTAGAAAATAATTTAGACAGAATATACAACCTGTACGAAAAAGCAATTGTGTTGTATGATGTTCCCCTTAAAGAAGCTGAAGATACAATAAAATTTTATATTCAAGCAAAGGAAAAGATAAAATCACTTAAAGATGATTAAATTTAAATAATAGACTTCTTTCGACTTGTTATGTTAGACATTAAATTAATTCGTGAAAGCCCGGAAGTTGTAAAACAAAATTGCGTGAACAGAGGTTATGAACCAGAACTTGTCGACAAAATTCTTGAGATAGACCAGGAATGGAGAGAATTAAAAAAAGAAGACGACAATTTAAGAAGTAAAAGAAATAAAATTTCTCAAAAAATAAGTGAATTAAAAAAAGCAGGAAAGGACGCAAAAAAAGAACTTGTTGAAGCAAAAGATATTCCAGAAAAACTTAAAAAAAATGAAGAAAAAGAAAATCAATTAAAAGCAAAATTAGACGACTTTGTTTCAAGAGTTCCAAATATTCAGCATGAAGATAATCCCGTCGGAGATGAAAGTAAAAATCAAGAAGTAAAAAAAGTTGGAAAAGTTCCAGAGATAAAAAGTCCAAGAAGCCATCTTGAACTTGGAGAAATGCTTGATATGATTGACATAAAAAGAGCAACGAAAATCACAGGGGCGGGATTTTATATTTTGAAAGGAATGGGCGCAAAACTGCAAAGAGCTTTGGTTCAGTTCATGCTTGACTTCCACAACAAAAATGGTTTGACTGAAATAAATCCGCCACAATTAGTAAATAGAAAAAGTGCTTTCGGAACCGGAAATCTCCCAAAATTCGACGACCAATTATACAAGACAAATGATGAATTAGTTTTAGTTCCAACGGCTGAAGTACCAGTAACAAATATTTACGCTGACGAAATTTTGAACGAAAAAGATTTGCCCAAAAAATTCTGTGCCTTCACTGAATGTTACAGAACCGAAGCTGGAAGAAGGGCGGGCGAAGAAGGATTATTTCGACTTCACCAGTTTGAAAAAGTTGAGATGGTTTATTTATCTAAAGCAGATGAATCTTATGAAATGCTTGAAGAAATGACAGGAAACGCAGAAAAAATTCTTGAACTTCTCGGACTTCCATACCGACGACTTTTACTTTCTACTCAAGATGCTGGTTTCTCGTCAGCAAAAACTTACGATTTAGAAGTTTGGAGTCCATTTATGAAAAGATATTTAGAATGTTCTTCGTGTTCAAACTGCACTGATTTTCAAGCAAGAAGAATGAACACAAGATATCAAGGAAAAGAAGGTTTGAAATTCGTCCACACTTTGAATGGTTCAGGAATTGCTCTTCCAAGATTAATGATTTCAATAATGGAAAATAATCAAAACGCCGATGGAAGTATAAATATCCCAAAAGTTCTTCAGCCATATTTAGGTGGAATGAAAAAGATTGAAGTTGCGAAAATTAAAGAGAAAAGAAAATGAACACTATTTGTCCGAAATGTGGAAATCCAAAACAACCTTGGTTTAAATTATGTTTTAGTTGTAATGAAAAAGAAAAGCAAAAACCCACTTGTGAAATATGTGGAATTGAGGTTCCAGAAAGACATTATCTCTGTAAGACGCACTTCTTAGAAAAATTACAGGAAAAGAAAAAACTGAACCAAATAGAATTTGTTAAAACTAAAAAACAAGAAGACTACAAAAAGAAATTTGAAGGAAAATATTATTTTAATTCTATGAAAATAAAATCTAAAAGTGAATTAATAATATGTTATTTTCTTAATGCAAATGGAGTTATATTCAGTTATGAACCTGAGATGAACATCGAAAATGAGATATTTAGACCAGATTTTGTTATTGAGGATAAAAAAGGTAACACTATAATCTTAGAACACAACGGAATGGAAGATGAAACATCAAAAGAAAGATATGACAAGAAAAAGAAAATTTATGAAAAGTTCTGTAAAGAAAATAAAGAGTATTATTGTATATTCACTGATGAAGACTACATCTATGATTTAAAAGACAAACTTGGAAAGGAATTTAATAAAACTCCCTTAGCCAAACCATTGTGGAAATAAAAACAATTCAAACAAAAAAATAAATCAAAAATTATTTCCCACTTAACGCCCTCAAAATATCTTCAGCAAACTTTCTTGTATTTTCAATATTTCCCTCAACATCACTGAAGGGTACTTGAAAATTATTTTTTCTTTTCAAGAAAGGAGAACCAAAATCTGAAGCACCGCCGTTTTTTAACTGCTTATCAGCCAAATCTCTCAACCCAGCAATTTCTTCGATAGCCCGTTCTTTCGGTACACTATTAAGTATTTTAATCATATCGGCAGGATTCATCTCAGAATAATCATTAATCAATCCACCATCTCTTGGTTTGTATATTCCACACTCAGCTTTTTCATCCAAATAAACCGGAATTCCATGAATTTGATATTCCATTATTTAATTTGTTCAGACAGATTGTTTATAAATATTTAGTCTATTCTCTCACTTTTTTCAATAGAATCAAAATGTTCATCTATGATCCGATACATTCTGTCAACAGACAAAGCTTCCAAACCGCCTTCCCCAAAGTCAATGACCTCACTTAATCCAGCCAAATCACTTTTTATGTCATAAGCTACTTCTCGGTGATATGCCTTAGAAAGAATAGGAAGAATATTTCTTACTAGTCTAGAAATTCCCATCCCATTTGAAGGAAGCCTTGTAACAATCTCGCTTTTTTCACCATTAGGCAAAGTCAAGTAAAATGAATAGGCCATCGGGCCATTTCTTTTAAGCCCACTCACAACAAGCGGTCTTTCCGTATCTAAAACCATCAATATTCAAGCATCCCCAAATATATAAAACTTGTGAAAAAAACAAATATCCTCTTTACCACAATTATTTTTATAAAACCAGTTTTGATGATAAACTTATGCTACTTCGCACAAAAAAACTCGAAAACGGAAAACTAAACCGAATTTCAGGTTCGGGCGAAATTAAAGAAATTACAATAAAAGAAGATTTGTTTGAACCAGAAAAAGCGAAAATTGAATTATGTTTCATGGGTGAAAAATTCTCGGGAATCATCGAATTAACAAAAGAAGAAGTGGAGAATATTTCTAATGAATTCACAAAGAAGCTGAAGAAAGCACCATCAGCGAAAGTTATGAAGTTTAGAAAATAGTTAATAGTAGCCAGAAAAGCCTCGGTTAAATTTTGATGAAGTTTTTCTATCAATTAAATATCCAATTCCAGCACCAGTACCACCACCAAGAAGAATACTCAAAAATAAAACAGACCATCTAAATCTATCTACTTCAAAGCCTTCTTTGAAATTTTTTTGATACATTTCTTTAGCAGTTTTCATAATTTCTTTTCTTAACTTTTTAGGTTTCCCTTCTTTATTATCTAAAGTTGCCCCAATATATTCATCGATTAACTTGTCAAGTTTGGGGGCAGTGGATTTTATGTATTCTATTCCCCCAATAATTTCATCAGTTAATTTTGAAAAATTTCTTCCGTTGCTTAATGCTTTTTCTGCAGTGTCATACTCTTTTGGACTTTCAAAACATCCACAACAAGTTACAAAAGATTCATCATGAGCTGTTTCTTTGTCTCTTCTCCAATTATCTGAGTCTGAATGAAGATTTTTCCATAAAGACATAATTTCATCTTTGTTAGAATTATAAGTTGAACCAAAGTTCCAAGTATTTGCAATTTTCAATAATTTAGCTTTGTCTGAAAAAGTAACTTCTTTGTCTTCTCTGCTAGTCTCAGAAGCATATTCTCCTTCAGCATTTGTTTGTTTAACAATTCTTAATTCTTCAGGGAAATGTAAGTCCTTGTTTTCAATCAAAACTAAATCCAATAATTTTGAAGATTTTTCTCCGTCTTCTTTATGATATGTGAAATAATGTGTTGTATAATCACAAACAGTATGACATTCTTCATGAGTTGTACAATTTTGATTTCCTTCTGAATCTGTGCTACAACTTTCAACTTCATGACATTCTTGATGTGTTGTATCGACAGAAGAATGGCTCCAACTTGCATCAAAAGATGAATTAACTCCATTCATTTTTCCATTAACTTTTACAAACTGGCCCAATTTGTTAAAAGCATTAGTTGCTCTTTCTTGGATAACTCCAAAAAAAGATTTTAAATTATAATGGTGCGTTTTGAATGTGGGATCCACATGATATTCTAATTCTTTAGCAAAAGCGTTATCAAAGTCAAAATTGAATTTTTTATTTGTTAGATTCCACGCTTCGAAAACTTTCATGCAGATATCATTAGTGCTTGCATAAAAATGAGTTATTGCACCAACACCTTGTGTCGGATTTTCCTTTTCAGCTTCTTTTTCAAGTTGAGTGATTTCTGAAAATCCGAGAGGAATTTTATTGTTTCTTGCAGATTCATAATGCCCAGAAACTACCCCCCCGCAAAACCACCAATTACTAATCCAACTAGAATTTCAAGAGATGTTCTTCTGAATACCCTTTGCATATTTCTTACTAAGGAATTATTCTTTATTTTTTCATACATGCTTTCAAAAGTTTTCATGTTGTCACTTAAGGATGAATATTTATAAATCTTTCTTTTAAAATTTTCAAACCAAAACTAACAGCTCAAATATCCACAAAATTAATAAACCAGATTAATTAGTCTAAATTATGAATTTAATTATCTCCGGATTATGCGACGCTTGTGAATATGTTCCGAAAGACAGAACTTATGCAATAAGACTTGAATCCCCAAAATATCCATTTGATGGTGAATCATATAACCTTACCAAATCAGGATTATGGGTTGTAGTTCACACTTATTCCTTCGACGACAGAAATCCTTCCTTTGGAGAGGGAAAACTTTTCAAAAGAGATATAGCCCAAAAGATAATTTCTGATTTTGAAGAAAAATTTTTGGAAACAGATTCTTTATTAGTTCATTGTACCTTGGGAAGAAACAGAAGCCCCGCAGTAGGAATTGCGTTAAACAATCTATTTAATTTAGGAAACAATTCTGAAGATTTAATGGAAGAATTTCCTGATTTCAACAAATACGTTTATGGTACTTTAATGAGTGTTGGAAGAAAAAAATAATCAAGATTTCCATTCCGCCATCTTCCCAACATTTATCTCTATCTCATCAGCTTTTCTCAATCCGGCAATTTGTTTTCTATTTAATATGGGAAAATGTTTAATCTTCGCAAGATGTTCAGGAATAAACCAAACTTCTTCGAATGTATTCATCCATCCAAGATAATCAAAAATTTTAAGATTTACGGGAACAGAATAACTCCTTAAAGTTTTAATCCCCTCGTCGGTAAAATACTCGTGAAAAAAGCTCATAACAAGTTCTCGAATTGAACTATAAACTGGTTCGCGATATCTTAAAACCGCGTGATTAGTTTTGCTTATTGCTCCAAACATTCCATGTTGTTTGAAAACCGCAAGAACATGATCAAAATCTTTCGCTGAAGAAGTCAAATCAACCAAAACCGGCTCACGCCCGTAAAATCTTAGAACCATCGCTGCGAGGACAGCACCCTCAACACAATGACATCTCTTTTCCTGCAAAACTCTTCTTGGAGAAAAACAGGTATCTCCTTCTTCTTCAAAATTTATTTTCAATGAGTTCAAAAATCCCTGAATCTTCGACGGAGAATTAAGTTTTTTGAAAAGCCCAATCTCTTTTTTGCTTAAATCAAACACCCCATTATTTTCCATAATAAATTCAGGAAAAAGAATTATAAAAAAGTTATGGTATAGTTAATGACACAAATGTTTCCTCATTTTGACGTCGACTACTTAGTGAAAAAATTTACGTCTTTCACTATATTTACTTAATCATCTTATTTATCTTTTCAAAAATATTCGGTTGAAGATAATGATGCACAGTTACATTATAACTATCAACCCATTTGTCGTCTTTCTTTGAAAATCTTTTATGCCCAAGCTTTTCAGCAATAGAAGTAAACAAATCTTTCACTTCTTTTTTATTTGTTTTCTTATGTGTTTTCAAAAATTCTTTTGCCCTTGAAGTCGCGTAATAAGAGCGAACAATATGGGGATAAAATTTTTTTCCAGAATATCTTTCAAAAGCAGTCATAAATTCAGTATCTTTCAACGGAACACCATTGTTTGCAAAAACAAAATCCGAAGCTTTCAGATTTTTCATAATTTTTTTTAGTCTATCAACATACTCTTTAGGAAATAATTCACTTATACTCATAGGCACTCCGCTTTTCGCAGTAAAATTAAAATTAACTTTTTTCCCGTCGATATTTATATCTTTTTTCTCAAGAGTTGTCAAACCCTTATGCCCATCAGCTTTAAAATAAGTTTCATTCCCAACCCTCATATAAGTTTTTAATAGAGTATACATCGGGATAGCAAAATTATCTTTTTTATTTTTCAGAGCTTCAGTCACATTTTGGTATAATTTTCCGTATAACTTTTCAAACTCATTAACTTTTTTGTATTTATTCTTCACAAAGTTTTGCCTTTTTTTCATTGAATATAAATAAGCATATTTTCCGTTGGGATTTTGGTAAATAACATCCCAGTGGTCATGCGAACTCTCATCGTGAAAAGTCAGATTTTTTGCAAAAATAGAATATGCCATGTCCAAAATTTCACCATTCGGAAGAACATTTATTCTTGCCCCCTGAATTTTTCCCTCAGGGGAAATTTGTCCTTTCAAAAAGTCAGGATTCTTTTGGTCAATCAAAACTTCAAAATTATTATTCGCTTTGAAAAGTTCAATCGTCCTGATAATTTCCGGAAGCTCTTTGTCTGAAATTTCCCAAGAATTATTTCTTCGCTCATAAACTTTCAAATCCTTACCGACGCGAATTGTCCTTGAAAGAATTTCTTTCTCCTCTTTTTTTTTAACAGACATAATCAGTTCAGTTTTCAAGACTATTTAAATTTTAAATAAAAAAAATAAAAAATTTTTTCTAACTAATGCTGATGTGGAACTGCTAGTTTGATAATCCCACCGATTACAAGCAACAAACCTATCAACATTCCCCAGCTCATAAACATCCAATAGCTATTTGCAAGAACCAAAATCCCAGCGACGAGCATTTTCAATCCCAATCCCATCTCGTAACTCATGCAAGACATATGGTGCATTTCATGCATATCCTCTTTTTTGTTTGGCATATTTTACCTCCCAATATAACTACGATTTTATGGTATAAAAATGTTGGGAAAATTAATTAAAAACTATAAAGACTATGGCTTGGCAACGAGAAATCAAGTTCCAACTTTACTTCTTCTTTTTCAGAATCTTTTTCTAAATCAACGGTTTCTTGAATTTTTGTTTCAGTTGTATCTTTGTGCTTCATCTTAATCTATAATCCAAGAAAAAGGAACTATATAAATGTTTAGTTTGTGTAGTAACTTATTAGTGGTATAACAATATGCAACATAAACCAAGTGAACCTCCACACAGCAAGCTGTGTGGCATCTAGATAAAATCCAGTAATTTCAATTGATTATTTTTTCTACCTTGATTTTTTATATAAATTCTAATTACCTCTG
>Ga0208375_1003120_pt1 | contig 14548 bp, 10 predicted proteins | sample RifOxyD1_FD_184038 | JGI IMG/M metagenome (GOLD analysis project Ga0208375, IMG submission 184038) | Soil microbial communities from Rifle, Colorado - Rifle Oxygen_injection D1 (SPAdes) | ecosystem: Environmental > Terrestrial > Deep subsurface > Rock core/Sediment | place: Rifle, Colorado... | reverse complement strand
ATTAGAAATTGTAATATACATCCCTGTTTTTTGGTAGAAATCCAAAACAATATTATCAGCTTCAGCTTTTGAAAGGGCATAAAGATTATCAGGCCTTGGTGAGTATGGAGTCTTCTCACTAAACTTTGCATCTGAATCTAGGGGAAGTTCGCCGTAAACTTCATCAGTTGAAATATGATGGAAGCGTGGGACACCCGCCTTTTGTGCCTCTTCGAGAAGAGTTAATGTTCCGTGGACATTTGTTTGCCAATAGGTTGAAGGGTCAAAAATTGCCCTATCAACATGACTTTCTGCAGCGAAGTGGATAACAGCATCAACACCTTTTAAGTGTTCCGCCATTTTTTTCCTATCATTAATGTCAGCCTCAACAAACTCAATTTCTTTTTTAACTGGGGTTAGGTTCTCAATGTTTCCCGCATAGGTTAAAGCATCGACTACAACAATTTTATCGTTAGGATGTTTTTCCACCCAATAATGGACAAAATTTGCTCCTATAAAACCAGCGGCTCCTGTTATAAATAATTTCATTTATTAAATTCCCAAACTTTTGAGGTATTCTCTGAATTTGCCATTAATATCAGGCCTTGCGAGAGCAAATTCCACCACAGTCTTTAGATACTCCATTTTATTGCCAGTATCGTAATATTTACCATTTTTAATTTCTACTGCCATAACTTTTTTACCGTCTTTAAGCATTAGTTTTAATGCATCATTGTAATAAAGTTCATCTCCAGGTTTTAAATTAGTCAGAGCCTCATCCAGATAGTCAAAAATGTCTGGGGTAAATAAATATCCTGAAACTGTAGCTAAATCTGATGGAGCATTCTCTTTACCCGGCTTTTCAATAATAACCTTAGCGTCAATTATCCCAGGCTCTACTTCCTTTCCTCCAGCAAAACCATATCGACTATAGTCTTCATCTTTGGTGACTCTCAAGCTTGCAAGACAGCTGGCATTATATTTCTCGTAGGCCGTAATTAATTGTTTGAATCTATTAGGTTCAGCCTTTATAAAATCATCACTCCAAGTATAAATAAATGGTTCATTGCCTATTAGATGCCTGACATTTAATAATGGTGTTCCATTTCCATAAGGACCTTTTTGTCTAACATAAACAAAATTGGCCATATTGGAAATTTTCATAACTTCATCAAGAAGAGGCTTTTTCTTTTCTCCACCCATCTTAAGATTTTCAATTAAATCTAAGTTTGGAGCATCGAAATGGTCTTCAATTCCTCTTTTGTGATATCCAGTAACTATAAAGATATCTTTGATTCCAGCCTCAACTAATTCTTCGACAACATACTGAATAACAGGTTTATCAACAATTGGAAGCATCTCTTTAGGCATTGCTTTGGTTTGTGGAAGAAATCTAGTACCAAAGCCCGCTGCGGGGATTACTGCCTTTGTTACTTTTTTCATAAAGCGTGTGAAAAGATTATACAGACTCTATGTTCTAAAAATCAAGCTTAGGACCAATATTGATCCCAGAATAGCTATAGCTAGATACTCTAAAACAATAGCCAAACAAATATCTTTATGGATTGTATGATGAATTATTCCCCAAGAAACATAAGAGGCAGATAACGAAACTGCTATAGCTACCAAAAATGATTTATCGTATGAAAAAAAGTAAAAACCTAAAAGACCAGCAATAAATATCGTTATTAAAGAAATATAGTGTGGTAAGTGTTTTATTATGCTTTGCATGTTTGTTTCTTACATTATTTTTCCTGCTCTTAAAATTAATATTATGGACAATATCATAATTAAAAAGATAACATGAGCAAAAGTTCTTCCTGCAATTCTTGAAATTTTTCTCTTCTCCACAAAAAACGCATCTATAACAAAAACTACCAACAATAGACCAACCACAACCAAAGAAACTGTTCTAGTAGTTGTAAATGGTGAAATTAAAACTTGCTGATTGGGCGTAGGACTTGTTATCTTGGCCTGAACCTCGGGAAGAACTGTTCTTAAAGGTACTACAGTTGGTGTTATTGATGGTTCTACATCTTGTTTTACATCTGGAACTACCATTTCTTTTGGTAAACTAGTAGTTTCTACCTTTGGGGCTACTGCCACTTTCTGAGGTGTTTGGTCAACATATGTTGCTCCTAAAAACTGAACTACAATTGTTGTGTCAACTCCAGCCAAATCTCCCTCAGTTACCCCAATCCCAATTTCTTTGTATTTAGGATTTAAGATATTGTCTCTATGTGTAGGTGAATTCATCCATGCATCAACTGTAGCTGACGCACTGCTAAAATCTCTTGCCAGGTTTTCTCCTGCATACCTATACCTATAGCCAAAATCGCTGAAAAACTTCCAAGGTTGAGTACCGTCAGGCGCAACATGTGCCCAATAGTCTCTATCTATCATGTCTCTTCCTTTGGTATAGGCAGCTCCTGCTAAGGTCTGATTATAGGTAAGTGGGGCAAGTCCAGCCTCAGTCCTCTTTTGATTTGTTAATCTTACTACTTCTTCAGGAGAAATCTGAGCAGCGTAACCTAAGATACTAGGTTTAAGATTGGGTAAAAAATTAATTAACCCTTGGAAAACCACAAACAAAGAGGCAATAACAATTAAACTTGATGAATGTAAAATCTTAGCCTTGTGATTATTACTTTCTCTTGGGACAAACAAATGAACCATTTTTTCAAAAAAATCCATACATATTCATCATATATTTTTGAGGTCAGAAATACAACAAAAATTATCTGTTTTTCTTCTTGAAGTAGATATAAAGGCCAATTGCTAGAAGTATTAATGCTCCGCCTACAAATATCCATTTATTACTTGACGTCATTTTAACAACAGTCTCAGTAAATGTAGGAGCCTGAGTAGACTCAACTTTTAGACTTTCCCCATCTTCCTCACCCAAGACCTGTCCAGTAGCCTCTTTAGGAAAGCTCTTGACCTCACCTACGCCATTTTGAGGCTGGGTTTGGGTAACAGTAGTAGTTGTGGTGGTTGTGCTTCCATCTCCCACCAAACTCGATGAATTTCCAACCTTGTCAATTGCACGAAGAGCATAGAAATAAGTCTTGTTAGGATCAGGTGTATGCTCATCATAGGTCATATCTGAGCTTGGAGATCCAGATACTCTTGCAATCTCATGTGTGTTATCGGCTGGGAAATCAACAGTTTCTCCCCTATAAATTATTACTTTGTCAAGATCAGTATCACTTGGGTTTTTCCAATGAATTTTGTAGTCATCAGAATCAATTGTATCTTTGTAATAACCAGATACAGGAGAAGGTCCTGAGATATCATAGAAAGTGTTTGTTTCTTCACTTACTCCACCATCTAAAGTAACTTTGAAATAGTATCTTACCTGTTCACTTACTTGGCTTGAAGTTACCTGGACCTGACAAGGATTTGAGGTTATATCAATACTTCCACCAAAATCCTGGTATGATCCGCCTTCTTTTTTGAATGCAAATTGAACGTTTGATCCTCCCAAAGCCGAACAGGATAATTTAAAGTCGTTGGTATTAACGTAACCCGGCAAGCCTTGAATTGAAACGGTTGGGGTAATTGCCATAGCCGGCTTTGCAAAAACGATTAAACCCAATAAGGCTACAAGAAAGCTAGAAAGTCTTGACTTGTTTTTACTGTTTTTACCTTTCTTCATGTAAAGACCTGCTGTTAATCCTAACAAAGCAAGAGCTAGTAACCATGTTGGGTTTCCTGTTGCAGGAAGCTCTATCGATGCACCCAAAACCTGGCCATTTAAATTTCCTCCAAAACTTAGTCCCAAACCTACATTAACAGTTGAATCGGCTATATTACATTCAGTTGTTTCAACAACTTCGTCGGTTTGTGTAACTGCGAATGATAATGTATCAAACACTCTATCAAATCTTCCAATTTCAGCATTACAGGTTGCCAAATTCTTGTATGAACCATTGATAACTGAGTCCAAAATCTTTGCATCGTATGTAATTATCCTAATTCCATCTTTTTCAACTGAACCAATATTCCACTCAAGAGTATTCCCTGAAATTGTTGGGTCGGAAATTGAAACACCATCAAGCATGGATGTACCAGCAATATAACTAAATCCTCCGGGAAGTGCATCTATTACTTTTACGTTGTTAAGATCCATATTCCCTGAATTTGTCAAGGTTAAGGTATAAGTCACAGTATCCCCTCTTTGAGCACTGTTTTTATTATTTGACTTAGTAATCTCAACTTTAGGATCTTTCAAAAAGTTTCCAAAATTATATTCGGGAGTAGGTTCAACAATAGCATTGGGAGAAACCATCATAAGTCTAGGATTGGTATCAGGAATAGATACTTCATGACAAACAGGACCGAAAGGATATGTTTGTTCCCAGCCTGATTTATTTACTTCACAAACTTCATAGTTTCCTGGTAATACATCTTCAAACCAATACCATCCAAAGTGTTTTTCTCCGCTGTCTGTTTGCATTGAATCAATCAGTTGACGAACATCCTGACCGTCGCCTTCAGTGATTTTATAAAGTTCTATTGTCCATCCAGAAAGTTTCTCTTCACATCCAAATTCTGAGTTTATTAAACCACGGGTAAACAAGTCACTTGTGCATCTTTCCCCGTCGCCATTAATATCGTCCCATTTAAAACCATGAATTGAAGAAAGTCTTGCATTTCCAAATTTTAATAATTGGTTATAATCTCCTGAACTGTCAATTACTGTTTGCCAACAAACCGGATATTCATCTTCTGCACCAGACAAATTGTCAACAGCAACACCATATTCAGAATGCAATATGCCACCATCAGTAACTGGATAATCTCCTACATTTGGCCAAGTTTGTGCCCAATCTACTTGTTTAACTTCACAGGCATAGTAGGTTCCTGGTAATAAATCTTCATATCTATATTGTCCCGTCTCACCAGTATTTGAAGTTGTAACTGTTACAGGTTCTTCCCAATTTTTATAAAGTCTTATATCCCAACCATTCAAATATGCCTCACCTGTTTCGTGAGCTAAAGAATCTCCATCAACATCTTCAAACTTCATACCCTGGACTTTACCTTTCTCAAAATTGCCAAACTGATAACCTTGAAGGTTTTGACCAGCAGATAAATCTATTTCAAAACAAGTACTTTCATTATACCTAGTTCCACTTATTGGAGCAGTTTGCATCCAACTATCTTTTAATGTTTCACAAACAAGATATCTATCTTGCATTAAGTTTTCAAATCTATATTGTCCTAAAGTTCCAGTATGCCCAGTTACCTTAGATTCAACAAACTCCCAGCCTTCACCTTGCTTATACAAGTTAATTGTCCAACCGCTAAGAAAAGTATCACTTGGGTCTCTATCGCCATCTCCATTCATATCTTCATATTTTTTACCTTGAATTGAACCAAGTTTGGTATTGGTGAATGTACAAGTAATATTTTCGCCTGGGTCAAGATCAATAGAGACGAGTCTCGGATTATTTGATCCAACACTAGTTTGACCGTCTGGGTCAACACAATTTATATTTGTTAGGTCCCAACCAGCAGGAACACTCTCAAAGAGCTGGTATCGGTGAGGTTTTAAGCCGCTAAACTGGATATTGCCTGTGCCATTTACAGTAGTAATACTAAAGAAGGGGTTAGAGGGGTTAATCCATGCGTCTTCCTCAAAGTTGAAGGTTCCATCCCCACCGACTGTGTTTTTTATAATAGTAATTGATCCAGTCTGAACATTCGTAATTTTGAAACCTGAACTACCTGCCGGCAATCGATGATCATAATCCACAGTAAAGGAATAAACTCTGCCTCCTAATGGTATTGTTTCCATCCAGCCGGATTGCATAACCTCAGAGTATGTATATGTACCGTAATCTAGATTAGCAAATTCCACATAACCGGAGGCATTAGACACTCTGGATTCTGAATATCCGTTCGGTCCTACCAAGTTTATTGTCCAACCCGAAAGCGTTGATTCACTTGTGTCTGCAACTCCATTTGCATTAGTGTCGTTGTATTTAAAACCATAAATTGTCCCCAATGGATAATTACCGAAACTGAGTTGTTTCTCTTCTCCGGCATCGATAGATATATTTTGACAACGCGGAGTAGAATTTTTCCAATCAGTTGCGGTCATTACCTCTTTAACTGAATAATCTCCTGGGGTAAGATTTTGAAATAAAACATCTCCTGAGCCATTTGTGTTAGCAATAGATTGTCGTGTCCCTTGGCAGTTACTTCCTGGATATAATTCCATTGCAATATCACCAAAAGTGTAGTTACTGTCAGTTCCATCTAAAATTCCATTGATATTTTTATCAACAAATTTGTGAGCAGTAATTTTTCCTAGTTTAGTATTGGTAAAAGTACATTCTAAAGTTTGTCCAGCTACAACAGTTCCTAAAAATGCATTTCCGGCCGGACCTTGTACTCCTCCACAAACTACACTAGTTGAGTAAACAGAATTGGTTGTTTCAACAATGTTGTAAGAACCGAGTGGAATACCGCTAACTGTTTGCGACTGATTATCACCAAGACCACTAACAATATATTCGACACCTGTACCAGTAATGGTAAAGGTCCAAGTACTAGAATCATCGGGAACAACGTCTTTAGTAATTTTTATGGCACCACTAATATAATTACCAAAATTAACATTTATAAAATCTGTTCCAGTTTGAATAATTTTGTCGCTTGGATTAAACGAACTCTGTGTCCAACCTGACTGTCCTTGTTCACGCACCCGATATGTTCCTGCCGTTAGACCGGTAAATTCATAGTTTCCATCCGCATTGGTAATAGTGGTGGAGTCAACTGTCCCGTCAGCTCCTTTGTCCAGATTAATTGTCCAGCCAGCCAAACCAGGTTCGGCGGTATCCTTTACACGATCTCTATCAAGGTCGTTAAATTTCATGCCCGAAATTGAACCAAGTTTGGTATTGGTGAACGTACAGGTGACTGTTTCTCCTGGATCAACTTTAAAAATTAATTGTCCGGTGGGTACATTAGGATCGCTGGGTGATTGCGATGAACCATCATTACAAGATATGTCGGTCAAATCCCAACCAGTTTTTGCTGATTCAACTGATGTGTAGTCACCGGGAACGACATTGTTTACTGTTAACGTTCCGTTATTGGTACTAATAGTACCCTGAACATCACCGGTGAAATCAAAACTATCGGTTCCTCCAACCATAACTTTTTTGACAATCATCGTTCCTAGATGGGTATTGATAAAATTAAAAGAATTTTCACTTCCACTTTGGACCGTGCCAAAATCATGAGTGAGGGGGGTGAGATTGGTCCAACCAGTTTGAACTTCTTCAGTAACTGCATAACTACCCGGACCAATATCAAGCCATTGAGCACAACCGTTTGCACTGGTAGTCTTAGTGTTTTGATTGGTTGTGTCACCGTTTTTAATCAGACTTACTGACCAATCTGGAATAACAGTTCGACCTTCTTCTGAACTAAGATCTCCATCAGGATCTTCCAATTTACAAACAGTGACAGAAACGTTTTTAAAATTGACAAAATCATTACTCTGATCAATTTCTCCCGGATCAACTGTTACATTTCTGAAAAAAGAAGTTATGTTTGTCCAACCATTTTGCAATATTTCTTTTACCTGATAGTAACCTGGTACTAAATTAAGAAAACTATATGATCCATCAGATGCTGTTGTGGTGGATGTTAATGGACTACAAGTTGTAAATAAACCTGTTGTACAACCGTAAAGTTCAATCGTCCAACCAAGAATTCCTGTTAGGCCTGTATCAGGTTCTCCAAATTGACTTTCAAATTTATACCCTTCAATACTTCCTCTTTGTGTATTGGTAAAGGTACAAACAAGATCTTCATTAGCAGATAAATTAATAGCATCAACGCTACTTCCGTCACTACAAACAGCAGATGTTAGGTCCCAACCTGAAGGAACTGTTTCAGAAACATCGTAATTACCAGCTAAAAGAGAGCTAAATATTTGGGAACCTGTATTACCGGAAGTGGTAATAGAAAAAGATGATGACGAAAGTGTGGAACTGGTAAAGTCAAAAGTAGCATTACCACCAATGGTTTCTTTAACAATTGTGAGCTTACCAGTATTGGGATTTATTGAGGTATCTTCAGAATCTGTGTTGTTAGCAAGATTAAGATCAATACTTTTAGTTGTATCAAGTGAAACAGAAGCTGTATTAGTAACGCTAGCAAGCGCAGTATTAATTGTACCAACTATTGTAATTGTTGCATTGGCACCACTAATCATGTCTCCCAACTCACATTGAATATCTGGTCCAGATATATCGGAACATGATCCGGTTGAAGGTGTAACCGAAGTTACCGTATAGTCTGTAGGCAACGTGTCGGTAACTATTACAGAACTTGCAGTATCAGGACCAGCGTTATGAATAGCAAGTGTGTAAGTGAGAGTACCACCATTGGTAACAGGATCGGGGCTATCAGACTTGATGATAGATAGATCGGCAAATTGATCATAACATTGGAGATGGTCTTTGTTGTAATTGTTAGCGTTGGTGGATGTAGCAAAAAACTTAGTTGTTGATGTATTTATACCCCTTGAAGTCAGTTCTAAAATTGGAATAGCCCAATCAATATAGTAAGGACCTGTTCCAGTAACTCTTCCATAATCCGAAGATGGACCGCTCCACACAATAGTGTCTGCAGGATCATTAAAAAGAGGGTCAAAATCAACACCAGTTGAGACGGGAGAATTTACTAAATTATCATACAAAACAACTTTATTTTGAGAATCTGGATTTTTTCCAGAAATAGCTGCAAGATATTGATATTGAGGAGATGATGTCTGGAATAAAACCACCCATGAATAATTGTTTAGACTACCTGCCGTTCCAGGGTTTCCATTGACTCTCTCTCTAAAGTAATAGTAATTAGCATCAGATGCAAATCCAACAGCAGGTGTGCTAGAATCACCAATTAGATCGACTTCTGTTGGGGATACTCCAGGTTCTCCGCCAGGATCAAAAACACAACTATTGGGAGTATTCCAGGTTGTGGGCCAAGTTAATGCGGGGCTAGCTGAATCTGTAAAAGTAACAGAAGATACTATGACGCTTCCATCTTTTACCTCGACTTTATAGTTTGGTCTATAAGTTCCATCTAGTTGATAAGCATAGAAAAGGCCACCCGATTCATCCGATGTTACTTTGTCACTAAATTTAAAGTTTTCGGTATCGGAAGTTATTTCTATTCCATATTCTTTATTTGGAGTAAAACCACTTCCTGTAATTAAAACCGTGTCCGTTGGAGCATAATCTGCTTTATCGGTTATTAAGGTAGCACTTGAGTATTCACTTGAAGAAAAATCATATTCTTCAACAGTCTCAGAATCTGTATTTTCTAATATTACTGCCTTTAACTCTACATTTTTTGAAGTTTCATTTTTTACCTCTGGCGTTGAGGAAGGAGATGGGATTGAAGAATCAGTATTTTCAGATCCCACAGAATTTTGTTCATTTATCTGGGGTTCTTCAGCTGCTGGTTCAGGTGTTGGTGAAACAGATGGCTCTGGAGTTACTGTTGCTACCTCAGTTGGAGTTTCTGTTGGTATCGGTGTAATTGTTTCAATTGGTGTTTCTATTGGTGTTGGTTCTGATATCGGTACTTCAGTCGGTTGAATTGATGGTTCAGTTGTTACTACTGGGGTTTCCGTACTTTCAGCAATTGGTGTCGGTTCAGGTGTTGGAGAAAGTTCCTGAGCAATTGCAACCACAGGGACATAAAAAGAATTGAGTAGTAAAGAGAACGCAGCAATAATTGAAACTATTTTTTTCATTATTTAGGCCGATTGTACTACTGCCTGTCAAATTTTGCAATTACTACAAGTCTTTTTAATGTTGTTCCTGGCGGGTAACATGTTTGAAGAGTTAAAATCTTTTCGTTGGTTTTCTGAATTAAGTAATATGAATCGTTAGCATCTACCACTTTTTTTTCAGTAACCCTATAGGAATATTCTATGTTGTTAAAATAAATTTTTATTTCATCGTCTTTTTCAAGTTTTCCAATTAAATAAAAAACTGCATTGTATGCTCCGACATTATAAAAAGCATCAGTTGAGTGGGCAAAAAGATATACATTTCCATTTTCATTAGGAAAAGAAGTTCCCTTTGCATGGGCAACTCCTTTTTTTAAAGCGGGTAAAAATACATTTTTATTGTAAGGATCTACATTTTTAATAATTGGGGCTACTGCCGAAATCTTTGGTATTACTATTGCAAAATCTTTATTAGGTGGAACCAAATTCTCTTCATCTGAAGTTGTTTTGTTAATTTGATATTTTATTTCTTCTTTTGTAACAGGCCAGAATATAAAAATAAGAAGAACGAGAGATAAAAAAATTAAAAAGTTAGCGATAAATTTGAGAGGCTCCCTGGAAATCACCTGTTGTAAGTGTATCTTTTTTGGTTTCGCCTTTTGCGCCATATCCATACATTGTATTATTTACAAAATCACTTGTATACTCATCATCCATCCCCACCCAATGACCTAATTCGTGAGTTAAAATATTTTCAGCATCATATACTCCATCATAGGCGCAAACATTGGAATTTGACCAAGCCCATGCATATTTTTTATTCAGAATAGTATCAACATCAACTACTAAACCAGAAGAATTATATCTAATGTATGTTATCCCTAAGGCAGATGCGGACACTCTCCCCCAAGTAATAATATTTTGATAATCTAATTTTTGGGTTGAAACTAATGTATCGCTACCTCTATTGAAAACAACTCCTGTGGGTCCACTCCATTCATCAAAACCATCTCTAGCAATCTGAGATAAATTATTCATGCCAACAGAAGATGGCACACTTTCAGTATTTAAATTGTAAGTCCAACTGGCGGGAAGTTTCCAGACTTCGTTGTTTACTAAACTGTCACTATTACCATCCGACAAACCACACATTAAAACAGGAGGGGGAGGAGTTGGTTTGGTTGGTCTTTCTCTATGAACAAAAACTCTGACTTTGATATTTGGATTATCTGGATCGTTATAAACTCCATTTTCTTCTGGGATTTGAGTTTTTTCTTTGGCCAAAGTTACTGAACCAGCACCAATAAAAACAAAAAGTGAAATTAAAACCAAAGCAAATAGTTTTTTCATACTATGAATTAATATTACCATATCCATTCAAATGATTTTTGTGCCACTGATACGCAGTTTTAATTATTCCCTCTAAATCATATTTTGGAATCCAACCTAAGACATCTTTGATTTTTACATTTGATGCATATAGTGAATTGGCATCTCCCTCTCTTCTTGGTCCGTATTTAACTTTAATATCCAGTCCTGTTACTTTTTTAGCCATTTCGATAACTTCTTTATTTGAGTAGCCTCTTCCTATTCCCATATTAAAAACTTCACTTTTTCCTTTTTCCAAAAATTCCAGGGAAAGTGAATGGGCTTCAACAAGATCCAAGACATGAACATAATCTCTGATACAAGTTCCATCGGGTGTTTCATAGTCTTCCCCAAATATTTCAATCTCTTCCCCCTTAATTGCCTTAACAATAATGCTTGGAATTAAATGACTTTCCTCAGGATGGGCTTCACCGATTGATCCGTCCATTGCTCCACCTGCAGCGTTAAAATAACGAAGGGCAACAAATTTAATTCCATAGGCAGTATCGTAATCTTCCAAAATTCTTTCCATTATGTATTTTGTTTCACCATATGAATTTAAAGGATCTTTGGAGTCGTCTTCATCAACCGGAAGTCTTTCAGGATTTCCATATACTCCGGCCGAAGAGGAAAGGACTATTTTCTTGCAATTTCCTTTTCTCATGGCTTCCATCAGGTTCAAAAACCCAACAACATTATTAAAGTAATACTTAGAAGGATTAACATATGATTCTCCCATCTGAATAAAAGAGGCCATGTGGACAACTGCATCAAACTTTTCTTTTTCAAAAAGACTGTTTAACATTTCCGTATCGGTTACCAAATCAATCTTTTCCAATCTAAAATCTTTGACAGCTTCTATGTGTCCACAGGATAAATTATCAAGGATTACTACACCATAGCCTTTCTCTTTTAAGTTTCTAACCATAAAGGAACCTATGTACCCTGCTCCGCCTGTTACAAGAATTTTTCTTTCCATTTTGGATATTTTTCTAAAACCTTACTAAAAGTTAAAACTCCCAAAGCTCCCCCTATTGTATCAATAATCACATCCCTAATTCTAGGTTCTCTTCCCGGAGTAAAAGATTGATGAAATTCATCTGTAAAACCATAGAGAGATACTATTAAAATCGCAAAAATAATAGCTTTTTTCTTTTCAATATCGGAGCCTATCATTGCACGATACAAAAGTACTGCCAAAATTGAATATTCAACTATGTGAGCAGTTTTTTTAATTACAAAGTCTTTCCAATATATTTCATTTGAACTACCCACCTGGAGTGAAGAAAAAGAAAAAATGATGAGACCCCAGAGAATTGGAGGTAACCAATATTTAAGAAGTTTCATGTTTTTTATTATATATTAAATATCCCCCATAACCTAAAAACCCAACACCGGAGATTATAAAAAAAATTGATAGTAATGGAGATTTTTTAGTTATTGATGCACCCGCAACAATTCCCTCAGGTGATGTCTCAATTTTAACATCAGCCTCAGTAATGTTTACTTCATCTTTTGTCCCAGATTCTTCAGTTGGTGTTTCTTCAGGTGTAGCAGTAGTTGTGGGTTTAGCTGTTGCAGTTTTTGTTGGAGTAGCAGTTGCTGTTTTAGTGGGAGTTGGGGTTGAAGTCGCAGTTTGTGTTGGGGTTGAGGTTGGTGTTGGAGTAGGTTGCAAACAGGATTCATTAGTAAAATTTAAGCTATCTCTCGAACCAGAAGTTAAAATAACCAAATCACCTTCCCCGTCAATCAATCTTCCAATTGAGACATCATTGTCTGGGGCACTTTCGTAATGAAACGACTCTAGAAGATTATTTTGTGAGTCAAAAAGTTTAACATCATCAGAACTTGACGGATTCCAGTTAAAATTTCCACTCTGAAAAGATATACATTTTTTGCCATTTAATAAAACATTTGAAGAAATAATATATTTTTCTGAACCACCGCCATCGTCAATAATCCAACCCGAGATATCAACCACATTGTCTGATTTATTGTATAACTCAATCCAATTATTTGGTTTAACTTGAAATTCATTTATCACAACTTGGGCCAAAGATTTTGATGGAAAAATTAAGAATAATGTTAAAAATATTACAAATATAATCCCGTTAATCAATCGACTTAGATTCATAACTAAATTTTAAATTACAACGTTATTTTGTTTACTTTGTATACACTTCCTAACGAATAGTAATCTGTAAAAATCTTATCATGTCCATTCTCGGTAAATGGATCATTCATTATGTACTTTCCGTCTTTATATTCTTTAATTACCACAAAGTGTGTTCCGAAAGGTCCATATTTAATACCAACAATTACTGGACCATCTTTAAGTAAATCTGGATTAAGAGAGCTTGATACTACTGTTCTTGTAATATTGACTCCTTTTACATTTATTGTTCCTTCTCTTAATAAAGCACTATATAATTGAAAATTTAAGGGGGATGAAGTTGCGATATCCGACGGCAATACATCTTTTCTACCATAATGACTCACAACCATTGACACCGAAGTAACTAAACACCCGACTCTAGCTAAACTACAAGGTCCATTACAATCATTACTTCCATTTATTAATAATGCTCCCCATTGACTGTCTCTCTGATTGTAATAGCAACCCCAACTATCACAATACGTCTGGTTGGACAGTAATGAAGCTCCCTTACTATCAGCAAAACTAGCAAAACTAGCAAGCTGTGCCCTAACTTGAATTAATAGGGATTGGTATTTTTTTTCATCATTCCTTGTAATAGCAAGTAAATTTGCTTTAGCTGACTTTTGAATATCCAGCTGTTTCTTCTGTAAAGCCAGCTTATTCTGCAGTTCTTCTTGATCTACCTTTTCTTCTTTGTAAGTATTTTGTGCCTTAGTAAGTCTTTCTAATAAGTTTCTGTCAGCATCTTGAATTTTTTTTAGGTATGTAAACCTACCAAAAGCTTGACTTAAATTATCAGAGGAAAGAATAAGAAGAAGTGGATCTTCCACCCTTGCCATTTTGTAAGTTTCTACAACTCTTTCTGAAAAGGCCTTTGTTAAAGAATCCAAAGATCCTTCAAGTTGATCTATTCTTCCAGAAAGAAGACCTATCTGTTCCTCAGTTTGGGCAATTTTTAATTGTGTTAACTTAATCTGTGCATCAAATTGGGCAATTTGATTTTTAAGAGTATTCCCCTCACCTTGAAGTTTAATAATTTGATCTTGATACTCTTTAATCAAATTATTACATTCCGATTCATTACTACAAGTTTGGGAATTAACAAGGTTTGAAGCAAAAAAAAATATTATTATTAAAAATATAAAAACAAAAAATGTCTTTCCATGTTTCATCTTGTCTTTTTAAGGGATCGTCCGACTGCAATAAGACTACCGACAAGAGAAATGATAAGGCCTGCTACAAGCTCAATTACTAAAATTATTAAGAAAAGAAGAAAGAAA
>Ga0208375_1003119_pt1 | contig 14554 bp, 13 predicted proteins | sample RifOxyD1_FD_184038 | JGI IMG/M metagenome (GOLD analysis project Ga0208375, IMG submission 184038) | Soil microbial communities from Rifle, Colorado - Rifle Oxygen_injection D1 (SPAdes) | ecosystem: Environmental > Terrestrial > Deep subsurface > Rock core/Sediment | place: Rifle, Colorado... | reverse complement strand
TGAACCTAAAGGTTCATACTTGCAAAAGGCTTAAAAACTAGCTTCTGCTGTATTTCTTATGATATTCAAAGAAAGTTTCCTGAAGATGAAAGAGAAGCTACTGAATGACTCTTCTATATGCAAAGAAAACAGAAAGCTATTCAGAGAATTTTTTGATTGGGAAGAAAATAAACTGAAAAGAATTAATGGATTGACTGCTCTTGATGAATCTACATACAAAACTCTCTGTACCTATGTTACAAAGTTCAGAAATGTAAATAATTGGTTTAATAATAAGCCCTGGGTAAATCTAGATAAAAAAGATATTAAGAAAGTTTATGATGACTTAGAAGATGGAAAGATAAAAAACAAAAACGGAGAGAGATACGGAGATCTAAAAAGCTATTATGGAAAAGTTTTCAGAAGCAAGCCATTTGACATGGCTGGAAAGACTCATCTTGTAAGAGAAGTAATGGAATTCTACAGAAGACCTAATAAAGAAGAAGTTAGATTTATTGAACTTGATACATTTAAGAAAATTACAGATATAATAATTTCTCCAGATCATAAAACACTTGCATGGCTTGCATTCGATATTGGAGAAAATGTTAATACTCTTCTTCAGTTGAAAAAATCAGATTTCTTTAAGCAGATAAACCCAACAACAAAAGAAGCAGAATATCTTGTTAATCTTCCTAAAGATAAATTAAAGAGAACAAGACAAACAAGAAGCGAGATAACTAATTTTAAAGAAACAGTCCAGTTTCTAAGTATAACTTTAGAAAACTTAAAAGACGATGAACAAGTCTTTAAGTTTGAGTACAGACAAGCAAAAAAGTTTCTTGATAGAGCAGTTGGAATAGCAAATGCAAAATGCATTCCTAAAAATCAGCCTGTAACCTGGAAAGACCTTAGAAGCAGCATGGCTTGCCATCTTCTTAAGAGTAGCTGGACACTTGATGAAGTCAATGCCAGGCTCGGACACCGACCTAGCAGCAGAGAAATTGACAAATATGTAAACTTCCTAGCAATTAACAGACATGACACAAAAAAGAAGTTGTATGATAATGATCTAAGAAAAATGCAAGATGATTTAGAAGAAAGAAAGAAAAGAGAAAATCTTTATGATACAAGAATAAAAACTCAGCAGGAAGATATTCAAGAACTAACTAGTAATCTAAAAGAAACAGAAAAAAGAATGCAGCAGCAAAGAAAAGCAGAAGCAGAGCAGCATAAGAAACTCATGGAAAAATTGTTAAAGAAAATAGATCATATAGAAAAGATGAAAGTTACGGAGAACTATTAATCAAAATGGAAAAACAAAATAAACAATCCAAGCAAAAGAAAGAGAAGAAAGCAAAGAAACCAGTAACAGTAAAAGAAGAGCAGGATGAAATATTCTCAGGTTTAAAGAAAGATATCAAAGAATCCATAAATCAAATGGATGATATTATTGATGAGAAAGATGCTTAGAAGTTAACTATTTCTTTTTCCCTTTTTTCTTCGTTTCAATTAATTCTTTTCCACAAGTGACACAGAATTTCTTTCCAGCTTTTCTGGAATCTTCGCAACAATTTGAATTAATGGTTTCAGCTGATCCTTTTTTCTTCTTTAAGAAATATATTGCTAAACCTGCACCAATTAATACTAAAATCACAAGCCCAATGATTAACGAAGATCCCTTACCACCGACTCCAATTACATTTCCAGTAATTCCCGATGAAGAACTTCCTTTAATATTACTAGTAGATTCTGTGTTTTTTTCTTGACAACTTTCTTTACAATCCCCAACATAACCTTCGTTAGTGCAACATTCCATCCCATTACATGATTTTTCCTTATAATTACCGCCACTAACACAACATTTACCAGGAGGACAATCTAAAATTACAACTCTTGATTTACATTTTCCTTCTACCTCATCATAATATTCCTCGGTAGTACAATCTGAAGGACATTGTTGTACATTTTTTTGAGCAGAAATACAAGTACCGATATAATTACCCCATTTTTTACTTGTATCACAAGTCCATTTTGTAATCTGATTACTCTGACAAATTCCTTCTCCAAACGTCTGATCACATTCTAATTGAGAATTACAGGGTTTTGTTTCTTCACATTTCCAATTTTCAGGATTACAAGTATATTTAGGACCTTTATACGAACAATCTTGAGGAAAACAACATTCAACATTAGACAAATAAACAGAAGTTGGAATTGCATAACATTTTCCAGTATTACTCCTTATTTCATTAACGCTGTAAATCTTTCTGCCCCCAGTCATTCCACCACACCAATAACCTTTATTATTTTTATCGTAAGTTAAAGATATATCTGCAATTCCGGTTTGCCAGTCTTTAACAAAAATATAATTTTGTCCTATTATCCAATTTGTCGGCATTGACGAAATAGATGAAAATGTTGAAGAAGGTTTATTCTCATTTTGACCACTGACTGGATTAAAAAATGATGAAACCTCTGTATCTCCTCTATACCTATCTAAGACACTGTTTAAAGTACACCCTTCAGTATTAGGAATAGTAGTTGTGGGTAATGATCCAGCCCAACCCTCCTTTAACATTATTAAATCTTGTTTAACACTAACAGAAGAAATTGACCATGGAGATTTTCCACCCAATAACCCTCTACAATATCCCGAGATAGTCAATTCTTGACCTCGATTAAATTCTATTGTTCTATCTTGTCTAGAATCAGTTGAACTTTCCTCATATTGAATTACTCCATTAACCTTAATTTCAATGTGAACTCCCCAACTTGCACCACAACTTATCGTGGGAATATCTGTTTGGGTGTTTAATTTACAATTTGATAAACAGGAAAAACTACCTGTTGAGCTATCCCCACTACTTTGAATTGATATAGTCTTGGTTTCTTGTTGCCCCATATTAAAACATTCAACTATCCCATATCGGGGTAAAGCCAAGTCACAAGTTTCTGCAGCATAAGTTAATGAAATAAAATTCACTAAAAATATTCCAAGAAATAATAATAAAATTAATTTTTTCATTTTAGATCTTCTCACCACATTCAGGGCAATGTTTTTCATGTCCTTCTAATTTTGATCCACACTCGCCACAGTGTTTTGAGGTGTGTCTTGATGAATGTTTTTCTTCATGATGCTCTCTTCTTCCACCACTGAGAACTAATCCCAATATAAAAAGTAATCCTCCAAGAGCATAACCAATCCAGCCATAAGTAATCAACAACATATAATAATGTATTTTTTGACAATCTTCCTGAGCTCCAAGAAGTTTCTGCCCCCAACTTCCTATTGGGACCTTAAAACCAAATGCAGTAACTTCTGCATTACACAATGAATCTGCAGTTCTTATATCGCTTTTTACGTCAGAACTAATATATACCTCTAAGACAAAAAAAGTAGCAATTAAGATTATTATTCCAATCACAATCAATGACGCTTTTGCCATAAAAAATCTATGAACTCTCTATTTATAAGTATTCGCAAATTAAAGGTATTTTTGAAAATAATGGAAAGTAATTATTTTTACTACTAACCATAGACAAATTTAGTGACGATAAGCTTAATAATCAAGATATTATCTATTATTAAAATGAAAAGAGGGGAATTAGTTGCACTCGTTTTTGTAATATTAATTATCACCCTAATCTCTATTGTTTCTGCTTCAGCAGTTTATATAGAAAAAGATGTTTTCTCCTATACAAAAAATAAAACTGTTCAACCCCCTGGAGAAGGAATTAAAACATTTAGTATAACTTCAAATAATGAAGCAAATATTGTTACGATTCCAGTTATAATCACTCTTGATTCAAAAGAAAGTCTTGATAGAATAATCAACCTTCTAAATACTAATCGCTACAAAATAAAGTACAAACATGATTTTATTAATTCTGTATCTGCAGAGATACCTTACCAATTTATAGAAACTCTTTCAGAACAAAAAGGAATTAACGGTATTTATTTGGACAAGATTATACAAATTCCTCCAGTCGATAAAAAAGCTGAAGAAAAGTTAAATAATATTAAAACAAGTAATATTACCTTGAGTTCCAATATTTCTTTGATTAGTAGTGTACCTAGAATTAATGTTCCTTCTATATGGAGAAATAACATCGATGGTTCTGGAGTTAAACTTGCAATTCTTGACACAGGAATTGATGACAGTCATCCCTCTCTAACCGGAAAAGTTATTGATAGCAAAGATTTTACATTAGATGATGGAAAATTGAGTACAAAAGATGGGCATGGGCATGGAACCCATGTAGCAGGAACTGCAGCAGGATCTGGAACAAGCACGTTAACTGAGATAGACACGACAAATGCTTTCTATTCCGCTAATGCCCCAGCTAATTTTACTAATTTGCCAAGCACATGGATAGAAGCATTTCCATTTAATCAAATGTACCATGGTGGGAAGTTTCAATTTTTATATGAATATAATAATTATTATGTAATTATTACGAAATCTGCAGCTAAAATTGAAAATATTATTATTACTGATTCCTTTATTGATTTTCCAACCTCTTGGATTATTATTAATTCGACAAATTACATAAAAATAACTCAACCAAGTAACCATACTATTGAACTGAATGGAACATTAAATTCTTTGACTCAACTGAAAGTAGATGGAACTAATATCAATGGTCAGGGAAATTTTAATTGGGGTGAAGCTAAAATTGATTATAAAACAGGAACAAACGGTTACCTAAAAATTGTTACGAATAATTATAATGCTGCTTATTTAAGCTACACTGGTAATTTTTCTGATTATTCTACATATGTTGCTACAAAAGGAGAACATTTTAGAGATCTTAATTATTTTTATTATTCTGAACTTATGAATATCAATACTTCTAGTGATGGGAGTTCTGTTTCAGTTGGAGCTGATATTAATTATGACTGGGTCTTCGATGAACTAGATAATATCTATAGGGGTGTTGCTCCTGGTGCTAGTTTAATGATTGGAAAAGTATGTACTGATTATGGGGGATGTTCAGAATCAGACATCATTGCAGGAATGGAATGGGCTGTTTCAAGTGGTGCAGATATAATTTCAATGAGTCTTGGAGGATTTAGAAACATCTGTGATGGAAAAGATCCCGAATCATTAGCTGTAAAAAAAGCAACTGAATTAGGAACAGTTTTAACAATAGCAGGAGGAAATTCAGGATGGTATGGTCAAGAGACTATTGGATCTCCTGGATGTTCAAATAGTGCAATAACAGTAGGAGCATCTGAAGAATGTTATTTTTGTAATGTAAGAACTAAACTTGCAGATTTTAGTAGCCTTGGTCCAACAAGTGATGGAAGAATAAAGCCAGAGATACTTGCTCCGGGAGTTGGTATTTGTGCTCCACAAGCATCAGAAACACAGATGGGCTCTGAGTGTTTTAATGGATATGTTTCTGCAAGTGGAACTAGCATGGCTACACCTCATATTGCTGGAGTAGTTGCATTATTAAAAGAAACTAATCCGAATTTAACCCCACAACAAATAAAAGATGCTCTCGTTAATTCAGCAGATGATTTAGGTTTGTCTATTTTTAGCCAAGGTGCAGGAATTGTAAACGCACAAAAAGCATACTCTTCTTTGGTTTATGAAAATAATCTAGTTAGCCCTTCGATTTTAAATTTAATAATAGAAAACAATCAAAAACAAATAATAAATATAAATACAACGATTAATTCTGCAAATGTCAAGGGTTATCTAGATAAAGAGAATATTGAGACAGTTTACTCTCAGGGGAATGTTAACAATCTAATTGGTTTTAATTATACATTTGATATTCCAAATGACTTAAAAGCATTTGAAATAAGAATAGAATGGAATAGTACTCTTTATAGTGATGTTGATATGAGGCTATATGATCCAGACGGATGGTATTATGGCGGAGCATTTGGAGTACAGCCATTTGAGTCAATATATGTTCAAACACCTAAACCAGGAAATTGGAAATTGGAAGTTTATCCGTTCTCAGTTTATGAGAATATAACTGTTAAAACGACTCTTTCAAAAATAAAATATGTTCCATGGAACTGGTTTAATCTAACTTCTGGAAAACTAGAGATCACTCCAAGTGTTACCAATTCCGGATTATATAGTGGAAGAATTGTTATTAATGACAATGATGAATCTGTAACTATCCCCTCATCTATACTTGTTTCTTTGCCTATTACTTTCGGACACCCAAAATCTTATCCTTTGATTGAAAATCCATGCATAAACAATAGTGAAATTAATCAAAGTGCTTCTGGAGAAAATTTAGTCATAAGTAATAAAGAGTATGCAATAATTCAGGACTACTTCTGTAATACTTGGGAAAGAAAAGCATACTCCTTTACTATCCCTTCTGGTTTGCCCTATTTTGATGTTTTTGTTAATGCAGAAACAGATTCCTACTTTTTTGGAGACACTCGACTATTTGTTTATGGTCCCAATGGTGAGGAATTTAACTATGATAATTATGGAAATATAGAATCATATAAAGTTTATTCTCCTGCAGAGGGAAAATGGACAGTCATTGTAGAATCAGAAGAGTTACCATTTAATCAGAACTATCTATATTTTAAAGGGCATATATCTTATCCAAATATCATAACTAATCCTGACGAAGTTTATTTAAGTTTAAGAAAAGGAGAAAATTATACTGCAGTTGTTGAAATTAATAATTTTCTTAATGAAGACTTAGACTTTTCCATAGATAAGACCGTTTGGAGTGAGGAGTCAATTGAAATAAACCAAGAGTATAATGGACAAAAAAATAAAGAATTTGGATATTCATATTCTTATTATAAAATAAATTTAAACTCAGATATAATTAATTCAAGTAGTTTATTAAAATTATTAGTAAGCATCCCTGGTGAAGACTGGTATGGGTGGTCAGAGATTTATGTATTTGATGGAAATGGGAATTTTATCAATAATTTTTATTCTTACGGCTCTGATTATACACAATATATTGAGATACCTACAACCTCAACTCCTGGAAATTGGACTATTGTTACTATAAATTTTGGTTCTTCAGATAGCCCAGTTATAAGTGCTAAATTAATGAGTAAAACTGAATGGAACTGGATTTCTGTTCCATCACATGTTAGCTTTTTCAAAGGAAAGAAAGATATAACCATCCAAATTACAGTTCCGGAAAATATAGATAATGGACAAGTTATAGGGGGAATCTCGTTATTTGGAGCTTGGTGGTCTGGAAATCCTGGAAATAGGGTCTTTTCTCATGAAATGCAAAAATTCATTCCTATTTTTGTGGAGGTAGAAAATTCTACTATCTCTCCGCCAGAAGAAAACAATTCTAATTATTCGTCATGGTTTAACATTTACTCTCCAAAGGATGAAAAAATATTTGATAATAAAAATATAAAATTAAATATGACTATTGATTCAGGAATTGCTACACTCTCTTATATAGACTGGGAAGAAAAAACAAAGAGAGAAAATGTTTTATGCACTAAATGTCTTGAATATGGATATAACAAAGAAAAGAAAGAATCTTTTAGTGACGGACTTCATAGATTAACTTTCAAAGCAAATAAAAACAATAATAATCTCTCTGAAATAAATGTTTCATTCTTCATAGATTCCACAGATCCAAGAATATCAAATATAAAACCCGCAAGTAGAAGATATACAAATGGTTCTGATTTCTATATTAAATATACAGAAGCTAATTGTCAAATATTAAAGATATTAATCAACAATCAAGAGATTTCATCAAATCAATGTGGATCTGGAAAAAATATTGAAAGAACAATCCCTTTAGATATAAGTCAATTCAATGGACAAGAAGTTGAATATAAATTCATAATTATAGATATTGCAAATAATACTGATGACTCAAGAGAAACTACAATAAAAGTAGATACAACATCTCCAGAAATTAAAGATTTCAAGTCCCCTATTGTTGGAAGATATGTTTATTTCAATATGACTATCTTAAACGAAGATAGATATAGTTTCAATAAAGTTGAATATTTTGATTCTTATGATGGAACAAGAGCAAGATGGAAATCTTTATGTACGAGTCTAAAGAATAATAATTGTTACAAGAAAGTATCATTCAGTACGGGAAGTCATAATTTAATTGTAAGAGCAACAGATGAAGCAGGAAACAGCGATACAGAAACCCTAAGCTTTACAATAGCATAAATCACCAAAAACTATATTCTGGTTCTTTCTCAGGTTCTTGATCAACATATTCTGGCTCAACAGGAGTACTCCAAAATCCTGGTTCTTGTTCAACTTCTTCCTTATTCTCTTCTTCTTGATCTTCCCCCCGTTCTACTTCAATCTCTTCATTACCTTCCCATCCTTCAATTTGATGTGATCGATATCGTGGCGAGAGCGACTCCAAAATCGGAAAAGGTCCTTGAGCATGACCTGCTCTATCTATTTTCCTTTGAATATTCTGTAGTTCATCCCAATTGAATTCACTTTTTGATTCTTGATAATCAAACTTTGCTCTAGAATATTCTACTTCTAAATTCTCTTTTCTCTTATTCTTGTAAACTCCTGCTTTAACTTGTTGAAAATAACCATCAGATTTAACAATAAAATGCATAAAACTTCTGAAACCTTTTCTTCCTTTTTTGCAATCAAGAATAGAATACTCTCCTGCTCCAAAATCTTGAAGAATTAAAGCAGCAAACTGTGCATCTGTTTTTATTGGACCACCACCAATCTCAAAAAATATTTCAGCAGATTGTTGATAGCTAACCTTCCAAATTAATTTCCAGTCATTCCTGTACTGATGCTTAATCTGTTTTTTAGTTAGAACTAATGTTTTCTTACGAATTAATAGCAGTATTGGTTTGGACATGTGAAGGAGCTCCTTTATTTATTTTATTTTCTTTCTCCTTCTTCTCCTGCTCCTTCTCCTGCATAAACCTATTTTTACAGTAAATATTCATAAACAACCTAGTTATCTCAACTTTATAAAGTTTTCTAACAGCGACGGTAAATGACATAAAACGTGTAATAAATATTGTATCATGGGATTTTTCTGTTAAAGATGTCAAAAATCAGTTAAAGATTAGCATAAATATTATGCATACAACTCTAGTTTTTGTAGGCTTAGCCTACAAAAAAGTGCCATTTCCAGCCCCTATATGAATTAAACAGGGTTTCGGATAGGGCTAGGAAGAAAGAAGGAACATGCTAGTAAAATGAAGAAAGTGCTTGGGAAGAATGGGGTTAAAGATGTCTTTTTAATCAAATAAAAGAAAGAAATCACACCCAATAGAAAAACTTAATAAGCTTAAGAAACCTAATTAAAATACTATAAAAAGGGGAAAATGGCAGACAATATTTTAAGGGCGATACTGAACATAGCAGCTTTTGGAAACAATGACTTAAAGAGCTACGCATCTACTTATCTGAACAGGATAAATGCTGTTGGAGAGCAATTAGAGTTCTATATTAAAGATGCAATAGCAACATCTTTCAAAATGCCACAAGCACAAAAACAAGCGGCTTATTCTAAAGTTTTTTCTTACCTAGGAAACCAGAATAACCCTCCAGACATGATTATCAAGAATAGTGATGCTTTTGAAATCAAAAAGATAGAAAGCCCCTTTGCTGCTCTTGCATTAAATAGCTCTCCACCAAAAGACAGACTTCGTGCAGAAGATATAAGAATAACTGGGGCTTGTAGAAATTGCGAATCTTTAGCCTGGAAAGAAAAAGATTTATTTTATGTTATTGGAAATGCAAAGGGTGGAATTGTAAAGTCATTATTCTTCATACATGGAACATGCTATGCAGCAGACCATCATGTTTATGATAAAGTTCATGAACCAATAAAAAATAAAATTGATTCTGTTTTGGATTCTTTAGAACTGGAAAAAGGAGAAACAGTAGAGCTAGGAAAGGTAAGAAAAGTAGACCCTTTAGGAATAACTGAATTAAGAATAAGAGGTATGTGGAGCATTGAAAATCCGTTAAAAGTATTTGAAGATTTATGCAAGCTTGAAGATGGAAACAAGCTCAATTTATTTGCATTAATGAAAAAAGAAAAATATTTATCATTTCCAAAAGAAGACATTAAAGAATTAGAGAATAATAAAAATATTTCTGTAAAAGATGTTAAGGTTAGAGATCCAAATAATCCTGCTAAATTAATTGAATCTAAACTCATAACATACAGACAAAAATGAAAATAGCATCTTTCTTTTCAGGAGCAGGAGGCCTTGACTTAGGCTTCACAAATGCAGGCTTCAAGCTAGCTTTTGCTAATGATAACTGGGAAGGATGTTGGGAAACATTTGAAAAAAACCACGGAATAGAAATTAACAAGAAGTCTATAGCCGACATAGATCCTAATGAAATTCCAGAAGTGATTGGATTTGTTGGCGGTCCACCATGCCAATCTTGGAGCTTGGCTGGAAAAATGGAAGGAATAAAAGACCCTCGGGGACAGCTGTTCTATAATTATATTAAACTAATTAAAGAAAAGCAACCCTTATTTTTTCTTGCTGAAAATGTTGCGGGAATTTTATCTCCAAAGCACTATCCGGAGTTTATGAAAATTGTAAAAGCATTTGAGGAGATTGGGTATAATGTTTCTTACAAACTTTTAGATGTTAAGTATTATGGAGTTCCACAAGAAAGACAAAGAGTTATTGTTATTGGTTATCATAAAAGTTTAGGAAAAAAATTTGAGTTTCCCCATGCAAGCTTAAGATTAGTAACATTAAAAGAAGCGATAGGAGACTTACCTGGAGCAAAGGCTGCAAGCGAGAAAAATAAAACAAATGGAAAGCTGAACATCACAAACCATGAGTACATGAATGGAGGATTTTCAACAATTTATATGTCACGAAACAGAGTTAGAAACTGGGATGAGCAATCATTTACTATTCAAGCAGGCGGAAGGCATGCCCCAATTCATCCACAAGCCCCTAAAATGAAGTTTATAGAGCAGAATAAAAGAGAGTTTGTAAAAGGAAGCGAACATTTATACAGAAGGCTATCTGTTAGAGAATGTGCGAGAATACAAACTTTTCCAGATGATTTTGTTTTTTATTATAATGATGTTGCAGATGGCTACAAGATGATTGGAAATGCTGTTCCTGTTAAATTTGCAGAAGCTATTGCAAATAAAATAATGGAAGACTTAAAAGTAGTTCCGTTTAATAAAGAGAGTACAGCAATATGGCAGACAGAATCACCAAGAAGAAAAGAAGCAAAATTATGTTCTGCATAGGATCCAAAACATATTTATTTAAGTTTTTTTATTTTCTTCCTGAAAGAGATATTTAATGTCTGTAATAATGTGAGAATCTTTAGAGTTATATTCAACCACATAATCGAAATAAATGATGAAAATTATTGGGAGAATTAATAAACCATAAGTAGCAAAAAATAAATCCTCTCTTATTGGAAGTTTCAGTACTGAAAATGCAATTTGTGCAGAAGTCCATCCAAATAAAATAGAAAGAATAACATATAACAAATTAAATATTTTTAAAAGAGATCTAGGTTTATGTTTATCTAAATAGTTAACAAGATATAAAAAACAGCTCCCCTAAAAGATGAATATTACCCCCAACAGCCAAATAGAGCTCATTGGAGTATTAACAATTTCTTTTCCTGCAAGTATAAAGATAAAAGAAGAAAATAAGGCAAAAATAACAAAAAAGGTTCCAAAGAAAAAATTAAAATCTCTTTTCATTTTATACAATCTAATTTTAGGAATTTTTATTTTTGTCAAGAAAATTATTCTCTTATTAATAGCAAATAGTGCATAAGTTATATAACCTAGTCCAAAACCTAACTGGATTGGTCTCTGAGACTCATCTCCCATCAAAGAAAAGGTAGACCAACCTAAAAATAAAAGCATGGCTAGGTAGACCAACGCCCTTAGTTTTTTGGAATTAGACCCACCCATTTTGATTAATAAAACCTCTTGTGTCTTTATCTTTTATGTATTTCAATGTAATAATGATTGCTGCTACAAGAATAATTAACCAGAAGATTACTGCAAAATAATCAATTTCTCTTTTAACTTTGCTATCTTCCGAAATAATTACAGAAGTCTTGTTGATATTTATGGAAATGCTTTCTTGCATGGCTAAAGCAGAGTTGTATTTGCTTATCTGAATAAAGTCTTTCATTTTGTCTAAATCCTTTTCAGCCAAACCAATAACCCTTTTCTGTTCATCAAAATTATGATTGGGTTTGTAAACTATATTTATAAAAAATCCTTTAAGAAAACCAGGGACTTCATCTTTAACTTTTTTATATTCTGAAAACATTGAATTATAAGCTATAGTGCTCTCAGTTCTTTTTTGTTGAAATCTTTTATAAGAAGCATCACTTAAACTTGATGCTTCAGGATTTTTATAATACTTTTCTTCAAAAACCAGCCTTGAATAAAAGCTCTCCGCTACTTCATAAGAAGTTTGTTTTATTCTAAGCTCTGGCACCTTACCAGTTTTCATGGCATCTTGCCCAAAATCCCATAATGCCTTACCTACTGCAACCACCTTGTTAGCTGCATTTTTTATTTGTTGTGCCCATGAATCTAAAACTATTCTTAGTTTTATTTTAGCTTCTTTGTTGCAATCCACAACTTGGCTAGAAATGCCATAATGTGCTGTCCCTGACTTAATTCCCCCTATTAATTGGTAGCATTCTCCAACTTTTAGAAAAGCTTCTTTTTCTTGATTAGATAACCCATTACAGGTAATGCCCACAATAAATAGACCTAGATTAAATTCTGAAATAAGCCCTGCTGCCTTTCCAGAATTTTTGATTATGTAAAATATTTCCTTAGAATTTTTAGGGGCATATTTTACTGCTCCCTCTCCAGCATCAAAAGCTAAATTTACAGACTGTTGTTTTGTTTCAGAACTGAAATAACTGCAAACATCTACAGAATCAGGATTATAACTTTCGGGATTTATTTCTCCCCTTTTAATCGCATCTCTTATACTCTTCACATGAAAAATTTCTTTCGTGTCTTCTACTTCGAAAGATTTTCTATTCTTTAAATCAAAAACAAGCAGAATACAATTTCCATTCTTATTACAGCAGTTATAAACAGAATTTAAGGATAATTGATTTTGGCTCGTTGTGTAGAAAAAAGCATCATCTACAACACAACTTTCATCTTGAACTGTAAACTCATTAGTGTATTCCAAAGGATCTGCTTCATATGCAGATATTAAAGATATTGAAAAATAAATTGCAATAAGCATGGCTAATGAACAAATTCTAATTCTATCACTTTTCATTTTAATTTTGGATTCCTCCTTTTATGATTTCTCTATTTTCTAGGAGGACTAGAACTCTTAGAGGTCCTTCCTAACCTCTTATTTTCATGATTTTTATAAGAAAATGAACTTTAAAAAATTTTGCTTTTCAAACAGGCATAGATTTTTTAATCTCCCTTCAGTATGAGAGTTATGGTATTTGGGGAATGGCTTATTGAACATGTAGTAGAAATAGCTTCGTTGATAGTTACATTAGCGGGATTTGGATTTGCTACTAGATATCTTCTCAAAATTGAAAAAAATCAAAGAACACTTCTTATCAATTCTCCAAATTCGCAGGTAGTTCAAATAACTGGAGATGTTACAAACTCTCAAATAAACCATTTCAAAGAGGGAAGTAAAAAAGTATTGGCATTCTCTGAGGAAGCAACAGAAGAAGAAACAAGTGCCAAAAAATTAATAAATAAGATAGAAAATTACCTCGATGAAAATAAACCAGTTTCTTTAATTACAGTAATGTCTCTAAGATTGGCAAAGATACTCAAAATGAAAAATGATGAAGAATGGCTTTCTAAGGAAGTTTATGGATTTAAAGAATTTTTAAAAGAAAGTGAAGCAGATAAGGGAAAAGGATTACAGATGAAAAAATCAGATGAGAGATATCAATATAGGGGTGTTGACGCAGAATTAAATCTACAATTTAATCAGAGAGATCCACAATCATTCCCATTAAGAATATTTATCTCACAACCCCTCAGCCAAATAGAAGATTTAGTGGGCAAAATACATCCTGAAATATCTTCAGAGAGAATATCTAATTTATTGGTAATGCATGCCCCCCCATTACAATTAATGGTAGAAACCTTGCATATAGATCCTGACCAAAAAGTGCCCTACATTATAGACAGAAGTTCATTGGCTAAAATATTGTCCGAAGTAAGATTAAAAATTATAGATTTTATAGAGAGAGCTAAGGAAGAAATCAAATAGCAAAAATCTAAAAACTTCAGAAGCTTAAAATAACAATGGGAATCAAAGACATATTAAGTATCATACTTGCAATCGTTGCAGTGATTAGCTTTATCATATTTTTCAGAAGTGCTTCAGATGTAGAACAGTTTACAACTGCGGTCTGGAGCTGCTTGGTTACTGCTATGTCTGTTGCAGTACTTCTTGTTTGGAATCCCTGGCTGATTGGCAAATAAGCATTTTTCTTTAAGGCATATGCACCTTTAAGTTCCTGTCCTCGTGGGGGCGTTGAACCAATTCCATTAAGTTAAGGAATTTCTCCTTGATAAATTTCTAAAAATAATCTCATAACCAATTTAATTTTAGATAAAAAAT
>Ga0208375_1003118_pt1 | contig 14554 bp, 18 predicted proteins | sample RifOxyD1_FD_184038 | JGI IMG/M metagenome (GOLD analysis project Ga0208375, IMG submission 184038) | Soil microbial communities from Rifle, Colorado - Rifle Oxygen_injection D1 (SPAdes) | ecosystem: Environmental > Terrestrial > Deep subsurface > Rock core/Sediment | place: Rifle, Colorado... | reverse complement strand
GTCAATTTCCAAAAGAAAAAAATCTATGTTCCTGAGCTTAAAAAAACTTACATTTTGGATATCTCAACTAGAGGCATAAAAACTATACGAAAAAACGGCGCATTTGCCACTTTGAAGAAAGCTGGAATCATTAAATAGCTGTCAAGCGTTAGCTTTTAGCTATTAGAAAATACAAATTAAACAAAAGGCGGTTCGGCTTTGCCGAACCGCCTTTTGTAATTTCCTAACAGCTAGTAGCTATCAGCTAATTTTAAAGTTTGCCCGTCCGAAACAAATTTAACATCTCCCAAATTAAATGTGATAAATATTTTGCTTTTTATGCTATTTAAAAAATCTATGATTTCTTTATGCGGATGACCATAACTATTATCTTCTCCGGCAGAAATAACAGAATATTCTGGTAAAACAGCAGATAAAAATTCTAGAGAAAAAGAATTCTTTGATCCATGATGAGCCACTTTTAACACATCGCTTTTTAATCCAGTTCCGTCTATTCTTGCTAAATATTGCTCCACACCTGTAGGTGCATCCCCAGTAAACATAAAAGTTGAATTACCATAATAAAGTTTTGCAACAATAGAATATTCATTTGTATCCGTTCCTTTTGGATCACTTACCGGATATAAAATTTTCAAATATACTCCTCCACCAAGATCAAATATTTCCCCGGCTCTAGCGATTTCTGTTTTTATATTTTTATCGTAAATTTCTTTTTCTAATTCTTTAAAAGTCCCCGTACTTGAAGTCGCACCAGTGCTTATGTATTCCCCAACTGTATAATTTTTTAAAACTTCTGGTATTCCACCGATATGATCTTGATCTGGATGAGTAACGAGAACTGCGTCTATGGCTTTGTCGTAAAATGGCATCACTCTACTTAAAGCATTTAGAATATTTTTATCAGGTCCTCCGTCTATGAGAAGTTGATTCCCTGTAGGCGACTCTATAAAAATTGCATCGCCCTGTCCAACATTTAAAAAAGAGACTTTCAAAAGATTGTTTCTTGTCTCGGCAAAAACAGTATAAAAAATCATTCCATTCACAAACAGAAGTAAAAGTATAAAATATATTTTTACTTTATTTAACTTAAACATAATTTTTAATTTTTATATTCTCTCGAATAATCCAGAAAGAAATTAAAATATAACAAATTATCATTATACCGAACGAAAACCATGATATATTTACAGATGAAAAAGGTAAATTTGCAAAAAACTCTGAAATCTTAACAATGTATGCAAGTATCAACCAAGATATCCAAGCAAAAGGAAGAGATAATGGGAGCCAAATAAAACCAAGTGTTCCGGTAATGAAACCAAAAAGCATAGTCGTAGGTATAAAAGCAAGAACCATAATATTTGCTGGTAATGCAACGAGTGAAAGCAAACCCATTTTATAAAGTATTAAAGGTAAAACCAATATCTGCGCCGAGAGTGTAATGGAAACCGTATCCCGTAAAGCAAATTTTTCGGTTATAAAAATAAATTTTTTCTTTAAAATCGGCGAGAGATAAATTATTGCTATAGTCGCTAGAAAAGAAAGTTGAAATGAAATATCAAAAACCAAAATTTTTGGATTTATAATTACCATCAAAAGTCCGGCAACAATAAGCGCTCGTCCAGCTTGATAATTTCTATGTGTAATGGAAGCCAAAATTACTATAAGTGCCATTACTCCCGCTCGCACAGCAGTGGAAGATGCACCAGACATGATCACAAAAAGAATTATGCCGATAATTCCTCCAAGAAATCCGATCATACTTGGCAAAAAAGAAAAAGTTTTCATTATTGCATCAGCTACAACTGAAATATTATACCCGGAAAGGGCCACGATGTGAGAAAGTCCGGCTTTGCGAAAAATTTCCGTCGTATTTTTATCTAGAGAACTTTTTGCACCGAGTAATATTCCAGAAAGCAGTGGAGCTTCTGGTGCACTTATAGTTCTATTTATATTATTGATGAAAGAATTTTTTGTTTTAAATAAAAAACTCTTAATCATGTTTCCATGACCAGAAGAAACTAATTCCGTTTTTGCAAAATCAATTTTATAAAAAATATCGTCTTTTCCTAAATATGAAACATAATCAAAACTATTTGAGGTAGTTACACCACTATTTGAATTGGGAAAATTTACAGGTTTTTCCAATTTTCCAGAAATTTTTATGAGATCCCCATATTTGATTTCCGGATACAAATCTGTGCTTATAATTCCCCTACCAAAAACGACAATAGTAGAGCTTGAAACAATAAGATTTTTGAAATCAACAGTTAGTATCGCTTGTTTGTCTTTCCTTGCGGGCTCATCTGAAATAACGCCAGAAATTACAACTTTTTCACCTATATTATTTTCTAAATTCAAATCAAGCGATTTAGAATCTTTCAATTCATATCTGAATATTCCTAAAGCAAAAGATAATATAAAAATTGCTATAAAAAATATTTGTTGTTTGCTTTCAAAATCGGTTGATATGAATCTTCTGAACAAAAACAAAATTACTGAGATAAAAATTAAAAATATTGAAAAAGTTATCCCAATTTTAAAAAATGAGCATAAAAAAATTGCCGTCAAGAAGGCAACTATTGATATTATTAAAGAAAAATTATTTTTCACTTAAAATATTTTAACATAAATTTAATTTTTTACTTTCCATTCTTTCAAAATTTCTTTTTCTTCATCGGGACTACAAGCTTTTCTATATTTCGCGCCACCTTTTATTCCTTTCGCTCTCTTTTCGCATTCTGCCCAAGTTTTATCTATATTTAAAACTCCATTAACTAAACTCAAGTATGAATAAGCTGTTCCTTTATTACCAGACTTCGTTTTACTTTTTACACTACTACCTTTTGTCTCTTTTAAATCAATTTTGTAATTAGAAAGTTTGCCTTCAAAAAGATTCGTCTTCAAATTATCTGCAAAAGATGTTGCTATTTCATCGCATCTTTCGTTTCCAGCAATTCCTATATGCCCTCCAACATAATTCCATTTTATTTTTTTGTTAGAAGAAGCTTTTATAAGTTCTTCCCACAAATCACGGTTTACAACATCTTCTTTTGCAGAATTTTTCCAGCCATTTTTTTGCCAACCATAAACCCATTTTGTTATTCCATTTATTACATAAGAAGAATCTGTGTTTACAATAATTTCTCCCAACTTGGAAGCTGAGCTTCCAAGTGAGGAGAGTCCCCTTATCGCACCCAGAAGTTCCATTCTGTTATTTGTCGTATGATTTTCTCTTCCACCAAGTTCTGCAACTTTACCGCCAAACGCGACAATAGCCCCCCAACCGCCAGGACCAGGATTTCCTCTCGATGAACCATCACTAAAAATGACAATATTATTTCCCATAAGATGATAATAACATATCAGCAAAAAATAATATTGTCATCCCCGCGGAGGCGGGGATCTATCAATAATTTAACTCACACTGGATCCCCGCCTCCGCGGGGATGACAATACAAAAGAAAAAGCGGGTTTCACTTCGCGAAACCCGCTTTTGTTTTAATTTAATCACTAACCTTCGTACACATCACTTCCGTCCGTCTCGGCGATTTCTGCATCGGCTTTTGTAACATGAATTATTCCATCTTTATGATGTGGTGGCATGTAGATAGTATAAAGTTTCAAAGGTTTTACGGCTGAAGTATTTATTACATTATGTTGTGAGCCGGCAGGAACAACTGCAGCATAACCATCAGAAATAACAGCTTCTTCTCCATCTATTATCACTTTCCCTTCCCCACTATCAATACGGAAAAATTGGTCTGTTGTTTCGTGAACCTCCATTCCTATTTCTTCATTCGGAAGCAGGCTCATGACAACAACCTGACCGTACTTTGAAGTATAAATAACTTTTCTAAAATTATTATTATCCAATGCATCGTTTTCAATATTTGTAACAAATCCTATTTTCATAAATTTTGATAATTAAATTAATAACTGTTTCATTATAACATTCATTAAACCAAATTGTCATTCCTACAAAGACAAGAATATGGGTTAAATCAACTCTAGATTCTTGTCTTCGCGGGAATGACATGCACATGGTAATATATACGAATGGAAAATATAGAAAAAAGATTAGAAATACTAGAAGTAAAAATGGATAATATTTACACATCAGTAGAAAAAACAAGAAGATACATGTTATGGACTGGAATTATTACTATTGCGGTAATAGTTTTGCCATTAATAGGATTGATGTTTGCATTACCGTCATTCATGAATAATTATATTGATAATATCCAAGGTTTAGGACTTTAGAACTGATTCAGGATTCATGATATAAGATTTAAGAGTAATTAACCACGAAAGGATTTTCGCTACGCGAAAATTCTTTCGTGTTTATTCATAATTCATAAATCATGAATCTATTTTATTCGTGATGATACGGCTCTTTTTTAATTACGGAAATTGCCCTATATAAAGATTCTGCTAAAATAAGTCTTACAAGTTGATGTGGAAAGGTTAGTTTTGATAATGACCATTTAAAATTAGCTCTTTTTTGCAAATTATCATGTATTCCATATGCTCCACCTATGACAAAAACAACCCTTTTGTCCGAAGCGTTCATTCTTTTTTCAATAAATTCAGAAAGTTCTATTGTATTGAGTTCCTTGCCCTTATCATCCAAAACAACGACAAAATCATCATTACTCAAAACTTTTAAAATTGATTTCGCTTCATCTTCCTTGTTTGAGGTTGGAATCAATTTCCATTCAACCTGAAAATATCTACAGATTCTTTTGGTATAATCAGCAACAACATTTGCTATATCAGAATCATTCGGTTTTCCTACTGAAATAAATAAAAACTTCATACAAAAAGAATATACCACACATATAATCTTTGTGGTATTATGCCATTATGACTTTTACAAAAAACCAAGCAAAACTTATAAAATCCTTACACGAAAAGAAAAACCGAATTGAATTCGGTCTATTTCTAGTTGAGGGTGAGAAAAGTATTTCCGAACTATTAAATTCAGATTTTGAGATAGACCTTGTCCTTACGACAACAGAATTTTTTGATAAATATGGAGAAAAAATAAGAAAAAAATCAAAATCTTATGAAATAGTAAATCAATTTGAATTGAAAAAAGTTGGAACATTTGAAACAAATAATTCTGCTCTTGCCGTAGCAAAGCAGAAAAAAAATACTCAGATTGAAATTAAAAAGGACGAAATAATAATTGCACTTGATGAAATAAAAGATCCGGGAAATCTTGGAACAATAATTCGTATAGCTGACTGGTATGGGGTAAAAAACATTGTTGCATCAAAAGAAACCGTTGACTTTTATAATCCAAAAGTTATCACAGCGACAAAAGGCTCGTTTACAAAGGTAAATATATTTTATACAGATTTGAAAGGTTTTTTTTCTGGTCAAAAACTACCCATTTTAGGAGCATTTTTGAATGGTGAAAATATTCATGAAACCAAATTCCCTTCTGGTGGGATATTAGTCATGGGTAATGAATCAAATGGGATAAATAAGGAAATTGAAAAATTGATTACAAAAAAGATCACGGTTCCCGCTTTCGGAAAAGCAGAATCTTTGAATGTAGCTGTAGCGACTGCGATTATTTTGGATAATTGGTTAAATCAATTCACTTCTAAATAGATTGGTTGCCCGAACAAATTTTTAATAAAAATTTGTTCTAAGGAGAAGGAAAATAGCGAGAAAAATTTTAATTTGTTTTTTTTATAGATTACTTGATTATACGATTTATAAGCATTGAAAAAGGTTTTATCGCTAACAAAAATACCACAGCACAAATAAGATTAAAAATTAGGTGAATATTAGCCACCTGATGAACAACATCTCCGTCCAACCAATAGACAATTTTATAGAAAAAACCTAAAAATGGTAGCAAGATTATAACTCCTAAAAAGTTAAACATAAAATGAGATAGAGCAACTTTCTTAGCTTCTTTACCCATTGTTAGAGAAGCAATTAATTGGGAAGTAATTGTAGTACCAATATTTACTCCGAAAATCACACCTTAAGTATCATAAAAAAGAAATAAAACCTATATCGGCCAAACTGGCAACAAAAACAGACATCGCTGAACTTGATTGTAAAATAGTTGTTGAAATGGCGCCAAAAATTACACCTTTAGCTGGAATAGTGTTTTAACTTTTTGTCCAGCGATGTCTGTTATTTCTTTACTAAAAGAAATAACATTAAATAAAAATATAGCAACTGAACCAATAATTCCTAAAATAATACTTAACATAAAAAAAGTATAGCAATTTAAAACTTGAAAGTCATTTTTATATAGACTAAAAAATAACTTTCGTCTTTCAACGCCCAAATACAAACGAAGCAACTCATTTATTTGCCAAAATTAAAAAACGGCATTATCCGCCGTTTTTTCAATTTAGTAGCGTCGTAGAAGATGTTAGAACTGTGTTTGAAAAGAAAAATTACACGACAATCCATGTTCCTGTATCTTACCCCGCCACTAGAAATCATTATTGATTAAGCAATATATCTTTTATTTATTGTCACGAATTTCTTTTATATCTTTTTTGATGGTATCAGCAACATCACTTCCTATCTTGATGCTGTTTTTTATACCTTCTTTAAACAATTTCATGGCTCTTGCCTCTGCTTTATTTGCAGTCTCTATTATTTTCTTTTTATATTCCTCTCTCTGTGGTTGTTCTTTTTTCCATTCTTTCTTAACTGCTTTAATTATTTTCCCTCCTTCCGTATTTGCTTTTTTACCAGCTTTTTTCATAAACGTTCTCGTTTTCTTTCCAACACTTTTAGCAAAAACTTTTATTTTCTTAATCATTTTTTTATTTTTCATAATGTAATAATTTTTTCACACTATAGACATAAAGACTACGGTGTATTTATTCTTTGTTAGTAAATATCACCAGCCGACTTGGACGACTTTTTGAAATTACATTCCAAATCCCTTCACAAGTAATAAGATTGAGGTGTGCTTTTCCATCGTTTGAACTAAATACATTAGTTGCATCTCCATTTTGATCATATATTCCTATTTCGCCAACTACAAAAGTAGTAGTTGCCCCAAGATCATCTACAGTATAGATTTTATCCCCAATTTTTAATTTAGATAAATCATCAAACACAGCAGGAATATTATTTTTCCAGCCATAATGCCCAGCAATAACGGCACTACCTTTTTCTCCCGGACGCGGACCAAGATCAAACCAGCCTACATTTTCAGGTCCTTTTGGCACATCCATCGCACCATCAGATGTAATACCAAGATATTCAACAACAGCATTAACTTTAATAGTCGGGATTATCAAACGAACAGGAAGATTGGAATTTGTTTGTTCTGAAGAAACATTGCTTCGAGATTGGGCATCAATCAAATTTTGTAGGGCTTGACTAATAACAGGTGGAATTGGTATTGGTTCTGTATATGAAATTTTGTTGGAAGTAATACTAAGGCTTGGAAAATAAATTCTTATTACAAAAAATATACTTGTTATAATAACGATAATAAACAACGACCATTTTAATATTCTTTTTACTTGCATTTTTTTGAATTTCATTCTATTAGAATAAAAACCCCACTAAGGTGGGGCTTTTATTATATCTAGTTTAAACTGTAGAAATGATTTTAATTTTCTACAACTTTTAACTACTTTTATTCCCCTCTAATAATTCTTGCAAGAATCACGATTATAGCTACGAGAAGAAGGATATGAATAAGCCATCCGAGCACAGGGAAAGCGGCAAATCCGATAAGCCAAAGAACCAACAACACAAACGCGATCTTTATAAGCATAGGATTTATTTTTATATTATTTTACTTTTAGTTTTGATAAAAGAATTTAGGCTAAACTCTGCGTTTCTTCATAACCATAACAAGTGAGGTTCCGAGTACTATAATAATAGCGGAGAGTATGATAGTGCTCCACGAAATACTTACTCCTTCAGAGGTGAGTCCAGTATCAGGAAGACTAGGAACAGCTACTAAAACATTAGTAAATGAAAAAGCCACGGCTGTTAAACTATTTGCATCACCTTTTACCGTAGCAATACTTCCAGTTGAAACCTTAACATTCGTTTTACAAGTATATGTCCACGTTTCATGTGGATCAAGTAAACCATTACCATTTTGATCAATAGAAACCGCGGTAACATTAGAACATTTATCATCTGTGACTTTAACCTTTTTCATTGAAACAAGTCCTGGATTTGTTACAGTGTAGGAATAAGTTATCGCCCCCCCACCAAATGGTAACGAAGCTAATTGACTAGGTACTTTCACAATGTGAATAAGTGGGGGTTGTATGGGAGTGCCAACGACTACTGTAGCAATCGCAGTGGCTATTGCTGTACTGTAATAACCATCGGTACTATGAGCGGTAGCTATGGCAGTATTTGTAGTAGTGCCACTGAGAAGCGCAGATACACAACTATAATGCCATGTCTCATTCGGATCAAGTGTATCATTATGGTTTGTATCTCCAGAGACACGAATCACCGGACTACATTTATCATCAACAAGGGTGATATCATTTAATAGTTGTAATTTTGAAACATTCCAAACTGAATAGTTATAAGTAACTTGACCAGGTCCCATTGGTAAAGCAAGCGGTGTAGGAATCTTCAACAAACCAAGTATTGGCACAATTGGAACTGGTCTTGGGGCGCTACGTCTCTCAGTAACAATAGGATCAACAGTGGTAGAATCAGAAATCAAAACAGTATTTCCTATAAGCGTTACTGCAGTTTGTGCCAAAGCTCTACCATTTAGGATGGCACCATCTTGCATAGCTATGTTTGTCTGAGCCAATATAACTCCTTGGAATTCTGAGCCTGTTACAAGGGTTACGACATCTGCAACCTGCCAAAAAATGTTCTGAGGTTGAGCACCACCCGCTAATATAATTTTCTTACCTGAAGCAAGATCTAGAGTTCCAGCTATTTGGAAAATCCAAATATCTGAAGCCGAACCAGTGATGGTAATGTCTCCTGTTATAGTTACATTACTAGTAGGTCCATTCCAAGTATAAGTTCCTGGTACAAAATTTTGTCCATTCAATGTTCCAGAACCAACATTTAGATTTGTAGCTCCAACACCTGGTACTCGTGTAGCTGCATCTGTGTACGCTGCTTCCATCGCACTTACGGCTGTAGTTAATGTTGCAGGAGTAGGAACAGCATAATCAGCTGCATATATTCTTCCAGTTACTAAAGCAGATGTAGAAAATACATTAGAGACATCCAACGCTTGCCCAAATCCAGTCAAACTATCTGCAAATGCTGGACTAATTGCAATATCTCCAGTAATTGAAGTATCTATAACTCCAGGAGTTGTTGTGATTGCTGTTTTAGCTAAAATTACATAATTTCCAGCAGAACCAAGATTTACTGTTGCTGGTCCAGCCGCTAACGTGATCATCGGTCCGATGAGACCAAGAGTGAGAGACATAACGAAAGTTAATACAAAACCTTTACTAAAATTTTTCATTTTTATTATTTTTATTATTTTTTTAATATTACAAATACTTCCTAGCCAAATTATTTTTATTAGATAAATGCCACCGACCTAATTTATCTCAATAATTTGTATACCCCCAATATTATAGCACTTATTATTATAATAACTACCAATACTTTATTAACAGGTCAAAAAATATCATTTTACTTACTCATAGGTTGAAAAACCCCAGAAAAGAGTAGATTGGAAACACAAATTACAATTACAATGAAATTGGAAGAAAAAACTACTAAAAAATGGGGTGGCTATCGGGGGTTGAACCCGAACAAAGAGTTCCACAAACTCTTGTGCTACCGCTACACCATAGCCACCATGAGATCCATTTATAACAGATTTTTGCCATAAAATCTAGATTTTTAATATTTTATATCTTTCTGTGCACGAGAGAAGACTCGAACTTCCAAGCCCTTACGGGCGCTACCACCTCAAGGTAGTGCGTCTACCAATTTCGCCACTCGTGCATTTGAAGGTCAATAATATACCAAAAAAATATTTTTTCCAAGTAAAAACCCCGTGGGAACGAGGTTTTTAAAACTTTTCTTATTCTTTCGCTTCTGACTTTTTCGTATCCGTATTGCTTTCTTTCCTAGTCCTTAAAAGTTCGCTCTTCAAATGTCTTTTAAGTTCTTTGGTAGCTTTCTCTCTAATATAGTAAAGTTTTGATCTTCTTACTTTTGCTCTCTTTAAAATCTCTATTGAGTCTATTACTGGTGAATATAGAGGAAAAATTCTTTCAACACCTACTTCATCTATTACTTTTCTTACTGTAAAAGTACCCCCATTTTCCTTTCCGTGTTTAATGGCTAAAATCATACCTTCAAAAGCCTGGAGTCTGGTTTTATCTCCTTCTTTAATTTTCTGCCAAACACGAATAGTATCTCCAGATCTCATATCAATATTCTTTCTGGCTTCCATGTCTATTGGCGATATTTTAATATTTTTTAATTCCATAGATCGTAGTAATTTAGCACATAAAATAATTTTTGACAACCAAAAATTATTTTATTAATTTTGATATAGCATCTTCAAAATCTTTTGGATAAGGTGCTTTTATATTCAACAATTTTCCTCCTGGTAGAGTTATCTCCAATTCTCTTGCATGAAGTGCCATTCTTTTAAAACCCAGTTGTTGTTTTTTATTTAAATAAAAATCAGTAGCATAAAGCTTATCTTGCACTATCGGATGATTTATCGCAGTAAAATGAACTCTGATCTGGTGGGTTCTGCCAGTCTTTGGTATCGCTTCTACAAAAGTAATATCATCTTTTTTATTTAAAACTTTAAAATAAGTTACGGCTTCGCGTTTTTCACCTCTGATTCCTCTCTGTGCAGTCCATTTACGAAAATCCGTCGAGCTTCTTCCTATGGGTCTTTCTATCATTCCTCTCTCTTCTTTCAAATCTCCATAAACAAAAGCATGGTAAACTTTGTGAACTTTTCTATTTTTAAATTGTCCTTTCAAAAATTCAAAAGCTTCTTTATTTTTTGCAATTATAAGCGCACCTGTTGTGTCTCTGTCTATTCTGTGAACAATTCCCGGTCTTAATATTTTTGTACTATCGTCCAAAATTATCGGCTCGCCAACATTTTTAATTCGAGGATATTTTTTCAAAATCCAATCAACTAAAGTTTTTTGTTTTTTATTTTTTAAATGTCCGTCAGGATGAACAACAAGCCCTGCGGGCTTGTTTATAACAACGACATCTTTATCTTCATATAGAATGGGGATTTTCATCCCAGTTGTAAAATTTTAAAGCTTCTAACATTTGATAAATTAATCATATTTTATTTTTATTTAGCTCTTATCTTTCTATTTAATTCATCTCGTAATTTACAACGGGGCAAGTAGCTTTTATCTTGATAATCTAGCATATATACGTTATTGTATAAAGCACAACGAATACGTTGGGCGCTTAGCTCAGTTGGTTAGAGCACCTCATTTACACTGAGGGGGTCAGGGGTTCGAATCCCTTAGCGCCCACAAACAAATCCGCAAAAGCGGATTTTTTGATGGGCGATAAGTAAGCAAAAGTCTTTGCTTACGTAGGGATTCGAAAACCTTTGATAATTTTATAGAGTGTAATCACGAATATAAAACAGAAAAGGTGTACAGCTCCTGTAAGGAGAGAAATTCCCTTAGCACCCTATATTCTTAAAAGCCCTCAATTCTAAACTAATTAACTTGGCTTCCCCTTCTTTTTTAATGATTGGAAAGATTATTTGATTCCCTATTATTTTTTTATCACGAATAATTGTCTTCCAATCGACTTTCATATTTTGATCTATATTGATTCCGAGAGATTTTAAAAGATTCAATAAATTTTTACTAACTGAAGGTTTTGTTAAACCAAGCGATTCAGTAAAAGCCAGCTCTTTAATCATCCCGATAATCACAGCCCTTCCGTGGCTAATTTTGTATTTTAGCTCTATTGCGTGCCCGATTGTATGCCCAAAATTTAGAATTTGTCTCGCATTATTATCTTTAAAATCTTTACTAACAAAATACTCTTTCACTTTTATTGATTTATTAATAATTTTTAATAAATCTTTACTTTTAACAAGCGTTCCAATATTATATTTTTTCAACATATTTAAAATCGAAACATCTTTTACAAGACCTGCCTTGATTATTTCGCCAAGTCCGTCAATTATTTGTTCTTTTGATAATGAACTGATAAAACGCGTGTCTATAATAGTGGTTATGGTTAAATAAAAACTACCAATCTGATTTTTGTATTTCAAAAAATTAATTCCCGTTTTTCCTCCATGTGCACTATCCACTTGAGCAAGCAGGGTTGTCGGCACTTGAATATATTTTATTCCGCGCAAATAAATAGACGAGGCAAATCCAACGATATCGCCAACTGTTCCCCCACCCAAAGCAATAACTATACTTTTTCTATCAAGATTCATTTGGCTGAATTTTTTAAGTAATTTTTCTAATTCATGCCATTCTTTTGCTTTTTCACCATCTGGAATCAAGATTATGTTTGATTTTTTTACACCAATCTCATTAATAGCCCAATTTAATTTTTTAAATAATTTTAGAGATGTAACAAAACAAACCTTTGAGGGTTTTTGTTCTTTTAAGAGTTTATGGATTGATTTGAGGGAATATATTACGGGCATAAAATAATTATAACACGACAAAATCAAACCCGTTTTTCCTTTGAGTCCCATCCCAAACTCCAAACACGAATGCACGGCAGGGAACGCGAACGATTAATATTTCAGGTCCCTTCCCGAAATATTAATGCCCTCGGCAGGAAGTTCGACCTTTACAAGATCTGTACACCTGTTCTGTTTTAAATTTCGCTATCGCTCATATAAAACTATCACAGGTCTTGCGCTTGGGTCCCAACCCAAGCTCACCTTACAGGGTCAGTACCCCCATTGGCTATTTTACTTCATTATATTCGTAAAATAGGCTCAATGGGGCTTCGATTCCTGACGTGAGTGCTTACTAGCACTCGCTCCGAGGGCACAAAAATAAAATTCGCTCAGTAATTACTGAGCGAATTTTATTTTTGTGCCCTCGGCTGGAATCGAACCAACATCAACGCCTTAGAAGAGCATTGCTTTATCCATTAAGCTACGAGGGCTTACCTCTACCCCAACTCTTTTGTTCTTTATATGTCTTACGTCTATGACAATTTGCACAACGTATATCACACTTATTAATCTCACGCTCCACAGATTCCCACGAATAATGCCCTGAGAGCATTTTTCCAATGGTTTTAAATTTATTTTTAGGATTATTATGATCAAAATCTAGAACGATAGGATCTTTTTCTCCACAATCAAAACATGATTTTTTAGATAAAAAAACGAAAAGTTTTTCTCGCACCTTTATGCGATGTCTTTTTTGTGCAGCATAAAGATTTTTTCTATCTTTGTATGGCATACATGGATTATACCATACAATTCTAACCCTATCTATAAAATCAATGTCCTGTGCCAAAACACTATACCAATTTTAAATAGAAGGGTCAACTAAATTTTCCAATTTTAAAGTCTTTGTATTAGTTTTTTTATTTTCAAAATTATTCAAAACTTTTTGCAAATCATCAGTTTTTAGATTTTCAATAACAAGATCTGTTGTTTTTACACTTACATACATATCTCCACTTACAATTTGTTGATACATGTATAAATTAAAACCGATAGAAATTAAAACAAAAATAACCAAAGAAATTACTAAAATATCCCAATCTCTTCTTGGATTTATTATCTTTTCAGATGAAAGTATTTTCATGAAAAAAGAATTGTTGAGTAATAGTTTAATTTTGGGAATGTTATCCATTGTTTTTTATTATTTGTAATTATTATTTTCGCATACTTATTCTATATCTTTTATTTTTACCACTGTAAAATCAAAACTTCCAGACCATTGGGGAATATTTTTGCCTTTTACTACATAATCAGAAAATTTATTAAATGATACTTTATTTATATCTATCTTTAAAGGATAGTTTTCCAAAGATTCTAGGAAAAATTTAACATTTTTCCACTCCCCCGTCACATCCATACTTATTCTTAATAACTCTGCTCCTATAGCATCACCTTCACTAAAAAGTTCATTAGAGACAGTCTTTATATTAAACCTTAATCCGCTATTTGAAACTAAAAGTTCTATTGTTTTTATAAAATTCACCGTTCCCCCACTAGATATCATATAATTTGTTAATTCTTTATTGTACATTTTTCCTTGTGCCAAATCATCTTTCATCAAAACCCTACTGTCTTCTTTCTTTAATTCTGTTTTTATATCATTTTCTTTATCTGTAGATTCAATCACTAAACTTTTTGTAAAATAAAACAAAAAGACAAAAACACCAATAGATATAATATCTATCAAAAAAATAATGATTATCAATATTTTTGTTTGTTTTTTGGGCATTGTATATAAATTTATAATTTTTTATTTGTCATTTTGAAATTTGATATTTGTATTTTGATTTAATTATTCTTAGCCCTTCTTGGTGAGTTTTGCTTAACTATTCGTATTATATTGTTAATGTCGCAGAAAATTCCGAATTAGAATTTTTTATAAAAGGTCTT
>Ga0208375_1003116_pt1 | contig 14560 bp, 13 predicted proteins | sample RifOxyD1_FD_184038 | JGI IMG/M metagenome (GOLD analysis project Ga0208375, IMG submission 184038) | Soil microbial communities from Rifle, Colorado - Rifle Oxygen_injection D1 (SPAdes) | ecosystem: Environmental > Terrestrial > Deep subsurface > Rock core/Sediment | place: Rifle, Colorado... | reverse complement strand
TATAACCAAGTCAAAATTTTATTTGCATTTGAAGGAGTGCGAATTTCGCTATAACAATCGGAAGGTTGATGTTAACAAAATCCTTCTAAAACTGATCAGAGAAAACCCGCTGTTCTAGTCTTGACCCTTGAATAAAATTAAAAACAGATAATAGGGTGTGTGCCAAGCATAAAAAACAAAGCTACCGATAAGAAGTATCTGTAAATAAGCCCCTTGTTTTTTTCTTCCTATTGTTAACCGAGTCAAAAATATGAAGCAAAAAAAGAAAAAAAAGTGGTGGAAACAAAGTTCATGAATTAGGCCCCGTCATTGTACCTGTTACGTTGCAACTCGCCAAAAATTCGTTAACCCTTCCTTTTAATGATCCCTTAATCCCTTCGCTTGCTTTCGAGAATGAGCTGATTTTACATGGAATATTCCGATTTTTGACCTCTTGATAACCGGCGACTATCAACTGCAATATCTATCCAACTCTTTGATGATTTAGGGGAGGGGGATTCAATTGCGAAGCATGACTGTTGCTGGCTGTTTTGTACATTGGATCACGTTTAAAATCAAACTTTTTTTGGGGCAGCGATTGAGGGCCTACTTGCCCAGACCACCTCACTAATCAGACGTTTTGACGTTGACGTTGTACCCGAAAACTGGACTGCTTTGAATGGCAGGATTTTGACAAGTCCCCAGGGGGAAGATCAACATGGAAAAAGCAAAATCCTCGGTTCAACAAATAAGCTGGCTCTACTGGGACGCAGAACAAGGGACAAAGGTTCAGGAGCTGGTCGGAAGACTGGGTCCACCGGTCAGACCTTTTGTCGGCAGAAAAAATTAATCAAGGGATGATGCTCTTTGAGCTGAAAAAATTAATCATAACAACAATGAGTAAACAGGTCGCTGGTCTATCTTTAGACCGGTCAATGCTTCAGGAGGCGCTCAGAAAAAAGTTTTAACGGCTGATCAAAAATGAGTCTTAGCGGCTCCTTTGAAAGACTGCTTTGGAGTCAACAAGAGACGCTCTTGTGAGGTCGTTCAATTGAAGCGCTCGGTGTACTGACAGCCAAAGTAAACTGGATACTTGGCGCAATAGTTACAACCAAGTAAAATCCGAGACCGGAGTAAAAACAATAAGGCCCCACCAAATAAAACCGGTGAGGCCTTGTTTGAATGGGTTGCGTTGGCAAAATAGGAGGCTGCCTCCTTCGGGATCGGTCAAACCTGTCCTGGCTTTCTTAAAAAATTTGGGCTCCACCGGTACAAGAAGCCGACCACGAAAATAGCAGCTAATTCAAGATGGTGTTTTATTGCAGTGCGTTAGAATTGATTTTGGCGGAGAGACAGGGATTCGAACCCTGGGTACCCTTGCGAGTACAACAGATTAGCAATCTGTCCCGATCGGCCTCTCTGGCATCTCTCCGCTTGTGCTTCCAAGGGGGGGGTTGGGGCACCAAAGTGGCCAATCCGTCCCTGGTTCCTTGGGGAAAAGGAAGTTGCAATCTAGCTGGGTTTACTCTTGCCGTCAATTGGGCTTTGCTCTTTTCCCGCCACAGTTTACCAGGGTGGCGCTGGGAGCCAAAGGGCGGAGCCGGGGAAAAAAAGACCTCCGTCCCTTGGGCTAGCGGATCCTGGGGATCAGCATCAGGATCAGAGCCGCCAAAACCAGCAGGGGCGTTAACAACATTGCAGCCATATCCACTCCTTCCGGCGGGTTCAGTCTCTCCGCCGGTGGCCCCATTCTACCAAATCGGCCCTATCTCTTCGGTAGGCCAGATTGCCTTCTCCTCCCCAGCCAGCGAACCGGCCACCCAACCGGGCCAACCCGCTCGCCGGTGCACCAAAAAATGCTCTGGCCTTGCCAAAGGCAATCCGCCCTCCCCCTGCCCGAAGCCTTGCCTTGACAGACCTGCCGCCCCTTGTGAGGCTGAACCCAACCAAGAGGGGGAAGCCGCATGAAGCTCAAAAACCTAACCTACCCGGAACTGTCCCAGGAAACCCTGGCCAAACTGGTGACCTGCCTGCTCAACGAGTGCCGGATTGATGAAGAACAAAACGGGATCAGCCCCTTGAGCACCGTTATCAGCGAAGTGGTGGACCGGTTTGTAGAAAGGGAAGAGCTGAAGCTTTGGACCGCAAAGCACGGAGCGGGAAAATGACCGACCGACCCAGGATCGCCCCGGCCAAAGTGGCCCAGCGGAGCCAAGAGGTCCTGGACCGGCTCGCCCAATTTGCCCAGGAGCATGGGCTCTACGACATCCACAGTCTAGCCGCGGAAGCCCAGAATCCGGTGGGGGAGTTTTACGACTTCCGTTTGGGCATGGAGCCGGTTTTTAGGCTGATCCGGCAGTTCCGTGACTTTGAGGGAACCTACTGTTTCCCCGAAGCCCCGGCACCGGTCCAAACCAGAGGCCTGTTCAAGCTGAACCTCGCCCTGGTGGACCACTTCTGCCCCCTGCCCGACGTGGAGCCGCTCGCCGAACTCCTGGACCAAGGCCGTCTGCAAATCACCCTCTACTTTGGCCTGCCTGAGGAACCGATGAATTCTTGAAGAAACAGGGGGGAAGGAAACTGGCGGAGAGACAGGGATTCGAACCCTGGGTACCCTTGCGAGTACAACAGATTAGCAATCTGTCCCGATCGGCCTCTCTGGCATCTCTCCGCTTGTTTTCTGGAAGAGGGAGTGGGATTTGAACCCACGGAGCTGTTACACTCGACGGTTTTCAAGACCGTTGCCTTAAACCACTCGGCCATCCCTCCAACTGAATCTTTCAGACTATGGGCCTAAGGATTCTCTGTCAACCCTTCTCAAGAGGGGCCACCAGAGGTCCAAGGCTCGGCTTTTGGCTCCTGCGACCAGGGGCCTGGGGCGGGGCGTTTGGGTCAGAGGAGCTCGGACAATCCGCCCATGTAGGGTCGCAACGCCTCGGGGATTTCGACCGAGCCGTCTTCTCTTTGGTAGTTCTCCAAAATCGCTACCAAGGTCCGCCCTACGGCCAAGCCTGAACCATTGAGGGTATGGACCAACCGGGGCTTTCCGCCGTCTTTGGGCTTAAAGCGAATCTGGGCCCGCCGGGCTTGGAAGTCGGTGCAGTTGGAGCAACTGGAAATCTCCCGGTACCGGCCCTCGGAAGGCAGCCAGACCTCCAAGTCGTAGCACTTGGCGGCGGAAAAGCCGATGTCCCCAGAACAAAGCGCCACCACCCGGTGGGGCAGGTTGAGCAACTGCAAAACCCGTTCGGCATTGTTCACCAACTTTTCCAATTCTTCAAAGCTGTGGTCGGGGTGGGCAAACTTCACCAACTCTACCTTGTTGAACTGGTGCTGCCGGATGTAGCCCTTGGTGTCCCGACCGTAAGAGCCCGCCTCGCTGCGAAAGCAGGGGGTGTGGGCGCAGAAGTACAGGGGCAGGGCCTCTTCGGGAAGGACTTCGTCCCGGTAGATGTTGGTCACCGGCACTTCGGCGGTGGGGATCAAGTACAGGCCGCCAGTGGTTTTAAAAAGGTCCTCTTCAAACTTAGGCAGCTGCCCGGTGCCGGTCAGGCTTTCGGCGTTGACCAACAAAGGTGGATTGACCTCCTGGTAGCCATGCTGGCCGGTGTGCAGGTCCAACATAAAGGCGGCCAGCGCCCGCTCCAACCGAGCACCCAGGCCTCTGACCAAGGTAAAGCGGCTTTGGGCGATCTTGACCCCACGGGCAGCATCCAGGATCCCCAGGGCCTCACCCAGATCGGCATGATGCTTGGGGGCAAAGGTAAATTGGGGAATCTGCCCCCAGGTACGGACTTCTTGGTTGTCCAGTTCGCTTTTGCCCACCGGGGTAGAGCTGTGGATCAGGTTGGGGATGCCCAGGGCCGCCTGGGTCACCTTCTCTTCGACTTCCTTGAGCGACTGGTCCAGCCCCTTGATGGTCTCCCCCAGGGTCCGGGTCTCTTCGATCAACTTTTGTTTTTGTTCCGGCTCCAACTTGCCTTTGCCAACCAATTGGCTCGACTCATTGCGCTTGGCCTTCAGTTCATCGTTCCGGGTGCTCAGGGTCCTTCGTTCCCGGTCCAGTTGGGCCAATTGGCCCAGGTCCAATTGGAACCCCCGTTTGGCACAAGAATCCGCCACCACTTGGGGCTCTTCCCGCAGGATTTTTAGGTCGATCATCGATTTACTTCAAAGGGTTTGGATAGTTAAAAGGCCAAATCAACGGACCTTAAAGAAGACGATCAGGGCGATGACCAACAAAAAGACTGCCCGCAAGTGATTGTTCCAGATCACCTTGTTGTTGACCTGTTCCCGATTGAGGTACTTGTCTTCATCAGGGATGTGGCCCCAACCGAGCTTGACCGCCCAGTCGTGCCAGATGGAGCGAATCTCTCGTTCCCCCGCTTGGTAGGTGAGGACCACTTGGCTGTGGTGGTGGTAGGGGGCTCGGAAAAAGAAGCGGTTTTTTTGTGCCCACTCCCGGCCCTTTTGTTGGACCGCCAGCTTAAAATAGACCCGCTGGATGATCACGCTGATCGCCGCCAACAAAAAGGTGCCGCCCACGATGGGCAAAAACAACTCCGCCCCGACCAACACAAACAGGGTCGAGATCCCCGCCCCGAGCCCCAAGGAGCCCACGTCGCCCATGTAGATGGAAGCGGGGGGGCTGTTGAACTTCAAAAAGGCGAAGCTCACCGCAATCAGGGCAATGGCAAAGACCACCAGCTCCTTGAGGTCCGAATTAAAAAAATGGATCTTCAACCGGTCCGACCAAAACAGGTCCCCACTGATGTAGGCCGCCGCCGCCACAAACACCGCCGAGGTGATGATCGGTACCGTGGCCAAGGAGTCCAGGCCGTCAGTCAGATTGACCGCATTGGCCCCGCCGACGATCACCAACACTACAAAGGGCACAAACACCCACAAGGAAAGCTCGGGCAGGAAGTTTTTCATCGGCACCCCCGGCAAGTGCAGGTGGGTGTCCAAGCCGCCGTTTTCCAGGACCAGGAACAAAATCGCCACGGTGGTAACCAAAAATTCCAGGCCCAAGCGGAGAGAGCCGCTCAAACCATCCGCCTTGTCGGCAAAGGATTTTTTCTCCACTTCCCCTTTGAGCACTCTTCTCTTGTGGGCCACCTTGGCCCAATCGTCCGCCCCGCCAATAGCCGCAAAAGCCAAGGTCAGGACCAAGGCGACGGCGGTGTACCGGTTGATCCAGCCCCAAAGCAAAAATGCCACTGCCAGGGAAGGGACCAATACCAACCCACCCATGATCGGGGTTGCTCCTTGGTAGGGGCCCTGGGCTTCTTGGACCGGGGCAAAGTCGGAGGTAAATCCTTTTTTCCGAAAGGTCCGGATCACCTTGGGCATCAAATGGTTGACCAACAAAAAAGCAGTCAGGTAGGTCAACCCGGCTCGGAAGGTGACGGATTTAAAAATCTGATAAGGCAAGAAGGAGTACAGCAGTTCTGCAATCATCTAAGCCATACCTACCAAAAAGGGGTTGGACAACCGTTCTGCCCCAAGGGTACTGCTGGGGCCGTGGCCGGGGTGGATCTTCAACTGCGGGTCTAGGGCCAGCAACCGGGTTTTGATGCTCACCAACAACTGGGGGCCATTGCCTCCAGGCAAGTCGCTACGTCCGATGGACCCGGCAAACAGGGTGTCACCGGTAAACAACTCCCCTTCGATCTTCAGGCAAACCCCTCCAGGGGTGTGGCCGGGGGTTTCGATCACTTCAAAAAAGGTTTCCCCCAGGGGCAATTGCATCCCCCCCTTGAGTTCCCCGGTTGGTCTGGGTTGCCGCCCGTCCCCAAAGCCGAAGTAGGACTGGGAGCCCCGCAGGTTTTCCAAGATCGGTCCTTCCTTGGGGTGCACCCAAAAGGGCAAGCCCAAACGCTCTTGCAGCGCCGCTACCGCCGAGACGTGGTCCAGGTGGCAGTGGGTGTTGACCAAGTATTTGGGCACCAAGCCCCTCCGGTTCAACTCGCCGATGATCTTGTCTGGCTCGTCCCCAGCATCCACAATGGCGGTTTCCTTGGTTTTGGGGCAAAAAACTAGGTAACAGTTTTGCTCTAACGGGGAGACGACCAACGGCACAAACTCAACCACCGATCCGCTCCAAGGCCTGGGTCACCATGGCCAAGGCCCGTTTGGGCCCCATGATGGCGAAAAAGGGGCCAATTTTTGGCCCCTGGGCCTTGCCCAACAAGGCTCCATACAAAAAAGCAAACCAGTCCCTGGGGTTCAGATCGAGTTCCTTGGCCAGCCCAAAGAGATAGGTTTGTAGTTCCTCCCCATCGGTGACTTGGTCGCCCAAGGATTCCAGGTGCAAGGCCAGCTTTTGGAGCTGGGGCAAAAAGGTCAGGTCCAAGGAAAGGGGTTCCGGCTCCTGGGCCACTTCCTTTTGGTCCAAGGCAAGCCGACAAATCCGCTGGCACAGGTCTAAATAAAACTCCGACTGCTCCCCTACTTTGGGGTCGTACTTGAGGGCGTAGTCGTAAAGCAGCGGAGCCTCAAAAATGCTCAGCGCTTCGGAAAGGTTGAACAACAGGGAGTAGGTCAAGTCGCTGGCCAATTCCGGGGTGTCTTGGAGCGGCTGGTGCTGGATCTGGGACAAAAACCAAGGGGCGGAAAAAAGCTCGCCGGCGGTTTCGGTCCGGGCGCTTTGCAGGTATTCGTCCACCAACTTGGGCAGGATTGGCAGGCCCATCTTTTTGGCCTTGTTGGGGTTGCCGAGCAGAAAGTGCAGCAACGCTCCCAAGGGGGCGTATTTGATCCACTGGCCCATGGAGATTCCGTTGCCGATCTTTTTGCTGATCTTGGCCCCTGATTCATCTAAAAACAGCTCGTACTTGTAGGGCACCGGCGGCTTTCCGCCCAAGGCCCGGCAGATCTTGCCCGAAAGACTCGCCGATTCCATCAGGTCCTTGCCGTACATCTCATAGTCCACCCCAAACACAAACCAGCGCAACGCCCAATCCACCTTCCAGCCGACCTTGGCATTGCCGCCCAAGACGCTCATCTGGCCTTGGTGACCGCAGGATTTGTAGGCCGCTTCGTCCTTGTCGCAGGCGTAGTCCAGGGTGTAATTGCCGGGGTCCACGGACAGGACCCTGGTGGTGTAAACCTTCCCGCAGGACTGGCAGATCGGGAAAAAGGGGCTCCAGGCTTCCCGTTTGTCCTCGCCGATGGTGCTGACAAACAGCTCCCGCACCTTGTCGTAACGGTCCATCACCGCCTTGAGCCCTTGGTCGAAGGCCCCGGACCGGTAGGCTTGGGTGGAGGATTTGTATTCGTAAGCAAAGCCGTATTGGTCCAAAAACTCTCGCAATTTCCCGTTCATGTGCCCCGAAAAGCTGTCGGCGGTGCCAAAGGGGTCGGGAATGGCGCTCAAGGGTTTGCCCAGGTGTGGACGGAGCAGCTCGTGGTTGGGGACGTTTTCGGGCAGGCTGCGCAAGCCGTCCAGGTCGTCGCAAAACACGAACAATTTGGCTTCCCGGTCCGGCGCTTCGGCTTTGAGGGCCTGCAGGACAAACAGGGTCCGCACCACCTCGGCGAAGGTACCGATGTGCGGCAGCCCCGAAGGGCCAAAGCCGGTCTCAAAGAGGATAGGCCGGTCATTGTTCGGGTGTTGGGAGAGGATCTTTAAGGCCTCCTCACGAGGCCAATTTACGGCTGCCATCTGGGGTATTTTGGGGGAAATAGGTTCTGTTGACCCCTAGAGTTCTAGGCCCCAGGGCAAAGAGTCAACGGCTTTTTTCATCCCGGATCAACCGGATGTCCACCACCTTGGGCCGGGCTTCAGTGGTATCCAAGACCACTTCCACCTTGGTTTTCCCCAAAGAGCCATTCACTTCAAAGCCGTAAGTCGTGTGGTCCAAAGCGTATTCCACCTCCGGCCAATAACCGAACTCCCAACCTTCCCCCACCACCTCGACCAACGGGGAAAATCCGGTCAAGGATTCTTGGGCTTGTTGGAACCCGGAAGCCTTTTTGATGCTGACCGGCTGGGCAAACACATACAGGCTCCACAAGGCGCAAACCAAGGTCATCGCCCCCAGGGCCTTGTGGGTGATCCGCCGTACCTTGGGCGGCTTGATCCGCTCCACCACAAGGGTCCCGGCCCATTTGTCCCCGTACCGACGGGCATATTTGTCCAGCAGTATCGCTGCAATCTCTACCGGTAGAATCACCAACAACAGGTTCCGCTTGACCCGCTGGGTTTGGCTGGCCAGGGACATTTCCTGGTCCAGGTTGACCACATAAAGGTTGAGGAAGCTTTTGCCGATGCTGCTGCCCCCAAAGCCATCTCGAAACAAAAACAGGCCGACCCCCAAGCAGTACACCGGAATGAGGCTGACCACCAGTTCCCCGGTTTGTTTTTGGTCCCACAGTTCGGGCATAAAAAAAGGATAAACCCCGGCCAAAACCAAAGTGATCCAGGTGTAGTCGATCATAAAGGCCAGGTACCGTTTGGCGGAGGTGGCGATTTCCTTGCCGAACCGGGCGGGGTCGTCCGGTTCGGGGTCCACAAACAACCGTTTAAAAAACTCGTTCATACCAAAGCTCGTTGGGTTGATCTAGGTGAAAGAAAATCCGCCCTCAAGGGGAGAAAGGGGCTCACAGGCTCAAATAAAGTACGTAGCCTCCCGGCTGTTTGGGGTCGGCCCGGAGGTCCCGGACCAGACCAGTCCCCTGGACCCGGACCTTGATCCCTTCTCGACCGGCCAAAAAGAGGGCTTCCCGGAGGCTTTTTTTCAAGAGCAGCTTTTGGACCTGGGCCCAGGTCCTGTTTTTGTCGAGCACCGGCTGGGAATCCGGCTTGACCGGTTGCGCCCGGTCCAGGGCCAGGGTGGGGGCATCAAAGTGGGCAGCCAAGGCGGGGTTGAGGTCTTTGACCTTGGTGGCAATCTCATGGAAGATCGGCACCGCACTTTTGGAACCCAGGTAATACTGGTTCGGCTCGTCAACCATCACAAACAGGGTCACCCAAGGCTTTTGGGCCGGGAAAAAACCGATGAAGCTGGAGATGTGCTGGGAAGAACTGTACTCCCCTTCCTTGGCGTTAAATTTCCGGCTGGTCCCAGACTTCCCGGCGATGTCCAGACCGGAGACCTGGGCCATTCGCCCGGTCCCCCCGTCCTGGGTGACCGCAAACATGTATCCGGTCAAAAGCCGCACCGTTTCGGGGCTGATCACCTTGTGGCTCTGGCTGGGCGGAAGTTCCACCTCCTCCCCGCCCGCAGTTTTGACCGAGTCCACCACCCTTGGCTCCACATAAACCCCGCCGTTGGCGATGGTGTTGATCGCCGCAGTCATCTGCACTGGGGTGACGCTGATGGCGTGGCCATAGGACATGGTCGCCACCTTAACCGGGGTCCATTCTTCGGTGGGGTAGAGTTTTCCAGCCGCTTCCGCAGGCAGGTTGAGCCGGGTTTTTTTGCCGAACCCAAAGGACTCGATGGACTTGTAGAAGGTCTCCCGGGGGATCAAAAGGCCGATCTTGGCGGCACAGATATTGGAAGACTTTTGGATGATCCGATCCAAGGACAGCCAGCCGTAGGGCTTAACGTCGTGGATCAGCCGGTCTTGGATCCGGTAGCTGCCGTTTTCGCAGAAAAAGAAGTCGTCCGGTGCCACCACCTTGTTTTCCAGCGCCGTGGCCAAGGTGATCATCTTAAAAGTTGAACCTGGCTCATAAGCCACCCCCACCGCCCGGTTGAAGTAATAAGACCGCTCAAAGTCCTTGTACCGGTTGGGGTCAAAGGAAGGGGCGCTGGCCATGGCCAGGATCCGGCCGGTCGCCGATTCCATCAAAATCGCCACCCCGTCACTGGCCCCCAGGGCGCTGACCCCTTTGACCAATTCCGATTCCACGTAGTGTTGGAGCCGACTGTCCAAGCTCAACTGCATGGAGCCGCCCGAGAGGCGGTCCATCGGGGTGCCCGAAAGGAAGTTGGACCAGGACTCCTCTTGGTCTCGGCGGTCCATCAACTGGTCGTTGTAACGGAACTCCAGGCCCTCCAGCCCCTTGGAATCCATCCCCACAAAGCCCAGCAGCTGGGCTCCCTGGGTCTGGAAGGGGTAAAAACGGCGGTATTCGGCCAAGCTGTGAACCCCCGGCAACGCCAGGGACTCGACCTTTTGTGCAATCAACGGGTGGGCTTGCCGCTTGAGCCATGTGAAGGAGGTAGATTCGGAGAGTTTGGCCGCCAAAGCCCCTTCCTCCTGGCCCAGGTAGGGGGCCAGTTTTTGGGCCTCGGCCTGGGGGTTTTCCACTTCCGAAGGTACGGCAAACAGGCTTTGCATGGGCAGGGAAACCGCCAACAAGGCACCGGTGGCATCGCTGATCGTTCCTCGTTGCAGCTCCACTTCCTTGGCTTGGTTGTACTGCCGCAAGGCCCGCCGTTCCAGGTCGTCCTTGAGGTAAACCTGTAGGTACAAAGCACGGGCAAGCACCCCAACCACGCCGAGCAGGAGGAGAAACCGCACCCACCTGAGCCTTTGGGCAAAACTACGGTTGGCCAACTGTTGGGGCAGCCCCATGCATCTCCCTAAGGTTTGGTCCGGCTAGGTTCGCCCGCAGGGGTGCATCCCCCGAGCCGGTCGGCTGGGCATAAAACTTCTGCCATTCCCCCGGTACCGAAAGGCCCATCGGTTGGGCCAGGACCTCAATCCTAGCGATCCGGGTCAGGTAACTTTCTTCCAACTTGAGCGGCAGGATCTCGGACAACAACTTTTGTTTCTCCGCCATCAAGGCCGAAACCCGGCGCTCCGCCCGGAGAAACTCGATCCGCTGGCGGACAAAAAAGGCGGCCACCAAAAACAACAGTACCCAAGCGAGCCCCAGCCGCAGGTTGCTTTTTCTCCTGCCGGTGGTCGAGGACTGGCGGACCAACCTGGAACTTTGGGTACGACCGAAACTGGGAAAGTCTTTCATGTCCGTTCAAACACACGAAGTTTGGCGCTACGGGCTCGGGGGTTGGCTTTGGTTTCCTCGGGTTCTGCGGTGATCGGTTTTTTGGTGACCCGCACCCCTAGGGGTAACCGCCCACAATTGCAGACCGGAAACTCCGGCGGGCAGATGCAAGGCTTTTCCCAAGCCAAAAAAGCCTGCTTGACCGGCCGGTCTTCCAAGGAATGAAAGGAGATCATCGCAAGTCTGCCGCCTAAATTCAAGAGCGGGATCGCCTGTTCCAAAAACCGCTCCAGTTGGCCCATCTCATCGTTGATTTTGATCCGAATGGCCTGGAAGGTTTTGGTAGCCGGATGAATCTTTTGGGGGTGAAACTTCCGGGGGATCGACTGGTAAACCAGTTCCGCCAGCTCTTTGGTGGTCTCCAGAGGTTTTTTCCCTCGTCTTTGGATCAGGTCGGAAGCGATTTTTTTGGCAAAAGACTCTTCCCCATACTCAAACAACACCCGGACCAACTCCGAGTAGTCCACCTGGGCCAAGTACTCTTGGGCGCTGGTCCCCCCTTCAGGGTCCATGCGCATGTCCAGCGGGCCGTCCTGGGAAAAGGAAAAGCCCCGGTCCTTTTGGTCTAGCTGGGCGGAACTGACCCCCAGGTCCACCAACACAAAATCCGCCTTGACCCCGGCCTCGACCAGACGGCTGGCCTGGGAAGCCATGTCGGACTTGGTGATCTTGGCCCGTTCCCCAAAGGGAGCCAGGGTCATTTTTGCCGCTGCCAACGCTGCCGGGTCCTGGTCGCTGCCCCAGAGTTCAAGGCCGGAAAATTTATTTAACAACGCCCCGGCATGGCCCCCTCCACCCAACGTAAAATCAAGGTAGAGCTTGGCTTTGGGGGGGCAGAGAGCCAAAATCGGCTCGACCAAAACAGGGCGGTGGGCGAAGGTCATGCAAAAAACTCCCGGTTAGGCCCTGATCTTGCTTGAAAGCGGTCCTGATGGAAAGCCCAAAACGGGAATTCGTTGCCCCCCACACCTCAATCAGCTAGAATGTAGCCGAGGTGGGTCTTTAGCGAGGAAGAATGTTTGACGACCTGTTTAAAAGTGCCGAAGAAAAAGCCAAAGCCGAAGCCGCCCAACATTTCGACTTGGGGATGAAGCACTTGGAAGGCAAGTTCTTCAACCGGGCGATGATGGAATTCAAAAAAGCCATGGATCTGGCCCACGAGGAGGTCTATCCCAGGCTGATGCAGGAGTTGGACAACACCTCAAACAGCGGGCAACTGGAAGCCGCCTTGGCGATTGGGCTCAACCTGCTCAAGGAAAACCAGCAGGACTACGAGTTGGCCAACAAATTGGGCAACTTCGCCCGGGAGATGGAGAACTTCAACCAGGCCGAATCTCTCTACAAAATGGCCCTGCGGGTCAACAAAAACTTTGAAAAGGCCTTTTACAACCTCGCCGCCTGTGCCGCCCGCATCCCCATCTACGACGACCAAGTCAAAAGCTCCATCTCCATCTTCGACAAGGTGGACGACTATGTCCTGCCTGAATACATCGGCGAGGACCCGGACCCCCCGGCCAAGCTGCTGGCCAAGCTGGAGGAAGGAAACACCAAACTCCGGGAAACCAAAATCGCCGAGTTCACCGCCCAGATTGCCGCCCAAGAGGAGCTGGGCAACAACGTGGAGGCCAGCCACCTGAAGATGGAAATGGACCATTTCCTGGCCGAGCCCCAAAAGGTCGGCCCCAAACAGGTGGTTGAGGAGTTTATGCGGCTGATCGAGGCCGAGCCGGAGAAGGCCTCCCAGCACCGGTACAACCTGGGGCTGTACGCCCTGATCAACCACCTGCCCAACATGGCCCAGGATGCCTTTGGGGCCCTGAGCGCCGGGGAGTTCGACCTTTTGGAGCTGCTCCAGGCGATTGCCCTGGACCAAGGCGGGCACCTGGACGAAGCGATCGACAAGGTCAACCGGATCCTGGGGGCCAACGAATTCAACCGGTACTCCAACGTCAACCTGGGGCTGATGTTCAAAAAGGGGGGCAAACGATTTTTGGCCACCAAGTATCTGGTCAAGACTGCGGCATTGCTCGAAAAATCCGGTGGCCTGTACAGCATGCGGGAGCTGGTCAAGATTGCTTATGCCAGCATTGAGGAAGGGAACTTAAAAAAGGCCCAAAACTTCTTGGCCATCGCCGTCACCGAGATCCACGACCCCGCCCTTTGGCTCAAGCTGGGGGAAGTGTTGGTGGAGCTGAAGAAGTACGACGAAGCGACCGAAGCCTTAAGGCAAGTCCTCAAAATGGACCCGGAAAACCAACAGGCCCCGGTCAAGCTCAAGGAGATTCACGATTATTACGCCGAAAAGGGCTTGTCCCTGCAAGGGGAGCGCAAGTTCAAGGCTGCCGCCGAATACCTGCACAAGGCCCTGACGGTGCTGCGCCTCCCCGAGACCCTCAAAGCGGCGGCAACGGTGTTTAAAGAGCTGCACAACTACGACAAGGCCGACGAATTGATCCTGGAGCTGCACGAGATCGAGCAGAAGGAAAAGGAAAGGTTGGTCGAGGTGGAACGGCAGAACAAGATCGGGGAAGCCAAAGCGGCGATGCAAAAACGCAACTTCCGGGCCGCCGCCGAGTTGCTCGAATCCGCCTTGCGGATGAAGGTGGACAAAAACGTTTTCCTGCAACTCTCGGCGATTTACAAGGCCCTCAAAAAATTTGAAGACCTGGACAGCCTCTCCCAACGTTGGGCCAAGATGCTGGAACACGAAGAGAAACTCAAACTCTACGAACGGGAAAAAGAACGAGCCCTGACCGGCGACTAACGAAAATTCATAGAGTTTCACCCAAAATTTTGGTGCACCCTTTTCTAAAGCGAGCTATTTCATTCTTGCTTCAATCAATTTTTTAAGCTCTATGAAATCAGAAGGTTGATTTGGCTGCAATAATAAGTCCTTGGCGATTTGTCTTACCCGCTCGGGACCCTTGATGTCTGAATCGTTCCCATCCCTAACTTTAAACATCTTCTTGTTTCCAAAGATTTTTTGGGTTATTCGCTTTCCATCAATCAAACTCAACCAATTTCCTCTTCCAAAAGCCAGCGCAGCCTCCCCGCCTGTCATCTTATTCAACTGTTCATCAAGTGACCGTTCCAATTTTTCGGCTTCCAATTGAGAAGTTACCATGGATGGAATCGTCTTAAATTCTTTAACACAACGAAGCTGATTTAAAGCACTCGCCCTATTCACAAATTCTGCTGGCTTTTTAAAGTGCTTTATCTTTGTATCCCGTAACCTTTCCCGAAGCTCATTGATAACCTGGTTTGCAGCATCCATATAAATTTGTTCGTTAGCCAGTTTGAGCACTTCTTTAGATAGCTGTTCTTTATCACCATTAAAAAATTTTGACTGGGACAGATAACTTGGCTCAAGAAAGTAATTTTCTAACTCCCTTCTTCTCCAAATGAGCAAGTTATCAGTTTCAGGGTTTGGAAAGTTTTTCCAATACGTTTCAATTTCTTCTTCTGATTGATAATCACGGTCTATTAAAAAAGGGTCAAGACTAGAACAGCGGGTTTTCTCTGATCAGTTTTAGAAGGATTTTGTTAACATCAACCTTCCGATTGTTATAGCGAAATTCGCACTCCTTCAAATGCAAATAAAATTTTGACTTGGTTATA
>Ga0208375_1003113_pt1 | contig 14590 bp, 11 predicted proteins | sample RifOxyD1_FD_184038 | JGI IMG/M metagenome (GOLD analysis project Ga0208375, IMG submission 184038) | Soil microbial communities from Rifle, Colorado - Rifle Oxygen_injection D1 (SPAdes) | ecosystem: Environmental > Terrestrial > Deep subsurface > Rock core/Sediment | place: Rifle, Colorado... | reverse complement strand
TTGAACATACCCAGACTTTTGTTTTTTAGAAGATTGGACTTATTGTGTTTTTGATTTAGATAATCCAAAACAGATTTATTTTTTTCAACAAAATCTTCAAAACTGTCATACAGTAAAGGCATTTTTCACCCCCAAAAGTGAAATCAAGACATTTTCACCAAATATCATTATTACAGATTAACTAGGGGCTGGGAAGTAATTCCAACACGAAGGGTTGGCACGGCGCACCACTTCTTGAATTTTTCTTCAGTTTCTGTATCATATTGTATATTTGAACAAGGTAAAATTAAACATGAAGTACATACTCATTCTAATCTTTTTTTTCAGTATTCAGACCGCTAATGCCAACCAGGGTTCCATTGAATTACTCAAGTCCCTGGGATTTACACCTATCCACCAGGATATGAAATCATTTAAAATGTCTGATTTGAATGGCAACCCTATTGATCTTGAAACTCTCCGGGGATCCTGGGTTCTACTTAATCTATGGGCCACCTGGTGTGGTTATTGTAAAAAAGAACTCCCATCCTTGGAAAGTTTATATTTAGAATTTAAAAATACAAAATTAAAAATACTGGGTGTATCCGTCGACCAGGGGGACAGTGCTTTAGTTAAAAAATTTATCAAGCAAAATAATATTACCTTTCCAATTATTCATGATTTTGCAGGTAGTATTTCTAAAAATTTGGATTCATCCTCAGTTCCCGTACATTATCTTCTATCACCACAACAGCAAATTGTTGGTATTTTACGGGGAGCCATCAACTGGGAAGATGAAAATGTTTTAAACCGGTTAAAAAAACTTATTCAATTGGACAAGATTGATTTAAGCCTTATTGGTAATACACCCAATCCCTCCGCAGCGGGCAAAACCCTGAATCCACCCAAAATTGAAGCTGATATACAGGAAAAACAATTAAATGTTCACTTGATTTTCGAAGACGACATTAATGAGTATCAAATCGGTGTGCCTCAAGTTACTCTCCCCAATCAAATTACATTTTCCAATGTATCATCCACTTCCCAGGCTCAAACTGATAAAACTGTCCTGACTTATATTTACTATTTGCAAATGAAAGACATAGGAAATTACTCAATTGGTCCTATAGAAGTAAAATATCGCTCTATTTATGGGGGGGATGAAAGTTCCACTTCCCATCCAGGTTTTTCGCATAATTTTAAAACCGCTACTAACTATAAAATAATTTATTATTTATTGGCGCTATGCGCTTTGATTTTTATTGTAACTTTGTATATTTTTAAAGCAGTAGTCTTAGGTACAGAAACAAAAAATCAAATTTCAAATTCTTCTTTAGATTTAAAAAAGTTTATGGGTGAGTTAACAAACATTCGGACATTGAAAATATCTGGAGAGACTCAGGAATATCAAAAAAAACTCGTGGGTTTATACAAGGCGGTATTAACAGCCATCAGCGAAAAGGATACTCAGCTTGATCAATTGATCGAGGAGGTTTCATATGCTGGAAAAAAACTGGACACTGCCGAAACGCTTAGTCTTGAAAAAAAAATTGATAAAATAATTAACGAAGTTAACAACGATGAAGTTTAATCTTCAAGGAGATAATGAATGAACGTAGAAGAAATCACCAAAAAAGTAAATTTAGAATTTCCTCAAGTCACTCAGATTGTTGAAGAAGTCAAAAAAGTCATGGTTGGGCAGAATAATTTAATTGAAAAATTGATCATTGGTTTTTTAACGGATGGACACGTTTTAGTAGAAGGTGTTCCAGGGCTTGCAAAAACCACCGCCATTAATACCCTAGCCCGCGCCATAAAAGCAGATTTTAAAAGAATCCAATTTACTCCCGATCTTTTGCCAGCAGATTTGATTGGAACCCAGATTTATTCTCCCAAGGACGGCAATTTCTCCACCAAGAAAGGGCCGATTTTTGCCAACATTATACTAGCGGATGAAATTAACCGGGCACCGGCTAAAGTCCAATCTGCCCTGCTCGAAGCCATGCAAGAAAAACAGGTAACCATAGGTCAAGAAACTTTCAAGTTGCCCTCGCCTTTTTTAGTTATGGCAACCCAAAACCCAATTGAACAGGAAGGGACCTACCCTCTCCCTGAAGCCCAGGTTGACCGTTTTATGCTTAAGGTGTTGATTGATTATCCCAATAAGGAGGAAGAAATCAAAATCATGAAAAGAATCACCCAAAATGATCAGATTGATATCTCGCAAGTTATCTCACCGGAAAAAATCTTGGAACTAAGAAAACTTATTTCCAACATTTTTCTGGATGAAAAATTATATGATTACATAGCCAATATTGTTTTTGCCACCAGAAACCCAGAACTATTTGGGCTGGAAAAATTAAAATCTCTTATTGAATTTGGAGCAAGTCCCCGCGCTTCCATCAATCTGGTAAAAGCATCCAAGGCTCATGCCTTTTTGCAAGGACGAGGTTATGTCACACCCCAGGATATTAAAACAATTGGAGCCGATGTGCTAAGGCATCGAGTAATGGTCTCTTATGAGGCAGAGGCACAAAACATGACCTCTGACGATATACTTCTTACCATTTTTGACAAAATTGATGTGCCTTAATCAGGAGAAGTGATGAACGAGAATAGTTTTTTAACAGAAGAACTCCTCCAAAAAATTAAAGGTATTCAAATCAAGGCACGTCACTTGGTTAATGATTCTTTTTCCGGGGAGTATGTCAGCGCTTTCAAGGGAAGAGGAATTGAATTTGAAGAGGTCCGAGAATACATTCCAGGTGATGATATTCGAACCATTGATTGGAACGTGACCGCCAGACAAAATAAACCTTTTATCAAAACGTACAAGGATGAGCGAGAGTTAACGATCATGTTTGTCGTCGATGTCTCCGCTTCTTCACATTTTGGAACAATTTCAAAATTTAAAAATGAAATTGCCGCTGAAATAACGGCTTTGCTTTCCTGGACCGCTTTAAAAAATAACGACAAAGTTGGCCTGGTGATATTTTCTGATCATGTGGAACACTACCTTCCTCCTAAAAAAGGTCGTGGACATATTTGGCGATTGATCAGGGATATTCTCACCTTCAAGTCTTCAGCCCGCAAAACGAATATGAACATACCGCTGGATTATTTAAACAGGGTACAAAAGAAAAAAACGATTACCTTTCTTATCTCTGATTTTCAAGGAGATGATTTTGACAAACAACTTCTGGCCACTTCGAGAAGGCATGAGCTTATTGCCATTAATGTAACCGATCAACGGGAAATTGATCTTCCCAATATCGGGTATATTGAACTTGAAGACGCTGAAACCGGCGAGTTTCGCATAATAAATACTGGTAGCAAAAACCTTAGGGATTCCTATAAAAAGGCATCCTTAAAAAGGCTTAAAAATATAAAGCAATTTTTTGAGCGAAACGGAATTGACTACATTGATATAAGAACAGATCAGTTTTATTTGGATGAGATTGTAAAATTTTTCAGATATCGGGAAAAAAAGAGATAGTGAGGTTTTAAATGAATAATAAAAACACCCGCTTTACATTATTAATAGTTATACAGGCACTCATACTGGTACTGGTAATCCTTATGCTTTTAAACGAACCTAAGGAGAACAATTTATCCTTTTCAAAAACATCTGCAGATAAACTGCATGCTGCAGGTTTGATTGATGAGGCTATCTCCTTTTATGAAAAAAGTTTTTTTGCAGGATCATTGAATTCCCAGGATATGCTCGCACTTTCTTTAACCTTGGCGGAGCTTTATCAAAAGCAGGGATTAAGCGAAAAATCCCTGGCATGGTTTTATATGGCAGAAAGTTTAGGACCTGCCGGAGACAATAAAAATCATGTGGCTAAAAACATTGTCGGTTTGCTTGAGAAACTGGGTAAACATTCCTTTAGTAAACTATCCCTTGAACAAAAAACCGCCCTTAACAATCAACCAACTGATTTAAATTCCAAAATTCTCGCCAAAGTTGGGGATAAAAGTATCTACGATAATGATTTACGCAATCTAATCGATAATTTTCAAAATTATTCAAAACAAAAAATTGACAAAAATATGAAATTGCAATTACTTCAAAAGCTGGTTGCCGACGAACTTTTACATCAGAAAGCCATACGTCTGAATCTGACAGATAGTGATGATTTTAAGAAAAAAATAAACTTAGTCAGCAAAGAAATCCTGGTGGAACTCGTACTAAAGGATGTGGTTCATAAAAAAATTGATGCCAGCTCTTTTAAATTAAAAAAATATTATGAAGAAAATTCCGAGCAATTCAATATACCAGATTCATACCAGATCGCATATATTACCACGAAAGACAAAAGTGAAAGTGAAAAATGGCTGGGGGATTTACAAAAAGGTAAAAAAATTAAATCATTTAATAATAAAACATATCTGGAGCACCAACTTTCATCGCTGTCCCCCATCGTTGGCATGGATTCCTCCAAAACTCTTGAAATCACCAATAATTTGAAGAAAAACAAAACCGGGTTGATGCTTGCAAACGGGCAGTATTACGTTTATGAATTAATTCAAAAAACACCCGGGAAGAAAAACACTTACGATGAAGTAAAAGATCAAGTTAAAAATGCCTATCAGATGAATGAAGCGAAGAATCTATATCAAGAGATGATTCAAAATCTTATGGATCAACAGGAAGTGAAACTTTACCCGGAAAATTTAAATGAATAAGTGGATCTTTCTTAACTTTCTTTTACTTTTGCTAGTTTCGCCGGTTTTATTGGCGGAAGGGATAAAACTCAATTCTTTTGTAGATAAGGCTTCCACCTCTACGGATGATGAAATAAAATTTACAATCACTCTCAGCCATCCCCAGGATGTCGATGTAAATATTCCCGACGTTGGTCCTCTCATCTTGGGACTTAGTATAAACCAATTCGGGGATAAAAAACCCGAGACCATTAAAAATATTGTCTTAAAGGAAAAATGGTTTATTTTAAAGGCCAATATCTCCGGCACCTATCAACTCCCCCCCATAGAAATCACCAGCAATAACGAAACATTTAAAACTTCACCTATCTTTGTGGAGTTCAAGGATCCAAATGTTGAAACTAAAAATGATGCATCCCAAAGTGATATTCGGGACATTAAGAACATCTATCTCTCTCCAACTAGTTACTTTTGGCTGGTTCTTATTATTTTGCTAATAGCTCTTATTCTTGGAAGCCTTTATTATTACAAATTCCATTATAAGAAAAATAGTGTTTCAATAGCCTTACCGGCACATGAAACCGCATTTAGTGAACTGAAAAAGATTAATAAAATCGAATTTAACACGAGAGAGGAAGCCAAACTCTTCTCATTTAAACTCTCTGAAATCATAAGAATTTATTTTGAGGACATGCTCAATGTAAATGTAACTGACAAAACCACCGGGGAAATTAAAAAGACCCTGTACACTTCCACCAATATCAACGATCAACACCAGAAAAATTTTATTAAATTATTAGAGGATACCGATCTGATAAAATTCACTGATATTCTTCCCGATAATAGTCAAAAAAGCGAATTATACAATTTGGCTTATACGCTTATAGAAGAAACCAAACCGAAAGTTATTGAAACGCAGGAGGATTTGGTATGATAAGGTTTGCCCACCCTTGGTTTTTTCTTCTGCTTTTAACCATCATCCCAGTATTTTTTTGGGGAACCAAAAGCGGTGGACGGTTTAAGTTCTCAAATTTATCAATTCTAAAAGAATTAAACCTGGGGGTGTTTGTTCATCCCAGGCAATTACTTTTGATATTAAGAATTGTGACGATTGTTTTTTTTGTTCTGGCCTTGGCTAGACCTCAATCAGGCAAGAAATTTACTAAAATCACCAGCGAAGGAATTGACATTATGCTTTTAGTGGACACGTCTGGAAGTATGCAGGCTGTTGATTTTTTCAAGAATAAGGAAAGGGTGAATCGATTGACCATCGTCAAGGATGTTTCATTACAATTTATTAAAAATCGCCCCAACGATCGAATTGGGGTAATTGTTTTTGGCACTGATGCCTACACCCAGTGTCCCCTTACCCTTGATCATGGAATTGTTTCGCAATTTTTGGACAAACTGGAAATCGGAATGGCCGGAGAAGAAACCGCCATCGGATCAGCGATTGGAGTAGGTACCAAAAGAATGAAGGACCTTGATTCAAAATCAAAAGTGATGATCCTTGTTACTGACGGTGCTGATACCGCCAGGACCATTCCTCCGTTACAAGCAGCCGAAGCAGCCCGCACCTATGATATAAAAACCTATGCCATCGGAGTTGGCACTTCCGGCAAAGCTCCTTTTATAATTGATCACCCGTTATTTGGAAAAAGAATTCAATACGGTGAAACCCAATTCGATGAAGCTACACTTAAAGAGATTGCCCGCATAACACAGGGAAAATATTTTGCAGCTAATAGTACTGATGAGTTGGAAAACATTTACGATGAAATTGACAAGTTGGAAAAAACCAAAATTGAAGCCAATGAATATACCGAATATAACGAGATTTTTTATATTTTTTTAATCATTGCGATGATTATTTTACTGATTGAAATTATTTTAGGAAATACACTATTTAGAAAAATTCCATAAGGGGAGAAAACGACCGTGATGTTTGGAAATCTAAAATTTTTATGGCTACTTTGGCTGATACCAGGGTTGCTGTTTTTTTATATGTGGGCAACCAATAAAAAAAATCTATTAATTGAAAAGTTCGTCAGCAAAGATCTAAAAGATAAACTTTTGCTGGGTTTTTCCCGGACCAGACAAAGATTCAAAATTTTTCTAATATTAATGGTGATCACTTTATCTGTGCTTGCACTAATCAGACCTAAATGGGGTTTTCACTGGGAAGAAATAAAAAGAAAAGGTGTGGACATTGTAGTGGCCTTGGATGTGTCAAAAAGCATGTTGGCAGAAGATGTCTCCCCCAACCGTTTGGAACGTGCCAAAAGGGAAATCATTGATCTGATTAACTTGTTACAGGGAGATCGGCTGGGTCTGGTGGCTTTTTCAGGTACTAGTTTTATTCAAAGTCCGCTCACGCTTGATTACGGCGCTGTCAAAATTTTTCTGGATGATCTCGACACAGATCTCATTCCGGTTCCAGGTACTGCTATTGCAGACGCCATTGAAAAATCCATCAAGGCTTTCGATCCTGACGATGGAAAATCAAGAGTCATTATTCTTATCACTGATGGTGAAGATCATATGAATAATCCGCTGGAAGCAGCCCAGCGGGCCAATGAGCAAAAAATTAAAATTTATACCGTTGGTATCGGAGCTTCGGAAGGTGCTCCCATCCCCGATCAAGGTGGAGGTTTTAAGAAAGACAACAAGGGAAATGTGGTACTGACTCAGCTGGATGAAACCAGTCTTCAAAAAATCGCACTCGAAACCGGAGGGAGTTATGTCCGATCGGTATCGGGTGACTTGGATCTGGAGAATATTTACAAAGATATTAATAAAACAGTTGAAGATAAAGAGCTCAAAAGTGGCAAGAGAAAACGTTTTGAAGAACGTTATCAATGGGTTCTAATGTTGGCATTCCTTTTACTGATTTTGGAAGTATTCATCAGCGAAAGAACGAACCGAAAGATTCTTGGGGTTTTTTTGTTGTGCTTTTTATATAACCACCCTGCGAATGCGCTTTTTCAATCGGATTTGATTAAAGATGGCGAAAAAAACTATTCTAAGGGACAATATAAGGAAGCAATCTCAAACTTTCTCACCAAATCAGTTGAAAACCCCACGAACAGGGAATTGAAGTTTAATCTAGGCAATAGTTACTATAAGGGGCAAAACTACCAAGAAGCCTACAATATTTTCAATGAATTAAAAGATGTATCAGATAAAAAAATGTCTCAAAAAGCGTATTACAACCTGGGCAATACTGCATTTAGGTTAGGCAAACTTGAAGAGGCTATCGAGCACTATCATAAGGCTACCACGCTTGAGCCATCTGATGAAGACGCAAAATTTAACTTAGAACTGGCCCGGAAGGAGCTAAAAAAGCGCATCGAGGAAAATAAGAAAAGGCAGGATCAACAGCAAAAGCAGGATCAGCAAAAGCAGGATCAACAGAAGCAGGATCAACAAAAGCAGGATCAGCAAAATCAGGACCAGCAAAATCAGGATCAGCAGAAGCAGGACCAGCAGAATCAGGATCAGCAGAAGCAGGATCAGCAGAAGCAGGACCAGCAAAAGCAGGACCAGCAAAAGCAGGATCAGCAAAATCAAGATCAGCAGAAACAAGATCAGACATCTGGTGGGGGCGAAAAACAAAAACCAGAAAATAAAATGTCTGAAAAAGAAGCCGCCCGTCTTTTAAATAATATTGATGAAAATAGAAAAAAATATTTACAACAAAAGCTTCAACAAAGTGGACGTTATCAAGTTGACAAGGATTGGTAATAAATGAAATTTTACATTTTAATATGTTTATTAATTGTTGCTAATCTTTGTCTTGCCCAGATCCAGGTACATTTGGAAGTCGATTCAGACACTATTAGTTTAAATGAGGTAGTTGGTGTTAACGTAAAAGTGATTGGTGCAAGAAACTCTTCCACTCCAACAATTAATACCAACGAAAACTTTAATATACAACACGAGGGGAGCAGTTCTCAAATTAGTATTATAAATGGTGATACGACGATTTCCACCAGTCATCAATATCAGCTCTCTCCCATCAAACCAGGTACTTTTACACTGGGACCTGCCACGGTAGAAGTAAATGGCAAAGAATTCACCAGCAATACAATCTCAATTAAAGTTGGTGGTACCACTAACATCCCCAACAAAGATCGTAATTATTATGTTGAGGCTTTTTTAGATAAAAAAGAAGCTTACCTTGGTGAACAAGTGATTTACACCTTTAAGCTTTTTAACAAGGTGCAATTATATAACTCTACACTGGAAATTCCCAAATTTGATGGATTTATCTCTGAAAGTCTCGGGTCAGAAAAATCAATTATCAAAATTATAAATGGTGTCAGATGGAAAGAAACTGAAATAAAAACCTTGCTGATCCCCACCAGGACTGGTGATTTTGAAATACCACCGGCTAGTATAAATGCTAAGCTGATTGTCAGCCAGTCTTTTTTTGGGGCAGAAACCAAACCCGTAAGACTAATTTCAGAAACTGTCAAAATTAAAATAAAAGAGTTACCTCTTGCAAATAAACCCGCTAATTTTTTGGGTTTGATCGGTGAGTTTGACATCAAGACTTCAATTGAAAAAAATAACATTAAACGGGGAGAATCCACTACTTTGACGCTTGAAATATCCGGGATCGGTGATTCCCGGGATTTCCCTGAACCAGCGATAAAAACCAACGATTTTAAAATTTACAACGACAAACCTACTTTTAATAAAACCATTCAAGGCGACCAGATTAAAAGCGTTAAAACGTTCAAAAAAGCAATTGTCCCGCAAAAAGCCGGAACTATCATGTTACCTGCCATCGAAATCACTTTTTTCAATCCTATCAGTGGAAAGTATGAATCCAGATCCACTCAGGCAATTTCTATAAACGTACTCCCTTCTGAAAACGGAGAAGATGAATTAAAAATGGCAACTTTTAATAATCTGACCAGTGAAAAGAGGAATATTAACCTGCTGGCCACAGACCTTATGCCAATTTTTTACCATCCTGGGGTGCTTGAGGGTAACTTCACTAAAAAAATCAATATAAGTCATCTCTACGTCTTTAATATTTTAACTTTTGTCCTCTATATTTTTCTTTATTACCAAAAAAACATGAGAAATAAACTCAAGCTGGATGTAAAAAAAATAAGAAGAAACAAGGCTTTTGGTATTTTTAACAAGCAATTCAAGACACTAAAACACCAAGTCAATTTTGCTTCCCACGCATCCACTATGCTTAGGGAATATCTTGGTGACAAACTTCAGTTGGATGGTAAATCCATCACCACTTTTGATCTTGATAAAATATTCCTTCACTCCCAAATATCTAAAACAACTCTCATTGAACTTAAAAATATATTTGCCAAGCTTGATAACTTTCAATTTGGGGGTATCACCATAAGCGATCAAGAAAAGGACAAGTTACTTGTCACTCTTGTTAAAATTGTCAAGAAATTGGAGAAAGAGATATGATTACTAAAATTCTAACCCTGTATTTTCTCCTGATATTTTCATCCAGTGCTTTAACCCTTAGTGATGTAGATACCAAAACATTTATAGATTCAAACACATTTTACGATCAAGGTGATTATAAGAATGCCATCACTAAATATCACGAATTGATCAATCATTACCCGAAATCAGGGGAACTTTACTATAATCTGGCTAATGCATATTACAAAAATGGAGAGCTTGGTAAATCCATTTTCTTCTATATCAAAGCTCGGAACATTCTTCCCAGGCATGGTGATGTAAAATACAACCTTGAATATGCTAAAAATCAAAAAATTGATAAACAGGAAGGTAACCTGAATCTATTGAATTTATTTAATATCCCCTTTAATGAGGATGAACTTTTAATTCTTGTGACTGTTTTTGCCCTCTTTTTCTGGATTATCATGATTATTTCCCTGTATAGAAAAACTTTTATTATTGTCTCTACCAGATATCTCGCAATCTTCCTCCTGATTTTGACCAGTATGATGCTGATTATTCATACTTTTTCCCTGAAGGAACTTGGAGTCATCACTGCTCAGGAGACTTCTGTTTTTTCAACGATCGGTGCTGGCTCGATCAAGCTGTTCACTCTCCACGAAGGTAGTGAAGTGGTGGTATTGGACAAAAAGGATAATTGGGTTTTAATTACTTTGGGGGACAATCGTAAGGGCTGGGTTCCCTCAGATAAACTAATAAATTAAGTCCATAACACCCTCGGTTGGTTTTTTAAAAAAATATTATTCATTTTATTGATTATTGTAAAAAATTCAATGTAACAAAAATTTGAATCCCTTAACCTATTAATTGTTATATATCCTCATGCAAATCAAACTTTCCAGTGGAGATAATTATGAAATTTTCCAATTTTTCAGTCTTAATTGCCAGCGTTTTAAGCTTATATGCCTTGGGTGCCTACGGTGAAACTCATCAGGCTAAAGACTTGGCAACATTTTTCAAACAGTTTCGTGCCAACCCTGCGTTGGTAATGGATCAATTACCTCCTAAAACGCAATCCAACTCTTTGTTTCCCAAGGAAACCATTGATTCCAACGAATTTATTTCCATAAAAGACCATCAGAAAACCAAACAAAATTTTTGCAAAGTTATTAATGGGGTCACTCAATGTCTGAATAGCGACAGTCTAGAAGGAAAAGTGGGTTTTGCCAACAACGACCGGGCAGAAGACCTGGTTGATTCTAGTTTTGATCACCTGAAAAATTTGGATGACATTGAAAAATCCATCCGTGATGAAGATGGTGATTTAAGGGGAGAACTAGATGCGCAACCATGGTCCGATGATTACTGGGCCATCGCTAGAGGAATTCTGGGCTATAGATATGCCGATTTCCAAGTCAAATCAACCAGCGGATGGAAGAATATATATGTTACCCACACTGAGACCTTCCCCGTTTCTCAATACATCGAGCAAGATAATGTTGATGTATTATCTCCTTCAGAAAAATACGATCTACTCATTGGAGATAAAAATTTCACCCTGACCAAGGCGATGTGGGCCGAAGGTGAGGCATATTGGAGTCCAGAAAAAGAAGTAGAAGCCTGGATGGGAATATGTCACGGATGGGCACCAGCTGCTTATATGGTGCCAAGGCCTACAAACGCCATAACCGTCACTTCTGCTGATGGAAAAACCCCCATTACATTTTATCCCACAGATATTAAAGCATTAGCCTCTTTGCTTTGGGCAAAAGTTGACTACGATACCAAATTCCTTGGAGGACGATGTAATAATAAAAATCCCGACAAGGATGACAATGGTCGAATTTTAAATCAAGAATGTTTTGATTCCAATCCTGCGACATGGCACAAAGTTGTTGTCAATCAAATTAAAAAAGGCCCAGAGGGACGATCTTTCGTATTGGATGCCTCTTACGATTACGAAGTCTGGAACCAACCTGTTTATGCTTACAGTTATCGTTATTTCAATCTTATAACTCAAAATGAGTCAAATAAGTGGAACGATAAGGATGTCTTGTTGAAAATCAAAGATTATACCGACGACGTATTCAAAAAATATCGAAGCAAGAATGCCAAGTATATCGTGGGCGTAGAGATGAATGTAGATTATATGGTGGAAACCAGACCTAGCCAAAATGAAATTGACAATCCCGATTATGATGGAATCAGTGGAGTTACATACCGATACGATCTGGAAATTACCTCAGACGGTGAAATCATCGGCGGTGAATGGTATAGCAATAAACACCCTGATTTCTTGTGGACTCCTGAAAAAAGTGCCCGGGCACAAACCAACCTTGATAAAACATTAACTAATGTATCCATGACAACCAAACACACTCCAAAAGAATTTTTAAAAGCTGCGCTCTATTCCTCAAGTTTTGTGGGCAGTCCTTCAGCAAAAGGAACACCCTTGGCAAAAGTAGTAGAAGAACTGATCAGGCTTTCCAACGAAAAAGAATGAGAATCGGACCTTTAATATTCTCATTATTAATTATATGCAGGGTAAGCGCATTCGCTTACCCTGATTCATTTCCTAAGGATGACTGTGAAAACTTTTTTAAAGAAAAAAATATATCATCCTATTATTACAATGATCACCTCCCTTACGAAGTCTATTACAAATCGCTGAGTCGAAAAAACTGCCATAAAGAATGGACCGTTTTGGTTTTCATGGCAGCAGACAACGATCTTTCCCCTTACGCTTACTGGGACATTTATGAAATGGAAAGGTTGATAAGCGGTCAAAAGAATTTGGGGGCTACCACCGACAGGGTTGATGTTATTGTTGAACTCGATACTTATGAAAGAAATGGTATAAACCGATATCATATTTTCCAAACCAATAAAATTTATGATTCAAGCGTTGATTTGGATTTTTTTTCAAGCTTTAATGAAAATAACATCGATTCACCGGTTATTAAAAAATACCTGGAACAAAATAATACAGTCAAAGATCAAAATATCCGGTTTGAGCGTTTCATCACTCAATCCATCAGAGATTATCCTTCCAAGCATTACATGGTGGTGATCTGGGGGCACGGGGAAGGTTATATTGGAAGTAGTTACAAATCAAAAATGGTAATAGACGATAAGACGTTACCTCCTTCATTTAGCGGAAAATACCTAACACCCGAAAACATATCCGTGGAGGCTCTCAATCAACAATATAATTTTGAGATTAAACAAGAATTCCCTTATAACAAGGTATTTGGCGGAGTGGCTTTTGACTATACTGATCTTTCTTTTTTGGACATTCCCTCTATACAACAAACCATCAAGAAAACCTTATCGCAGTTGCAATATGAAAAACCAGTCGACATCATTGCTTTTGATGCATGCCTTATGCAGACTCTCGAAGTGGCTACGGAACTTTCAGACGTCACAGACTATATTGTTGGCTCCACCCAGATCCAAGATTACCTGGGTCTTCCTTACAGGATAATTCTAGATAAATTAAACGATAAAATATCCCCTTTTGATCTGGCCAGAGAGATTCCCTCCCTGGTGAGTCGATCCATGGAAAAAGATGGATATCAAGGATCAATCAGCATCAAAAATAAAGGAACATATACCACCAGCACACTTTCCACCCAGAACTTAAAAAAATATTTCGTCCCATCATTTATGGACTTTTCACAAAGCCTGATTGATTACATTGAAGAAGATCTGTTTCGCATGCTTGATTTAAAAATCATTTTTGAAAACTCCCCCTCTTTTAAAGGTGAAACCCGGGATATCGGAATATTACTTGCAACCATAGAACAACTTCTCTATGCAGAAAAAAACAATGCTAAAGAAACTATGAAAGGAATTCATTTGAAAAACCAAATATTAAAACTTTGGGACAACTTGAATAAAATGGTTCTGGGAAACAGTTTCGGTCCTTACTATACTGATTCTTCCCTGAGTAAAAAAGATACCTATTTTTTGAATTATTTCAAAGGCCTTTCCGTGTGGGTGCCCTCTAATAAAAGGCTGTATGACCATCGAATCGAAGAATTTAGAAAATCTGCTTTATATACCAACTATAAAAATACAAATTCTATATCTTCCCTCGAAAAACTGCTGAATATTATCTATAACGCTTCCAAGTTTTAATAAAAGCAGATAGATACGCCCCTGGCCCAAGCAAATTTGAGTTCCCAAGCGAGTAAACTTATATTAAATTATATTTTGTCTTTTTAAATTATCCTAGGAATTGAAAATGGTACATCAAAACTACAATGAGCTAGCACTTACCCCCTTAGTAAAAATTCTTGGTAAAAACCCCAATGAATTTCAAAGAAAAGACTTGATGAAAGTTATTGAAGAACACAATATAAAACAGATAAATCTGCACTACATAGGTTTTGATGGAAAACTTAAGGAATTAAAAGTCCCGGTCAATTCATATAAGTATGCCGAACTCATCCTGGCTCAAGGGGAGCGAATCGACGGGAGTAGCATTTTTAAAGGAATCATTGATCCTTCCAATAGTGACCTTTATGTCGTT
>Ga0208375_1003112_pt1 | contig 14590 bp, 15 predicted proteins | sample RifOxyD1_FD_184038 | JGI IMG/M metagenome (GOLD analysis project Ga0208375, IMG submission 184038) | Soil microbial communities from Rifle, Colorado - Rifle Oxygen_injection D1 (SPAdes) | ecosystem: Environmental > Terrestrial > Deep subsurface > Rock core/Sediment | place: Rifle, Colorado... | reverse complement strand
GGGAAGCAGTAACGGAATATGAACCAATTCAGCGTTTAGCGTTTAGCGGCCAGCGTTTAGTTGAAATATTTTTAGGCTTCAACAAGATTCAATTTCGCAAACTATACGCTATACGCTATACACTATACACTTTGCTTGCCTGCCATCCTCTGACTGGACGGACACATCAAATTAGGGTACATTTAAAACATATCGGGTTTCCGATTGTTTCGGATGAAAAATACGGGGGCAGGAAAATGGTACGCCTAGATAAAAGATGGTGTAAAAGGCAGTTTTTGCACGCGGCCAAGTTGGGTTTTGATCATCCTGTGACAAGTGAGAGGCTAACTTTTGAAAGCCCTTTGCCGGATGATTTAGCAGAAGCTTTGAAAAATCTTGAAACCATGAACAATGAACCATGAACTAATATCCAGACCATGACTGAATCAAACGCATTATATTTTCAGTTGGCAGTAGTATTGGGTCTGGCTGCCGGGGTAGGTTTTTTTGTCAGGTTCTTGAAATTACCGCTTCTGGTAGCCTATCTTTTGGCAGGAGTTATCCTGTCTTTTGCTCAAATTTTTGACCTTCATACATCACAAGCTTTAACTTTCCTCCCTGAAATTGGCATTGCTTTTGTACTTTTCTTTGTGGGTATGGAGCTTGATTTAAAAGAAATCAGGTTTTTGGGTAAAGCAGTAGCAATAGCCAGTTTGGGGCAAATTGTTATCTCACTAATTGCCGGATTTATAATTGCCCAGTTTTTAGGGTTCCCTGAAACGGAAAGCATTTTTTTGGGGATTGGCCTGGCCTTTTCCTCAACCATAGTGGTTGTAAAAATGCTCCTTGAGAAAAAAGATTTGAATTCCCTTTACGGCAAACTTTCTGTCGGGATCCTTTTAATAGAAGATTTGGTGGCAATAGTACTTTTGATGATGATGACGGTTGGCAGCTCGGTTTTAAACCTAGGCCTGCAAAACAGCCTGCCGATTCTGACACTTCTTCTTAAAGGCGGTGCTTTATTACTTTTGGCTTTGGGGCTGTCCCGTTATGTTTTGTCCAAAATTTTTACTGCAGCAGCCAAGTCTGCCGAGCTCCTGTTTCTTTCAGCCATTGCCTGGTGTTTTATCTTTATCACTATTTCGGTTATGTTGGGTTTTTCGGTGGTAATCGGGGCATTTTTGGCAGGATTGGCTCTGGCCAATTCTCCTTTCCATTTTGAAATACAGGGAAAGGTCAAACCTCTCCGCGACTTTTTCGTAACCCTATTCTTTATCTATCTCGGATCGCAGGTGGTATTTGAAGACCTTAGTAAAGTTGCCCCTCTGATTGCTATTTTTACGGCGTATGCGCTTATAGTTAAGCCAATCATTTTCTTGCTGATTTTGGGGGCTTTTGGCTTTAAAAAACATACCATTTTTCAAACTGCCATTAATTTGTCTCAAATTTCCGAGTTTTCACTGATAGTGTTAATTGTGGGGCTAAAGCAGGGGATAGTATCACAGGAAGCTTTGACTGCCATGGCCTTGACCGGTGTAATTTCCATTATTTCCTCAACAATTTTGATTGCTTTCTCAAGGCAGATTTATAATTTTATCCTGCCTGCCGTGGCTTTTTTTGAAAGCCAGGCTTTAACCCACCGTACGGAGGATAGAAGCCAGGAAGTGGAGATGGAAGATCATGTGCTTTTGGTGGGTGCACACAGGATGGGCGGGGAAATCATGAAATTTTTGAAAAGGCAAAAAATTCCCTTTCTGGTTTTGGATTTTAATCCGGAAACTGTAGAGAATTTAATGGAGCAGAAAAACCATGTAGTTTACGGGGATTTGGGAGATCCGGAAATTCTGGAATTTTTAAATCTGGAAAAGAGTAAAATGGTAATTTCTACAGCTTCAAACCTTGACGATAACTTAATGCTGCTGTCGGAAATGAAAGTGAGAAAAGCCAAAGCTGTGGCAATTGTCAGGGCATCATCTGCCCCCGATGCGGAAGAGCTCTACCGGGCCGGGGCGGATTATGTAATACTTCCGGCTGTGGTTTCAGGTGATTTTGTGGCCCATATTCTGGAAGCCCACTGGCCCAACATGGAATTTTTCAAAAAGCGCGCCTCGGTAGAGCTTGAAAAACTCGCCCACTCCCATTTGTCTTTTGAATAAATTATCAAGGCAAATTGCATATAAGCTTATCCTGGAGTAAAATAGCTCCCTATGACCGAACTTAGCTTTCTTCCATTTCTTGTCACATATAATGTGCTCGAAATTGCGCGGATAAGAACGGGGGTAATAGGAGATCATATTTCACATAAGAGAGAAGACCAAGAACAAGCTCTGGAAAGTGTATTTTCTATGGCTCCATGGTTAAGAAGCCAGCGCCCAATTCTGTATCATCCAATGTCTCAGTGTTTAGAAATAGCCTCAGATATTTTGGAAACACATACCAACTTAATGGAGCCGCTAAATGGAAGAATTGAGCGTTCTGGCCGATGCCCTCGAATAATTTCGGCGCAAGAATTTTCTTCCGGCGAATTATTTGAATTTATGGGGATAAGATATATAAAGATAGATGGATTACTATTGAGTTCAATAATTAATGATCCCTTAGAATTAAAAGATTATAGTTTCTTAGTAGTGGCAGGTTACTGTGTCCTAGATGCCGACTTCCGTCAGTCTTAATATCACACACCAGAGGTGCAACATCTATAGCCTGCCTCTTGATTTAGTTTTCACGATTTTCTAAACTAAATATATGGGTATTTTGGGTAGGTTTAAAAAACTAATACTTTTTGGTTTGACTGCCGTGGCGGGATTACTTTTGACTCTGGCAGGTTTGGGACTGATTGAACTTTCATTAAGCTTAATTTTGTATGCCGGGCTAGCCTTACTTTTTGTGGCAGTTTTGCTATATTTTTTTGGATAGGAGGTGAATTTATGGGTTTTGGATCATTTTATAAAGGTGAAAAAAAGAAGAAGAAAAAAGGAGAAGGGAGTGCAAGGAGCAGTTTTGCGCCCGTTTTTACCCAGCCCCAGGTTATAGGCAAGGGTAAAAATAAGATATAAATCCCAATGAGAAGATCTGCCCGTAAAAGATTGCAAAAGCGTGGTGCGGAATTTAACGGCGTCAAACTGGGGGTTGTTGCCTTATCTATTCTCGCATCTCTTGTAATATTTGGCAAAATACTTGATTTTACGGTTCATCTGAATGAACCTTTTGCCCCTGATTCAACCAAAACAGCAAGACTTTTTAAATGGGAAGGCCGGGAAAATCTTAATTTGGCTATCAAGTCAGATAGCACTTATGTTGTATCTTTTAATCCTGTTCAAAAGACAATTACGGCAGTAAAAATCCCGGACCAAACTTTTACTCTGGTGCCTTTTTCCTTTGGGTTTTGGAAAATGGGCAGTGTTTACTCACTGGGCCAGTCTGAAAAAGTACCAGTTGGGGCAAACTTAATAAAAGACACTACGGCTGCGGTGTTGGGGGTTCACGTTGACGGCTATCTTTTACCAGAAGGCAAATTTGCAAGTTTGGACATTAATAAGATTCTGGATGAACTCCGCTCCAACCCTGTTTCTTCTTTTAGCCTGCTCCGAAATAGTAAAACAGACCTGACCTCTCGGGAACTCTGGAGCCTAATTTGGGGGGTGCGTGGAGTCCGTTTTGATAAAATAAAAACTTTTGACCTGGAAAATTTAAACCTGGTTAAAGAGGAAATATTGGCTGATGGAAGCCAAATTTTACGGCCCAATCCGGCAGAGATCGACCGTTTTGTCCAAACCAATTTTGAAAGTTCGGGCCTTAAGGATGAAGGTTTGTCTATTGGCATTTATAATGCCACAGACCACCCGGGTTTAGCAGAAAAAGCTGCCAGGATGATTTCCAATATGGGGGGAAGGGTGATTTTTACTGCTAATGCCGATTTGCCTCTTGGAAAAAGCGCTGTTTCCGGTGAGCCTTCTAAAACATCGCGGTTTCTGTCTCGAATTTTTGCTCCAAGCCAGGGTAAAAAAGAAATGCAAGGACAAAATAGGGCTGATATTAATGTATTTTTGGGGGAAGACTACTTTTTAAGGTATAATACCCCTTGATGACTCTTTGGATTATCCTGGCTGCTGTTATAGTGGGCATCTCGTTTATTCTTGCATATTCTTCCATGAGGGATTTGCAGGAAAGTCCTAAAGATTTTAATTTAACATATGGCTTGTATCTTATCCGTAGGGAGGATGGTTTAACAGAAGCCCTGCTTGAAAAAGTGCATCAGGAGCTGACTCCCGAAAGAGCGCTTATCTCCTTTGAAGGGCTGATGAAAGGGACAAAGCGGGCTTTGACAATCTTTGGGCCCGCTGCCATCCTTCGCGCCTTTATAGTCCCTTTGGACCTATTAGAGCTTGAAGACTACAGTAAACAAAGTGAAGAGACAAAAAAGGCAAGATTTTGGGAGGCGGGTTTTAAGAAGGGAGTAAGCCAGTCTGTTGCTTTTCCGGAACTTTTACCCAATGAACAGATTTGGAGACAAGTTCTGCTTTTGCCTAAAAAAAATGGAGGATGGTTCTCTGTTATGAGGACTGCAGTTTTGGCAGAAGATAATTTAAGGGCAGAAAAGCTTGAAAAAATGGAGCTGGAAGCAGAAGGAAAATCCGGTTTGATTACTATTCCGGAAGCTTATTCTGATCTACAGTTTGGAAAGTTTTATCATGAAAGGTCAACAAGCAGGAAAATTCTCTATGGCGCGGAAAATAAGGATGTGGTTAACCTTCTAACCTAAACGCTCTCTTCATCATCAGTATTTATTTCTATCTCATTTTCTCCGTCACGGTCAATAATAATATTGTTGGAGGAAAGAGCAGACAGGGAAGGCGCACTATCCAAAAACGACGGCTGGTTTTTAAACCGTGAGGACCGGTATACCTCCTGAATAATGATCGAAAGACTGTTGATTTTAATAGTCTTAATATAAGCCTGATATTTACTACCGCCATGGATGAGGCGCAAGAGGTGATGGGATAAATCGTCCGGCAATACACCAAGATAGCCTCCTGCATTGTCAGTTATGGAAATAGTGCGGTTTTTAGGGACTAAATTGACCGGTATACCGGACGAAAGCAGGGATAATTTATGAGGCTCTGCTATCTTTAGTAGCCCTATTACCTTAGTTTTGCCCGGCTCTTCCAGAAAAATATCCCCTGAAACCGGGCTTCCGTATATTTGGCCATTCATTTGGTTATTCATTTTTTGGGGCTTGCTTTTTTTAAAAGTCTCAATTCTTTTTAAGAATTTGGCTGCAATCTGATTATAAGGGTCGCATTTCAGGGCAGCCTCAAAGTTTTTTTTGGATTTTAATAAGTTTCCCAGTTCAAAATAGGCCCGGCCCAAACGGTTTAGGGCATCAGCCGAGGCAGGACTGCAAGAGATAATTTCTTGATTTAACCTGACAGCCTCTTCCCAGTGAGACGTGAGAGCCGCATCAATGGCTTGTTTGGTGAGGGCAGAAGAGGAATCATCCATTACTTGGGGAGTATATACCAGTTTTGAAAATGTTTGCAAGATAGCAAAAGGTATGATAGACTATAAGTCTTGCAAATATGCCTAAAGAAACTTTTCAAACTTTGGAATTTTTGGAAACAGCTATTAAGGAGGGTGCCCATTTAAAACTGCCGGAAGTAAAGAAGGGAAAGATTTCTCCGGAACAATGGATAAGGCAGAGAAATATTTTGGGCATTTATTTTGGCAGCCCGGCGGTCCTTTCAGATATCAGCAGGATGTATGGATTTACAAATAAAGAAAGGCCCAACAAACTACTCAAGACAGGTATCAAACATCTGTGGCAGAATTGTTCAAAAAAAACTCAAAGGGAATTTCCTGAATCGGGATTAGGAACTGGCAAACCGCGCCTCAAAAAAAAACATGGTAAAGAAAAAACTGTCCGGGCCGACCAAATTTTGCTGGAGGAATTGCCAAAAACCCAGGATCCGGATGAACTTAACAAAATAATGTCCGGCATGGGGCGAAAATTCTTCCTTAGAAATCGCGGACATGAAAATTCTCTTTTTATATCTGTCCAAAAACTGGCTTTATCGGCCGATTTTCATTTTCCTGCTTCCAAAACTCGCCTTTTTGCAGGAGCGCTGGAAAAAGCCAATATCGCTCACAGGAAAATAAAACATGAGGTCAAGTCAGGGCCGCAGGCGGGAGTATATTATTACTATTATATGCTGAATAGGGAGGCGGATAAAGCAAAAGCCAGGGATGCTTTTATGCAGGATCCCGGTTTAACGCCTTTCTGCGTCAATTCAGTTGAGCAAATTTATGGAGAATCTGTTGCTAAATTGCCTACTCTTTGGGCCTTACAGGGTGAATCATATAAAAGCATCAGCCCTCTTCTTCGCCGATTTGGCATATTCCCGGGAACAGGGACTCCTAAAGTTGAGAAACTACTGGAAGGATGCCCTGAACCTATTTTCCGCTACACCCGTCCCAATTCCCATGACCGGGAAAGAATGTTTTTTTATCCTGTTGACCAGGAAGAAGCTTTGGCAGTTTTCATTAAAGAAAAACAGAGTAGAACTTGAAAAATTACCGCTAAATGCCAAACATCCCGCGGCCTTGAAAAAAGAGCAGGTAAAAGGTATTATCTAAAAGCTATGTCGGGGCATTCCAAGTGGTCAACAATTAAAAGACAAAAGGGTGTGGCGGATATCAAACGGGGACAAACTTTTACTAAAATTGCCAATGCTATTACCATTGCGGCGCGGGCTGGGGGTTCAGGGGATCTCAATTCCAATCCAAGGCTTCGCTCGGCTCTTGAAGAAGCCAAAGAAGTTAATATGCCGAAAAGTAATATTCAAAGGGCAATTGACCGGGGCTTAGGTAAATTACCCGGGCAAACTTTGGAGGAAGTTGTGTATGAGGGCTTTGGGCCGGGCAAAGTAGCTTTTTACATTGAGGGGGTTAGTGATAATAAGCTCCGTACCAATCAGGAAATCAGGAACATATTTGAAAGGGTGGGGGGAACTTTGGGTGGGCAGGGGTCAACCGCATACATGTTTGATAAGAAAGGTATAATAAAAGTTCAAAGTTCAAAGTTCAAAATTAAAAATGAAGAGGAAGAAACACTGGAGCTTATTGACCTTGGGGCAGAGGATATCGAAAGTTTTGACGAAGAAGAACCCCACTCCGCTGAAGTCATCGACCATGAGGTTCAGACCGAATTGGCTTCGCGGGGCAAACAGCGAAAGTATTTAGTATATGTGGAGAGCCCGGAAATAAATACTATGGGTACAAAAATTACCCAGGCAGGGTATACTGTTGAATCCTCGGAAATTACCATGAAACCAAATATTACCGTGGATATTCACGAGAAAGAATCAGCCGGGAAAGTGTTGGATTTTACGGGAAAGCTGGAAGAACATGATGACATCCAAAAAGTCTATGCAAATTTTGACATTCCGGATGGGTTATTGGTTCATGGTTCATAGTTCATGGATAATTTTCTACGAACTATGAACTAAAGTGAGCGAAGCGAACGTACTACAAACAATATGATTATCTTAGGTATTGATCCCGGCACTGCCACTACCGGATATGGAGTAATCAGAATTCCTGATGATATTTTGGGGAGGGAATTTAACTATGGCATGGAGCTTGTGGCATACGGCAATATTTCCACTCCCAAAGACCATATTGCCCAGGATAGGCTGCTACAAATCCACCGCCAGTTAAATGATGTCATTGCTAAATACAAGCCGGACTTGATGGTGATTGAAATGCTTTTTTTTGGGGCCAATACCAGGACCGCTATCGCTGTGGGGCAGGCGAGGGGAGTGATTATGCTGTCTGCCGCCAAATACCGCGTGCCTATACATGAATACACCGGCCCGTCAGTAAAACTGATGGTGGCAGGATCGGGCAGGGCGGATAAGAAACAAGTTCATGAGGCAGTAAGAAAATGGTTTGGCCAGAATGGCAGGAAAAGGAGAAAACTTTCTATCGCAAAAGGAGGACACCTGGATGATGCCACGGATGCGGTTGCCATAGCCGTTTGCCATGTCTTAAAACTCTGCGCAAAATGAATTTAAAACGTTTATTAGAGCTTAGCACCAGATTAAATATAAGGCAAAAGATTGTTGTCTCATCGGTGATTTTGTCTTTAGGCCTTCTTTCAACAAGACTTTTTCCTTTATCTATTTATATAACTTATAAACTGCATATAATTTTAGGATTTGGGGCTTTATCTTATCTTCTTTCCTTGTGGTCGCTTTGGGAGGGAATCAGCAAACTCCGGGTAGTTATTTTAATGATTTTGCCGACTATGTTTACAATGGCGGTGACGGGATACTACTTCCTGTTGCCGGTGCGTTGGCTGACAAGGATTCCTGCCGCCGCGTTTTTCGGGGTGGCTTTTTATCTTCTACTGCTTTCGCAAAATATCTTCAATATTTCATCCATCCGGACTATCCCCTTATATAGGGTGGCCTATACTGTAGCATTTGTCCTTACTATTATTACAGCCTCCTTGCTTTTTAATGTGGCTTTCTCTTTAAAAATGAATTTTCTCTTAAACGGTTTGGCAGTTTTTTTGATCAGTTTACCCTTAATTTTACAGATGATCTGGTCTATTGAACTTGAGGGCTTACCATCTTTTATTTTAATTTATTCAGCAGTATTGGCTTTGGTGATGGGGGAGGTAGGGCTGGTTTTGTCCTTTTGGCCTATAACTTTAGGTATGGCTTCTGTGGTTTTGTCAACTGTGATGTATATTATTTTGGGGATTGGCAGCGACCATTTAAAAGATCGGCTTAATAGGGGGGCCGTTATGGAATATACACTGGTGGGGGTGCTAGTTTTTATCATTGCCCTTCTGACTACTTCTTGGAGAGGATGAAAAATTTAAGGCCTTTTGCGGGAAATATATTTTGATTACAAGATAGGGTAGAGGAGTTTGAGCCTTTAGAATAGGCTAAATAAACGATATAGTATGATATAGTTACCAGGCACGGAGTATCAAAAACTATGAGATACTATGTTTTAATTGGTTAAGGGTTTGGACAAAAATGCCCGCACCTACTAATCAGTGTGGATAACTGCCAGCTGCATTTTACACGCGTGAAAAAAAGCCGAAGCCCATACAGGGAATAGAGTATGAATGAAGCGCAAAGGAAAAGTACCGGGATGTTGAGGCAGAGATGGGTGCACTCTTACTTCGGGATGGGCACTATTCCGTTCTCTGTCTTTTTCTCTTACTTTTTCAACTTCCCAATTGTCTTGTCGTACAATATACATATTAGCAAAATATAGGTGTCTTGCATTAATTCATTGATGGCAGTTATATGTTTCTGAAACGATACCAAAATAGGCCAAAATTTACTCCCAACTTTTCTTGGCTAAAACCTTATATTGCCGACCGGTTTTTAAATAAAAATTTTAAAAAATATTTTTGACCCTATGAGTTGTTTATATTGTCCTGACAAGCTAATCAAAGATGACGTACCATACAGCTCCGCCCCTTTCCGACCGTTTTAGAGCCCTTCTAGCGCCTCGTGCCCATACGTGCCTGGGGGAGAAGGATGATTACTACTGTGTGGTGAGATTCTTTATAGTTGTGGAATTACTTGACTTGAATAAAATACATAAGTTATGATTATTCGTATAATCACTCTTATATGCATAAGCCAAATGATTCTCTGGAAGACAATTTAAAAAGTTTAGAAGGCGTTGACGATTTTTTTATTTATCTTCAAACAAACAACTATTCTCCCAAAACCGTATATAACTATGAAAAAGATCTTTTAATCTTTGCCTATTTTTTAAAACTTAGAAAAATAAATATTTTTAATTTGGACAAAAAACTGATCAATGAATTTAAGGCCTATTTAGCATCAGACGGCCGTAAAACAGCCACTCTGGAAGGTGAAAGTCAGAAGCAGCTTTCACCTTCAAGCGTAAATCGGTGTTTATCGGCAGTCAGGGCTTATATCAGGTTTATTATTGACAACGATATCAAATGCCCGGTATCTCCGGATCAGTTTAAAATGGTCAAAAAAGATAGGCCTCATCCTCATGTTGCAGAACTGGCGGATCTTACTGCCTTAATTGAATCACCGTCAAAACTGGAAGCTGATCCGATAATTTCTGCCCGAAACCGTGCGGTTTTGGAAGTTTTATTTGCCACAGGCATGAGGATATCTGAACTCGTAGCTCTGAATAAGCGGGACATTAACAGCAGCGGGAGAATTTTTATAACCGGTAAAGGACGCAGGCAGAGGTTCGTCTATCTGACAGAGCGCGCGATGAATCTTTTGAATGCCTATTTAGATTTGCGGAAAGATAATCATGAAGCTTTGTTTGTACCCACAAAAGGCAAAACCATCGGGTTCGGGAAACAGCGCCTTACTTCCCGCTATATTCAGGAAAAAATTAAACAATACCGGGAGATATTAAAAATAGATTTACCGGTTAGCCCGCATGCTTTGAGGCATGGTTTTGCTACCTACTTGGCCGAAGAAGGGGCCTCCCCTGTCGCTATCCAAATACTTTTAGGCCATGAATCATTAAATACGACCACCCGCTATGTAAATGCTTCGGATAAATTTGCAGAAGAAACGCATCATAAATTTCACCCTTTATCTAAAACAGAAGACAGAAAATAAATTTCCCACATATCGTCGCACAATATTAATTGAAATTTAACCTGGCTTTTGTTGACATTCCTTTCCGTTCGTACTACTGTAAAATAAATGGCAAGTACCAGTATGGAAACTGCAGAAAAAAATACTTCCTCTCCCCCACTCTTTGTCTTTGAGGAGCCATTAAAAAAATCTTCCTCCAGGAAAGGTATGATCCTAACTGCATTTTTCATCCTGATTTTGGGGGGTATTCCGGCAGCAACGCTTATGCTTCAAAATACCCAGGTTTTAAGATCCAGGGCCACCTCTGCCAGCCTGGCTGCAGCTAATTTAACACTTCCGGAAGGGACAAATTGCGATTTTTCTAGGTCTCCTTTTATATGTACAACCAAAAGCCAGGAGTTTGATATAGAGCTTGTCAGTGCTCCGGATGAATTTACGGTAGAGGCGACGGCCACACCGGGACCTACAGTTACACCGGTACCAACAGTAGGGCCAACTACCGCCCCGACTGCAACTCCGTCCCCTGTCCCAACCCTGCCGGCGGGGCAACCTACCGCTACCCCTGCCCAAACCAGGCCGTCTAAGCCGACTGTTAGCGGTTCCTGCGCTCCGGGGGATGGCGGTCAGTATAATTTTTCCTTTACATGGAGTACCAGTCCTGCGCCAGATTTTTATTATCTCAATACCGGGGGCGGTACCGAGAGAGTACCAAGTACAAGTATAAGTAAAACATTAACTTCCTCAAATAAGAAAACTACTATTTATGTTGCGGCCTGCAATGGCAACAGCAGTAATTGCAGCGAATTTGCAACAGGAGAAGCAACATGCCCATAAAGAAAATTGTCATAGTACTTTGCACAGTTCTGTCAGTTTTTTTTATTACCGAATCCGTTTGGGCAACGGAAGAAACATGGTACCGCTGCACATCAGGTAATATTACAACCGCACCTTGGAAGAAATTTTCCACTGATACTAAAAAATGTCCGGTTAGGATTGGTGCCGACGGTAAGGTGACAATATATCTTCAGTTCGGCAAACGGAATGCCGGCGGGGGTGAGCTGACCACCCCGGTTTATCCACTGGAATTTACTTATAACGCATTAGCTGCTTCTCCCACAATTAGCCCTTCTGCTACTCCAGCTGCTACTGCCACAGGGACACAGTCATCAGTTACTCCAGCCCAAAGCGGGGCAACTGCAACCCCGACTACCGTTCCGACCGCCACTCCCAAGCCAACCGCTACTCCAACTCCCGGACTTCCGGCCGAAAAAGTTAAATATGATCTAAATGGAGATAAACTGTTAAACACTTTGGATGTGGGGGCTTTTAAGCAGATTTGGAGAAGCGGCCTGTCTCTATCAAGGATCGATTTTAACGGGGACGGAACAGCCAATATTTTTGACTATCAATTACTCCTGCAAAACATTAACCGCTAATAAAGAGATAAGTTGACAGGGGGAATTTATTGACATAAAGTGAAATCAGGATGAAAAATCAGGGAAGTATTGGGGTAATTTTACTGGTAATAGCCGGACTGGTGGCTATTGCTGCCGGAGTCAAGCTTCTTTCTGAACAGCAAATTTTTAAATCAAAGGCCTCGGAAGAAAAGGTAGAAAATATAATCGTTTTCCGGGGCAATACCAGTTGCGTTAAAGATCAATGTGAAGCTGTCAGAGATGAAATTGATGTACTTATCAGCGCTCCTCAATTTATTGTGCCGACGGCTGCAATTACACCATTAGTTTCTCCGACTTTGCAGCCCACAGATACAGTAGCTCCATCTCCTTCATGGACTGAATCGGAAGAGATACCAACTGTCACCGAGACAGAGGTGTCAACTCCCGAAGTAGAGCCAACAGGTACAGAAGAAACATTTGGAGAACTATTGGGTGCATCTTCCGCTGCGGTTACCGCGTACCGGATTTGGGTGTCAACCGCCCCCTCTGACCTTCCCTCCCCGGAAAAAGGCGGTTGGGAGGAGTACAACGGCCCGAAAACGGTTAGGGTAAAACTGCCAAACCCCGAACCTGAAAAACTTTATTACGTTTTTGTCCAGTTTAAATACTTGGGTCAAAACGATACAGAGCTGGAAAGCAAGATTTTTACCAGGATGATCTGGTACAAACCACCTTCCCTGCCTACCTCAACTCCGACTCTTTCACCAACAGGGATACCTACACCCACTCCCACGGAAAGCATTAAGCCTCAAGCGTCAACTTTGCCAAAACCTACTAACCTTTCCGTCAAGTGTATAAGCGGTGGTTCAGTCCAACTTTCCTGGAAAGCGCCCCTTGGGGTTGTCAACTTCTGGTATAAGGTTTGGGAGACAGGCCCGGGCTTAGGTGAGCCGGCCGGCCGGGGTAAGTTTGCTAACCTTACAAATTTTGTCTATGTTAATATTGCCTTAAATAAAGACTACAGGTGGAAAGTCATGTCGGGAGGTGCCAACATTAACGAGAAAGTCGGTGATATGAGTACGGATGCTGTAGAGGGGATATTCAAGTGCCCTATCCGTTAATTGACAACAACCTCCCTTTTTATTTACACTGGATTTAAATATGGATCCGACCCTGGATTTTTCCCAGACTAAATTCTTTTCAAGAAAAAATGTTATCAGCTTGCTGCTGGTTGGGATTTTACTTCTTGTTATTCCTGCCTCTGTCAAATTTTTGCAGGAAGCACAGATTTTAAAGTCCCGGGCCGGGGCAGAACCTATTACTATTGTGGTGCCCCAGTCTAATATAGTCTGTGATACTGACCAAAAAGATTGTGTAGCCTCAACAAATTCATTTTTGGTGGAGTTCCGTTCTCCGCCGGAATCAGGCCCGGCTGCCCCGCCTGCCGGTACCATAACGCCTATCCCGCCGACTGCTATCCCTCCAACCCAGGCCCCGGCCCCGGGAGGTGTACCGCAAAACCTTAACGCCGTTTGTAAAACCCGCACCGGCAATTTTGTCAGCGCGGAATTTTCCTGGATCCCCGTATCCGGCTCCGGGTCTTACAGGATGACTATTACCAATGCCAATGCTACTGCCTCGCCTGTTGTCCCCTCCTCCCCCGCCACCCAGAATATTATTGCCGATACGAATTATAACTGGACGGTGGCGTCTTGCACCGGCTACGGTACAGGCTGCGGGGCAGCAGCTCCAGCCAAATCTATAAACTGCGGTTCAGCACCCTTACCTACATCTACAACTGCACCCGGACAGCCGACAGCTACCCCGTCACCGGCGGGGCAACCCACTCCTACGCCCACTCCTGCCTCTGCCAAAGCAGCCTCCCCAAGAGGTCTTTTACATAGTTGTCTGTCCGGCAATACACAAGTCAAGCTTTCCTGGATTGAGGATCCGTCTGCCAACCGCTTCAGGATTCATGTGCATAACCGTAAAAACCCGGCTGATGACCAGACGGAAGATAAATACCGTGATAATTACTATGTTGATTTGGACCAGATGAGTGTTTCTTATACTCTATCCATCAACCCAGGGGATATTTATAACTGGGAAGTGTGGGCATTTAAGAATGGTTTACCACAGTGGAGTGATGTGTCGGCTAATAAATCGTTTAGTTGCGGGGGCACATAAATGGGAGATTTAACTTTATTTTTTGCCAGTAAAAGGAACTTAATAGGGGCAGCGGTTTTAATGCTTCTTTTGATAAGCATACCAATTGGGGTATTTTTAGCCCAAAGGCAGCAGATTTTTAAATCAAGAGCTTTAGGGGATAGTTATTCGACTATAGAGGAATGCCAGGAAAATTGTGGTTTGGTGTGTGAGCCTCAAGGATATGATGAAATTGAATATTATCGCTGCGTAGAACCCACTCCCACTCCTATTTCTTCCTGGCGGGGTTGTGATGACACCAATTGCGGGGGTGGAAGTATTGATTGTACGGAGTATGACCAAATTTGCTATGCGCCTGGTAGTGAGGAAAGTGATTGCTATTGTGATTACCCTCCTGCTGAAGAACCAACCCCCACGCCTGATCCT
>Ga0208375_1003111_pt1 | contig 14596 bp, 15 predicted proteins | sample RifOxyD1_FD_184038 | JGI IMG/M metagenome (GOLD analysis project Ga0208375, IMG submission 184038) | Soil microbial communities from Rifle, Colorado - Rifle Oxygen_injection D1 (SPAdes) | ecosystem: Environmental > Terrestrial > Deep subsurface > Rock core/Sediment | place: Rifle, Colorado... | reverse complement strand
GGGAATGTTTTATGCAAGGTTCTAGTTTAGTTGGAATATTGAGAGATAATGAATTTTTTTATAGGCCTAACTTAATTATTAATAATGTTGTTGATATTAATGCTGGATTTAGAATAAAATAAAAAAAGAAAAATTAATCATCTTCAAACACTTTTTTCATATAAGTTAAAGGTTTTATGTCTGTGATTGTATGCATTAGGGAATAATATTTTTGAGTAAGAGGGGTTATTAATGTGTTTTAAAAATAAGGCTATTTATTTTATTTAAGATAGCTTTTTCATCAATTCTATTAATTAATTTTTTATCATATTTATTAAATACATATTTTGTTAATTTCCAAAGACATTTTAATGATCTTTGAATCTCTTTTTTCTTTGGTTCTTTGCATAATGCTTTTTTGAACATTTCAAGTTCAGTATTATTTAATCTATTTTCAATATTTGCAAAGTCAAAATGTAATATTCCTCTTATTTTCATTAAATTTACAAATAACCTTTCAGTTCTAAAATTAATCCATGACATTGAACAGAAATTCCAACCTCTAGCACATCTATTTGAAACTATAATTTGGGTTATAATTGCTTCTTTTAGTTCGCCTTCAATAAATTCTTTTGTGGCTAAAGTTTTGCATTCTTTGGATTTACTCTTGAAATTAACTAACAGCTTATTTGAATCTTTGATAATTTTTATGGAATTGTATTTTTCTCTTGGAATTAGACTATCAATTGTATGTAATTTGAAATCTACTTTTTGATAGTCATTAACTAAGGATTTTACATTTTTGTCATCTAAATAGTAAAGAAGCTTAACTTTTCCCAATTTTTCTAATAAGACTTTTATGCTATTTTTTGAATTTAATAGAAACTTTTTTGTTACAACAAATTCTATATCTAAATCTGAATAGTCATCTGCTAGGTCTCTGCTATATGAACCTGAGTACATAGCTGCAATGATTTCTTTATTATTTTTAACAAAACTTTCAAATTTTGCTAAGTTTAATTCATTAATGGCCATTATGTTTATCTGAGTTAAGGATTCTTATATAACTTTCTAAATAAAAAAAGAAAAATTAATCATCTTCAAACACTTTTTTCATATAAGTTAAAGGTTTTATGTCTGTGATGATTGTTTTATGTATGAACCAACGTTTATCTAAACTTATGTACATCACATTTTCAATTGTTGGTTGGTCATTTAATTCTTCTTGTTTTCTGGTTGTTAGTTTTAGTTCTTGCATTTGAACCACCTCCTTTAGAAAATCTTTTTAGGGGATTAAAAAAGGTTTATTAGAAAAAGTTGAAAAATTTTCAGAATAATTATTCTTTTTTTCTTTTAAAAAATTTTAATAAATGAATTATAACTAATATGCTTATTAGACTTAAATAAATTAATAGAAATGAATTCATTTTCTTTTTAAACAATTTTCACAGCGATACTTAGGGATTGTTACAAAACGTGATTCAAAAACTTCTATCTCTTTGCCACAATCATAGCACATTACTGTTTTCATTTGCTTAATGTGTTTTCTTTATTTTATATAAATGTTTGGGTATATGCTTTGTAATGATTATTATGATTTATTTAGCCAATAATGAAGAAATAAGTGCTAGCGTCTGGGGAAGACACTAGCTTAAAAAAAGGGAAGGAAAAAAATTTAAACGAAATCTAATCCCAGTTCTTTAGACATTGCAGAGCCTTGAGAATGTTTTTTACTAGTTCCTTTACCTAAAATGTAAGGTGATTGGACGCCAGTAATGATTGCCATTATTCTTAATTTTCCTCTCATATCCTCAGCAATTCTTGCTCCCCAGATGACGTTTGCATCTGAGTCTAATGCTTGTGTAATCATTTCTCCAGCTTTGTTGACTTCATCTAATGTTAAGTCAGCTCCACCAGTGATATGTATCAATGCACCAGTTGCACCTTCATATGTTACTTCTAACAATGGGTTGCCTAAAGCTCTTTTAACTGCTTCTTCAACTCTTCTTTCAGAACCTGATTCACCTATACCAACAACTGAAACATCGCCATTGGACATGATTGCTTTTACATCTGCATAATCTAAGTTGACTAGAGATGGGACTGCAATAATTTCAACGATTCCTTTGATCATTGTTGAAACTAATTCGTTAGCAACTGCGAATGCTTGTTGAACTGGTAAGTTTCCGGCAATTTCGACTAATCTGTTGTTATCAATGACAATAACTGTATCACAAATATCTCTTAATTGTTGTAATCCATATTCAGCTTTTTCTATACGTGCGCGTTCAATATTGAAAGGCATTGTAACTGAACCAATAACTATTGCTCCTTCTTCTTTAGCAACTTTTGCTACAACTGGAGCACATCCTGTACCTGTACCACCGCCCATACCAGCAGTGATGAAAACCATATCTGAACTTTTAAGCATTTGTTTGATTTCGGACATTTGCTCTTTTGCTGCTTCATATCCTTTTTGTGGAAATCCACCACAACCTAAACCTCTTGTTAAGCTTCTTCCAATTAGAAGTTTTTTATCAGCTTCAATTAAATCTAAGTGTTGTTTATCTGTGTTCATAGCGATGATTTCTGCGCCCTGGATTCCTTTTTTATAGAGCCAGTTTGTAACGTTTGTTCCACCACCACCACAACCTACGACCTTGATGTTTGCTTGACCAACTGTTTGGTTGGTTTGTGCCTGAGCATTCATGTTTTGTAATGCATTTTGTACTAAAAAGTCCATTTTTCTTTACCCCTTACCCTTTTTTAAAACCTAAATAATTGGTTTGTGTGTTATCTTTCGTTGATGGGATATATAAATATATTTTAACTAGAATATCTATATTTGTAACAGAGCATAAGATATTTAAGTTAATGTGATTTGTTTTGTTTTATGGATATTGGTGATAAAGTTAGAGTTGAGATGAAGGATAATGTTTTTGAGGGGGTTTTAATGCCTTCTTCTGGTAATATTGTTGTGAAATTGTCTTCTGGTTATAATGTTGGACTCGATAAAAAAGAAATTAAGAATGTAAAAGTTTTAGAGAAACATAAAGAAAAAATTTCTAAATCTTTGAAACTTGAAACTTCTAAAGAAAAAAAGAATATTACTATTTTACATACTGGTGGGACAATAGCGTCTAAAGTTGATTATGAGACTGGTGCTGTTATTGCGCGTTATACTCCTGAAGAGATTGTTACACAGTTCCCTGAACTTAATGAATTAGCTAATATTAATTCTCGATTGATTAGTAATATGTTTTCTGAGGATATGAGGTTTAGTAATTATAATACTCTTGCTAAAGAAATTGAAAAAGAAATTAAGAATGGTACTGATGGGATTGTAATTACACATGGTACTGATACTTTGCATTATACATCTGCAGCATTGTCTTTTATTTTAGATGGGTTAAATATTCCTGTGATTCTCGTCGGTGCACAGAGGTCTAGTGATCGTGGGAGTTCGGATGCGGCAATGAATTTAATTTGTGCTGTTGAATTTATTTTGAAGACTGAATTTGCAGAAGTTGGTGTGTGTATGCATAAAGTTTCAAGTGATGATATTTGTTGGTTGTTACCAGGATTGAAATGCAGGAAATTGCATTCTTCTAGAAGAGATGCTTTTAGGCCTGTTAATGCAAAACAATATGCTGAAATAAATTATAATACTAAATTTGTTCAAATTATTGATAATAGTTTTAGGCCTAGAGAAAAAAGAGAATTGAAATTGAAATTGTTCAAAGAAGTGAAAGTTGGAATTTTGAAATCAAAACCAAATATGTTTGTAGATGAATTAAAAATTTATTCAAAATATGATGGATTAATTTTAGAAGGAACTGGTTTAGGACATATGCCTATTGATCAGCATGCTGAAAATAAAGAAATATTTAATGAATTAAAGAAGTTAGCAAAAAAAATTCCAGTGGTTATGACTACTCAAACTTTATTTGGGCGTGTTAATATGAATGTTTATTCAAATGGAAAAGTATTGAAGGATATTGGAATACTTGGTGATCAATTAGATTTAAGTGCTGAAACTGCTTATATTAAATTAGCTTGGTTGTTATCAAATCATCCAGAGCATGCAAGGATTATGATGCATGAAAATCTTCGTGGAGAATTGAATAATAGAATAATGAATGATTTTATTTGATTTTTGTTATTTTTTAGGGTAGTTTTTGGACTATAAACATACCAAAATCTTTATAAACCATGGGCATTTCCATAAGCAAAACGATATTATACTAATGGAGGAAAATAATAATGGTAAAGGAAAAACCACACGTAAACATTGTATTTGTTGGACATGTTGATCACGGTAAAAGTACAACTGTTGGTAGATTGTTCTATGATTCCGGTGTCATTGATGAACAAACAATGAAAAAGTTGAAAGAGAAAGCAGCAGAATTAGGTAAAGCTGGATTCGAGTTTGCTTTCATCATGGATAACTTGAAGGAAGAAAGAGAGAGAGGAGTTACTATTGATTTAATGCATAAAAAATTGTTGACTGATAAATTTGAATACACAATTATCGATGCTCCTGGACACAAAGATTTTATTAAAAATATGATTACTGGTGCTTCACAAGCAGATATTGCATTTGTTGTTGTTGCAGGTACTGAAGGTATCATGGCTCAAACACAAGAACATATTATTTTGTGTAAGACTATGAATGTCAAGCAAATTGGTATTTTAGTTAACAAAATGGATGCTGTAAATTATGATAAAGCTAAGTTTGAAGCTGTTAAAGAAAATGTTAGTAAATTATTGAAACAAGTAGGATATAAAATTGAAGAAGTACCTTTCATTCCAATTAGTGCTTGGAAAGGTGACAATGTTTTTAAAAAATCCGAAAATATGTCTTGGTATACTGGACCAACTTTAAGACAGCAATTAGATCTTTTCAAAGAGCCTGAAAAACCAACAAATTTGCCTTTGAGATTACCTTTACAGGATGTTTACAACATTACAGGAATTGGAGTTGTTCCAGTTGGTAAAGTTGAAACTGGTAAAATGAAGATTGGAGACAAAGTTATTATTGTTCCTGGTAGAGAAGGTAAAGGTGTTTCTGGAGAAGTTAAGTCTATCCAAATGCATCACGAAGAAATTACTGAAGCATTACCTGGAGATAACGTTGGATTCAGTGTTAGAGGTGTTGGTAAGAAAGATATTGCTAAAGGAGATGTATTAGGACATGTAGATAATCCTCCAACAGTTGCGACTGAGTTTACTGCACAAATTATTGTAATGAACCATCCAACTGTTTTGACTGTAGGATATACACCTGTATTCCATATACACACAGCTCAAGTTGCTTGTCAGTTTGTTGCTATTGAAAAGAAAATCAATCCAATGACTGGAGAAGTAATCCAAGAGAACCCAGACTTTATTAAGAATGGGGATGCAGCAATAGTTAGATTAAAACCAATGAAACCTTTAGTAATTGAAGAAAATACAAAGATTCCACAATTAGCTTCATTCGCTATCAGAGATGCTGGTAGTACAGTTGCTGCTGGAAGGTGTTTATCTGTAGTTAAAAAGGTTTAATCCTTTCTTTTTTTTAATTAATTTTTAATTCTATAATTTTATCTATTATTCTCAGTAAAATAACTAAAACTGAATGAAAAGGTTTATAAATTCTGAATTAAATCAGAGGAAGAATGCAAAGAGCAAGAATAAGATTATCAAGCAATAATATTAGCAAATTGAATGAGATAATTGCTTCTATATTAGACATAGTTGAAAAAACTAAAGTTAGAGTTTCTGGACCAATACCATTGCCTACCAAGAAGTTGAAGATTACTACTCGTAAATCTCCTGATGGAGAAGGAAAAGCTTCATTCGATAACTTTGAGATGAGAATTCATAAAAGATTAATTGATCTTGGTGTTGATGAAAGAAGTTTGAGATTGATTATGAGAGTACCAATCCCAGAAAGTGTTAATATTTCTATTGAATTATTAGATTAATTTTTTTTAATTATAATTTTGAATTTGTTAGAATCATTTCAACGGTTGCTTCTAGATCTTTAGTTTGTTCTCTTTCTAGTTGATGTCTAAGATGAGATCTTGCATCTTCTCTAGCTATAATGCATCTTAGAACATCATAGGTTCTATCTGATTTTTCTTTTTTTAATTCTTCTATTAAATAATTTTTAACTTTTTCTAGTTCATTAAAAATTACTCCTACAATTACTTTATTGTCTATTTTTATTCTACAAATATATGTTATTTCTTCGAATTCTTTTCCTCCTGCAAATACAGCTATTTGATGTGTTCCCATTTTTCTTAAAGCTTGAATCAGTGAAATTGGATCTTTTGTTGTTTCTGTTAAAGAAATCTCTGTTTCTCTATGATAATCTTTTGTATCATTTGTATAAATTCTAGTGGGAGTATCATATCTTGACATAATTTTGTTTTTTATTTTGAGTTAATAAATCTTTTGTTAAATCACTCTACCTTTCCAAATAACTTGATGGGTTATTGAAATATACATTGAGTTTAGTGCTAATGGTAATTATTCGCTTTTGTTTCCAAATTTAAAGTAATTTTTTAATGTTTTAAGTCTAGAAATTTCTTTTTTTTGAATAGGTTGAATGGTAGCTTTTTTATTTTCTGAAATTAATCTCTTGTAAATGGCTATAATTCTTTCATTAGATTTTTTAATATTATATTTTTTGGATTCTTGAAGATACTTGTTTGATATTTCTTGAAGCTCTTTTGGATGAGAGTACCAATAGTCTATTTTTTTTGCTAAGTCTTCTGGATTGCTTTTTTCAAATAAGCTTCTTTCATCCAAAGCAAATTGTGGCGCTGCACTTTTTTCAGAATTTGCAATCAATGGAACTAGTTTACATGAAATAGCTTCTAAAACTGCCATGCATTCAAGCTCGACTTCTCCTGAATGGACATAAAGGTCTGTGGTGTTGTATAGATGAACTAATTCTTTTATTGGAATTCCTCTTAAAAATCTTGGAGTAATATTAAATTGTTTGCCCATATCAATTAGATTTTCTCTGCATGTTCCATCGCCTACTACTGTTAATTGAATTTTATCTTTGAATTTAGACTTGGCTAAAGCTTGGAGGATAATCTCTTGCTTTTTTTCTTTGCCTAAACGACCAACTGTTAAAATTGTGAATCTGTTGTTGTCTTTTTTTAAGTTAAGATACTTGAATTCTTCAGAAACGCCATTTGAGATAACTTCAGTTTCTGTTTTAAGACCATAATGGAGCAATTCATTTTTTGCAAATGCACTCGGTGAGATTACAAAGTTTGATTTATTGAATATATTATTAATAAAATAACTATAAATAGTTTTTATTACTTTTTGGTTGTTTAAACTTAAATTATAAGTAATGTTTTCTGCTTGAACATGGAAAGTACTGACTACTGGAATGTTTTTTTCTTTTGCTAATTCTATTGCTCTTTTGCCTAAGTGAAATGGGAACTCAATATGGATTATATCTAACTCTTGGAGTATATCATTTAGTTTGTTGTCATCAGGTTTTGCTAGTGTTATTTTAAACCGTTTCAGAATCTCTATAACATATGGTACTTTAATGCTGTAAGTAGGCATGATTACTTTATCTGGGGCTTCTGTTCCGGTTGTAATAATTGTAACTTTATGCCCTGCTTTTCTTAAAAGATTAACAAATCTTTGAGTGGAAATGACTCCTCCAGCGTTTACACCAGAGTCATAGGTATCAATAACAATTCCAATGTGCATTATCGATATGAATTTTTGGGAATATATAAATTTAGTGTTATTTCTTGATTGCGTTTGTTGAAGGACCACGGCGTCCTACATTGGGGCCATCTATTACTTTGAAGCCTGCAGACTTTAAATTATCTCGTATTTTTCTAGCACAAGAATATGTTGCAAGCTTTGCGCCTTTTTTCATTCTAGAATATATTTCTTTGAAAAATTCTTCAGTCCATAATTCTGGGTTGTTTCTTGGTGCAAATGGATCTAAGAAGACTATGTCAAATTTTTCTTTGACTTTTTTTATTGTTTCTTCTGCAGGGCCTAAAATTAATTTTATTTCATAATTATCATCTTTATAGTAATAATCCTTTGCAACTTTTTTTATTATGTTATAATTACCTTTTATATCTAGAGTTTGTAAGTCTTCTAGAACTTTAGGATCTTTCTCAAGTGCGATTATTTTTAAGTGCTTTGCATTTTCTATAGCCGCGAAAGTATTGTAACCTAAACCAAAGCAAATGTCAAGAATAACTTGGTTGTCTTTTACACCTAATGGTTCAATATATTTTTTTTGAGCTTCTTCTAGTGCACCTGTTTGAGAATGATATATCTCTTGGTATTCTTCATTGAAAAAAGTATAGGATTTATCTTTTGTTTGGATTAATTTCATGTTTAATACTCTCAATACATTTTTTTATTGAATTTTTTGTGGTATCAATTTGGATGACTTTATGATTTAGTTCTAAAGCATCTACTAAGCAAATATCGAATGTTTCGGCTTCAATATTTTCTTTAATTTTATTTTTTGGATATTTTCTTTGTTCTAGACGTTTTTTTAATACTTTCAAGTCTGTTTTTGTAACAATGCAATAATTTACATATTTTGCAGGGATATAATGAGATAGGTGGGAATCAATGATTAAATCTTTGCTATCTTTTATTATGTTAGTTAGAACTTTTGAAAGCTTTTTCTCATCTACAATATATGTTTTGTTTATTTTATCGTATGATTCTCTTAAATTGCATTCTTGAATAACTATGTTGACATCTAAATAAGGAATTCCAGTCTTTTTTGCAAGTTCTATTGCTAATGTAGTTTTACCAGTTCCAGGGGTGCCTGTAAATATGATTATCATGGTTTATAATTATTTTTTTGAATTTATATGTTTTGGGTTGGTTTTTTTTGAGACAATAATCTTTAGAAAGGTTTAAAAATAGTTAATATTCTTTGTTTTTTTATGGTTTCGAAGGCAGATAAAAAAAGAATGAAGGATTTTGTTGAAGCAAGATTAGAAGATTCTGGAAGGTATGATATTAAAAAAAGTGATGAAAGCCATATTTTGGTTGCAACAAAACGTGAAAATGCTGAAAGAATAATCCCAATTGACTTACTATTACATAATCGAAAGATGCCTCTTACTGAATTAAGGGATTTGGTAAGAAATTCATATAGTTCTAATATATTAGTTTCAAATATTTTTTATAAAGATGGTCAAAATTTTATGGTTAGATTAGGTTCAAGAGGTAATTTTAAAGGTGATGATAGAAGTTTGAAAAGATATAATAAAGTCGATTTAGATAAAATGATTCATTTGAGAGGCTTAGAAAAGGAAGTTTTAGAATTGCAGGATGATAATACTTTAGTTTATTTTCAGCCTGAAACTGAAAGACTCATAGAATCTGTTAGGGGTTATCAAATGAGGGATGTTATTTTAGATTATAGTCATGTTGATAGTGATCATAGAAGTTTTGGTTTTGTTGAAGATAGGTCTTCAATAGATTATAAAATTGCTGAAGAAGATGGTTGTTTTTTGAATCAAAGTTTAGCATTTAGAAATTCTAAGTCAAGAAAATTGGCTATTCTAAAACCTTTTTAGAAAAGTTTAAAAAGATTTGTGACTATTAAATATTATATGATGCAAAAGACAGCGACATTAATTTTAGCCTTAGCAGCTATATTTTTTATTGGTTATGGTATAACAGGTTTTGTTGTTATTGATTCTGGAAGTATGTGTACTGAAGATCTTGATTGTCAATATTCTGAATGTTGTCCATTATTTGAACAGGATTATGGAGTATGTGCTGTTCAAACTCAATGTGATGAAATTTATTTTAGTTCTATGGAAGATGAAACTATTTTTAGGGCTCCTGATGTTGGAAGTGAGATAGAAAGAAATTATATTGCTGTTGCTTTAGGTGTTATTATGTTAATGATTTTATTGATTGTTGGTTATTTTGAATGGAAACATGAAAAAGCAAATAAAAGAGTTAAGAAAAGAGCTAAGAAATAATTGTTCCAATAAATTTTTTGTTATTTAAGATATTCTCTAGTTGATTATTTCCTTCAATTATTATTGTTGTAATATTATTTCTTTTAATTATCTCTGAAGCTTTTTGGTCTAAAATAAAATGCTGGCCTGCTTTAAATTTTATTTTTTGAATCTTATTATTAAAGTCTTTGTGAGTAATGAATGGAATTAATGAAGCATTCTTATGAGTTTTTGGATCATCTGTGAATAGTCCTGGAACATTAGTCATATTAATGAAAAACTTTGCTTTTTTATCTTTAGCTATTTGTGCTGCATTTGTATCAGAAGTCATTTTAGATTTATTGCCTAATGCGCCACAGACAATGATTCTTTCTTTAATGTTATTAATCTCTTGGTGAGTTTCTGGAACTCTAGATTGATTAAAAATATCTGCAATTAAATTTGCATTTAATCTTGTAGTTAATATGCCTAGGAATGAAACTTCTTCTTCGGATAATTTCTCTTTTCTTGCGGCTTCAATATATGTACGAGCAGTTTTTCCACCACCAGTTACGATTATAAATTTGTATTCTTTATGTTTTAAAATTATTCTCTTGAATTCATTAAGAAATTTATAGTTAATCTTTTCTTGGACAATTATTGAACCTCCAAGAGATATTACTATTGTTTGCATATATTTTGAATGGTGCTTTTATTTATATGGGTTTTGGATTTTTTTAGTCAACAGTAAATAATTTAGAATCATGAACATCAAATAAGCCTAATCTTGCTCCTGCATCTAACCATCCATGAGCATAATTTAATGCTGCAAATGCATCAACAATTTCACCTTTCTTTTCAAAGTGTTCTGCATCTTTAATATAACGTTCAATCATATCAATAAAATCTGCTCTTTCTGTTTTCATGTTTAATCTATTTTTAGAATCATTAGCTAGTTCAAATGCTTTTTTTGTAACTTCAAAATATTTACTGAGTTTCTGTGGTGTTATCTGGTTGTTCATTTTCTTCATTACTTTCTTCTGGTTGTTCTTCTGGTTTATGGCCATTAGTATATTTTACTCTTTCTACAGTTGATACTTTATCGCTTTCTTTTAATTTCATAATTCTAACACCTTGAGTGTTTCTACTTATTTTTGCAATATCATTAACTTGTATTCTAATTACAATTCCATTTTTTGATGCGACTATAATCTCATCATCATCTTTAACCGCTTTTATTGCAACAACTTGGCCATTTCTATCTGTGGTTTGGATATTAATTACTCCTTTTCCACCTCTGTTTATTAATCTGTATTCTGGGATGTCTGTTCGTTTACCAAAACCATTTTCAGTAACTGTTAGTAATTGGCCTCGTTCAATTGCGACTTCCATTCCAATAACTTCATCATTTTTCTCTAAAGTAATACCTTTAACTCCTTGAGAATTTCTTCCTACATCTCTAACATTTTTTTCATCAAAGCGTACTGCACTACCATTTTTTGTTCCAATTATAAATCTTAATGTTCCTGGAGTTAATTTTACTGTAACAAGTTCATCTTCATCTTTTAATTTTATTCCAACAATTCCACCTTTTCTTGGATTTGAATATTCTGTTAAAAGAGTTTTTTTGAGTAAACCTTTCTTTGTACACATTAATAAGAAATGATTTTCTGTAAATTCTTTGATTGGGATTATTGTGGAAATTCTATCATTAGGTTTAAGATTTAATAGATTAATTATTGCTTTTCCTTTGGAATATTTTCCAGATTCTGGGATTTTATAAACTTTTAACCAGTATACCTGACCACTAGAACTAAAACATAGCAAATAATTATGTGTAGATGCAGTAATAATGGATTCAATATCGTCTTCTTCTTTCTTTTCTGTACCTTTTACTCCAACACCACCTCTTCTTTGAATTTTATATTCTTCAATAGGCATTCTTTTGATGTAACCTGTTCTTGTTAATATGATTGAAACATTTTCATTTGGAATTAAATCTTCAATCTCTAATTCTTCTGTATTTTCTTGGATTTCAGTTTTTCTTTCGTCACCATAATTTTCTATTAATTCGTGTAAATCGGATTTAATAATATCTAAAATTTTTTGTTCAGAATTTAATATTATGTTTAATTCTGTGATTAATTCTAGGGTTTTCTTTAGTTCTTCTATTAATTTTTCAGTTTCTAAGGATGTTAATTTTTGTAATTTTAAATCTAATATTGCGTTGCATTGTATTTCTGAAAGATTAAATGAACTAGATAAAAACTTTCTTGCGGATTCAATAGTCTTTGAGGCTTTGATTCCTTTTACAACTGCATCAATATTGCTTAATGCAATTTGTAATCCTTCTAAAATGTGAGCACGTTGTTCGGCTTTGTTCAAATCGAATTTTGTTCTTTTAGTGATTACTTCTTTTCTGTGAACTATGTAGTGATTAAGCATTTCTGTTAAATTCATAACTTTAGGTTTGTTGTGATCTAATGCTAAGAAAATTATTCCGAAAGTTGTTTCTAATTGAGTATGTTTATATAACTGGTTTAGAACTAAATTTGCATCATTGCCTTTTTTAAGTTCAATTACAATACGCATTCCATCTCTATCAGATTCATCTCTAATGTCAGAAATACCTTCGATGATTTTTTCGTTGACTAAGTGGGCAATATTTTCAATTAATACTGATTTGTTAACTTGATAAGGAATTTCTGTGATTATTAATGATTGACGATCTTTCTTTTGTTCAATTTCTGATCTTGCTCTGACTGTAACTTTGCCTCTTCCTGTGTTAAATGCGGAAGCGATTCCAACTTTGCCGCAGATTATTCCTCCTGTTGGAAAATCTGGACCTTTGATATGTTGCATTAATTCTAATATTGTTGCTTCTGGATTGTTAATTAATTCAATAATTGCATTGCAAGTTTCTTTTAAGTTGTGTGGGGGAATGTTTGTTGCCATTCCAACTGCGATTCCTGTTGAACCATTGATTAATAAATTTGGTAATTTTGCTGGTAATACTGTTGGTTCTTTTAATGAACCATCAAAGTTATCTTGCATTTCAACAGTTTCTTTGTTTAAATCGAATAGAAGTTCTTCAGAAATTTTTGAGAGTTTTGCTTCTGTATATCTCATTGAAGCTGCTGAATCTCCATCAACATTTCCGAAGTTACCTTGACCTTTAATTAATGGGTATCTTAATGAAAAATCTTGTGCCATTCTGACTAATGTATCGTATACTGCTGTGTCACCGTGTGGGTGATACTTACCTAAAACATCCCCTACAATTCTTGCAGATTTTTTGAAGGGTTTATTATGGGCCATTCCTAGATCATTCATTGCATAAAGAACTCTTCTATGAACTGGTTTTAATCCGTCACGAACATCTGGTAATGCTCTACCAACAATAACTGACATAGAATAATCTAAGTATGATTCTTTCATCTCTTGTTCAATTATTTTTTTATGAATAGTTTCCATTTTAAATGTCTAAATTTTTAACTAAACTTGAATTTGCGAAGATGAATTCTCTACGTGGATCAACTTGGTCGCCCATTAAAACTGTGAACATTGCATCAGCTGCAACTGCATCTTCAACTATTACTTGTTTCATGTGCCTTGATTCTGGATCTAGAGTTGTTTCCCATAATTGATCTGGGTTCATTTCTCCTAAACCTTTGTAACGTTGGATGTTAATGTCTTTTCCAAGTTTTTGTATGGTTTCATTTAATTCTTGATCATTCATTAAGTAAATTTTTTCTTTGCCCTTAGAAACTTTATATAATGGAGGCATTGCAATGTATATGTGACCTTGTTCTACTAATGGTTTCATAAATCTATAGAAGAATGTTAATAGTAAACATGAAATGTGAGATCCATCAATATCTGCATCAGTCATGATTATGATTCGGTTGTATCTTAATTTTGTAATATCAAATTCATCTCCAATCCCTGCTCCAATTGCTGAAATTAAAGTTGTGATTTCATTGTTAGCAAATATTTTGTCGATTCTTGCTTTTTCTACGTTGAGGATTTTTCCTCTCAATGGTAAAATTGCTTGAGTTGTTCTTGTTCTGCCAGATTTTGCACTATTATGAACAAAGACTCCTGAAGATAAAGCAAAATTGTGTGTATCTTTGACTTCTAAATCATAAACATCTATTCTTTTATTGAGTTTTAGTATTTTTTTAATTTTGTGGTTATAATCTTTTGATTTCCTTGAAATGGTTATATTTTCTTTTTTATAAAATGATGCTAGGTTATCTGTTTTTTTTATTTTATTGGCTTCAATATAAGTACCATCTACTAATCTAAATTTATGGTTTAGTGTACAGATAATTTCTTCATTGTTATCAAGGATAATTTTTATTACTTCTGAATTTCTTTTTGTTAATCTGGGATTTTTTATTAATGCAATTTGTATATTATTTTTATTATCTAATGTGTAACAATAGTTCTTTTTTCTTTGTTTATGTTCTTTAATTAATTCTTTGAAGGATAAATTTCTTCCATCAACTAATGCTATCTTTGTATCTCCTGAAAAACAGCCCCCTGCTGAATCTCCCTCTACGAGGAATAGTTCACATTTTGCAGGATCTCTTTCTTGACAATCTGCTAATTTTCCTGGAAGTGAAGATGAGGATAATGCTCCTTTTCTTCTTGCAAGA
>Ga0208375_1003110_pt1 | contig 14598 bp, 15 predicted proteins | sample RifOxyD1_FD_184038 | JGI IMG/M metagenome (GOLD analysis project Ga0208375, IMG submission 184038) | Soil microbial communities from Rifle, Colorado - Rifle Oxygen_injection D1 (SPAdes) | ecosystem: Environmental > Terrestrial > Deep subsurface > Rock core/Sediment | place: Rifle, Colorado... | reverse complement strand
AAAACATCCGCGGATTCATTGCCTGCGCAGTTGTCAAGGAAGTAAAACTTTCAGATGATTTGATAAAACAGCTGATGCAAATGCAGGAAAAGCTTGATGCAACGCACGGGCGCGGAAGAAAGAAAACTTCAATCGGATTGTATAATTTGGATGGGATAAAATGGCCGTTGAAATACACTCTGACAAAACCGCATGAAAACGCTTTTGTTCCGCTCGGCTTTTCAGATGCGATGGCGCCGCACGAGATACTTAAAAACCATCCAAAAGGGCAGGAATACGGAAACATTTTGAAAAATCTCGAAGAATATCCAATTTTCATCGATTCTGCAAACAAAGTTTTATCTCTGCCTCCGATTGTAAACTCAAACGATCTTGGGCAAATCAATGAAAATTCAGAAAATATTTTAGTTGAAGTAACTGGAACAGATTACAATGCTATAAATAACATACTGCGGCTCTTCGTGATGTCTCTTGCAGACAGGGGTGGGAAGATTTTTTCTGTAAAAATAGATTATCCTTACCGAAAGACAGATACAACGCCGAACTTTGATACTAAGAGAATGACTTTGCACCCGCAGAAGGTAAATGACTGCCTTGGGCTGAAATTAGATGCGGTTGACATGATGAAAATCCTGAAGAAGATGAGATTCGGGGCAGGCCAAAACCTCGATGCAGTCTCTAATAATGTTTTGGCAGATGTGCCGGCCTACCGGATAGATGTGATGCATGCTGTGGATATTTACGAAGATATTGCAATCGGTTACGGCTTTCATAAATTCGTATCAGAGCCGATTGCCCTGCCAACAACAGGAAGTTTATCTCCTGCTGAAAAAGTTTCCAGAAAATTCAGAGAGATTTGTATTGGATTGGGCGCGCAGGAGATAATGTCTTTCGATTTGACAAATAAAGATAATCTTTTCAAATTAATGGGAACAAAAGAGGAAAAAGTCGTTGAATTGGAAAATCCAATGGCATTCACATTCAGCTGTTTGAGAAATAAATTACTGCCATCTGTGATGGAATTTCTTTCCAAAAATACTAAAAAAGAATTTCCGCAGAAAGTCTTTGAAGTTGGAGACGTTGTTTATCCGGACAGCAAGAAAGATGAAATGTCCGTTACTGAGCAGAGGCTATGCTTCGCAATTTCCCATTCAGATGTAACTTTCACTGAAGGCGGGCAATGCCTCGATGCTATATTCAGCAATCTTGGAATTAAAATTGCTGTAAAAGAAGCGGAGCACGAGAGCTTTATTGCCGGCAGGTGCGCTGCAATATATGCTGGCAAGGAACGGATCGGAATTATCGGCGAGATTCATCCGCAAATCCTGAAGAACTTGGGCTTGGAGATGCCTGTTGTGGCGTTTGAAATTAGATTATAATTATTTTTGATACTGGTGTTGTGAATTACTAATCAATAAACCGGAACTGCACATCATTGCTTACAACCTTTCTATTTTTTGGATTTCAGGACTTTTTCAACAGAGCCTATGTGTATATGTTATTTCTTCTCGCCCATGAACGGAAACAAAATCGCTTCTTTAATTGTTTGCTGATTGGTCAGAAGCATTGTCCACCGATCTATGCCCGAGCCCCAGCCTGCCGTAGGTGGCATGCCATACTCCAACGCCTTTACGAAATCCTCATCATAACCAAATGAGGCGCCAAGCCCTTTCTTTTCTAAGTCAAGCTGTTCCTCAAATCTTTCTTTCTGGTCAATCGGGTCATTCAGTTCATTATATGCCTTAACTAATTCAAAACTATTTGCAAGCAATTGGAATGTTGCGATTTTTGAGGGATTGCCATCTTTTCTCTTCGCCAACGGAATCATTTCTGCAGGATAATCCAATAAAAAGCATGGCTGTATCAATTTCGGCCTGACATATTTTTTATACAATTCATCTGCCAGTGCGCCATACCCAACAACACCATTCAAATCAACCGCAAGTTTTTTTGCTTTCATTGCTTTTTTTAATTTGTCTTCAGTATTTTCCTTGTCAATATCAATACTAGTTTCTTTCAAAACAACATCTCTGAATTTTACTCGCTTCAAAGGCAATGTGAAATCCAAAACAACATCGCCGTATTTTACTTTCATGCCGCCATTCACTTTTTTCAGCATGCGCGCAACCATTTCTTCTGTGAGCTTCATTAATTCTTCGTAATCTGCATATGCCTGATAAAATTCTATTTGTGTGAATTCTGGATTGTGCGTGCTGTCTATTGATTCGTTTCGGAAATCTTTTGAAACTTCGTAAACTTTTTCAAATCCACCGACAATCAATCGTTTCAGGTATAATTCATCCGAAATTCTCAAGTATGCATCCTGTTTCAAATCATTGATGTGTGTTTTGAACGGTTTTGCAGCAGCACCACCAAATGCTGACTGTATTATCGGGGTTTCAACTTCAATAAATCCTTTTTCATCAAGAAAAGTCCGCATTTCTCTTAATATTTGGCATCTTTTTACAAAAACTTCTCTTACGCTTTTGTTTAAAATCAAATCAACATACCTCTGCCTATATCTGTATTCGGTATCTTTCAGGCCCGACCATTCTGTCGGCAGTGTGCGCAATGCCTTGGCCAGCACTTCAATTTTATCTGCCTTGACTGAAACTTCTCCTCTTTTTGTTTTTGTTACAGTGCCATGCACTCCGAGAAAATCTCCCCGCTCAACTGCTTTTAACAATTTGAATTGTTTTTTCAGCGAATCTTCAGCCAGCCACAGTTGAATTTTGCCAGAGTAGTCTTCCAAGTCTGCAAAAGCCAGTTTTCCATGCTCTCGAATAGACATAATTCTGCCAGCTATTGAAACTTTTTTATTTTCCAGCTTTGCAAAACCATCGTGAATTTCCTTGGTCTGATGCGAGCGCTCGAATGCCGCGCCAGGGTATGGATTCACTTTCATCTTTTTCAGCTGTTCCAGCTTCTGAAGTCTGTCTTGTTCTGCCATAAAACTTAGTTAAAACACCATTATTTAAGCATTTTTCATGCTCAAAACATTTTAAAATGGCAAAACATGGCATATACTGTGGGCCCGTAACTCAGCCTGGTTAGAGTGGCAGCCTTTTATGCCCCGCCTTTTTGCCGGAAGGCAAAGTGGGTGAGGGTCAAGGAAGAACCTCAAACTGGGGAGAGGGACACTTCCCTCTCCGCGGTTCGGAGAGCTGCAAGTCGAGGGTTCGAATATCGCTGAACAAAGTTCAGCGGACTTTCCTTAGAAAGTTACTCGAAAGTCCCTCCGGGCTCACGTTAATCAATTATCTGGTAAGAAATGCCTTCTCGCACCTGCTTCCAGCTTTTATTATTTATAACACAGTCCGCAGCCTTGAACCCCAAATCCATGCAGTGGTCTATGTTGTTGTAACTGAACATGCCCTGCCTGCCAGTGCTTATGAAGTTTCCAAGGCTATCCAGATAAGCAGTAATTTTGTTCAGATTAGCATCAAAGCCTTTTTTGTAAACAGGGTATGCGCCCTTTGCCCGCAAAAACAAAGTGTCATAAATATCAACTCTTGACAGCAGGCCAAGCTTCAGAAAATCACTGAGGCACGCCTCAGTAATCCCATCATCGCTTTCGTTTATTATTTCTGGGTTTGTAACTTCCAGCACCAGGACAGTTTTATCTTTCGGCGCAATAAATCGGCTGAAATTTTTCAGCTCAGAAACCCTATTAAATACAAACCTTGCTTCTGGAAAAAAAACCCAGTTTTCATCCATTACTTTATTTTTATTAACAAAAAGATATATTATGGCCATATCTTGATATTGAATTTCTTTGGCTGACTTTGCCGCATCGTCCGGCATTTCCAACAGCAACGGCAGTTTATTTATTGGAATAGTTGATATTATAAAATCCGGTTTTATTATTGATGCAACATTGTCATGAATGTAATTAATTTCGGTTATTTTTCCTGCATCCTGCTTGATTGATGTTATTTTTGCGCAGAGTATTATTGTGCCATTATTTTTTCTTATTCTATCTGCTATCCGCTCGGCTACCATCCCAAATCCAAACTTCGGATAGTATATTGTATCTGAGCTTAGCAATTTTGTTTTGAAAATAGTGTTTGTTATTATTGAAATCAGATTAGGAACTACGATTCTTGTTTTTGCAAGCTCGCTAGACAGCTGGCTTGGCAAGCCCCAGACTTTTTTTGCATAAGATTCAAAAAGCAGGCTGTATATTTTCTTTCCAAAACGGTTTATAAGATAAGATTCATAATCATCATCTGTTGCGCGCGGATTTAATTTTGCTAATGCATAACTCAGCATGCATTGGGTGCACTTCCATAATCCCATGTTTGAAAAAACTTCTGCAAATTTTACAGGGTATGAAAAAAACCTGCCGAACAGGTGTATTTTGCTTTTCTTTTGCAATGATAAGGCATTTTCTCCCAGCAGGCCAAGTATTTCTTTTTGTATTTCTGGCATCAGCGTGAAAATCTTATGCGGGCCGTAATCGAGTATGAAATCCTTGTACTTAAAAGATGCTGCAAACCCGCCGACATTATTATTTTTTTCCAGCACAGTTACATTGTGGCCTGCCTCACTGAGCCTCATAGCACAGCTCAGACCTGTGATGCCTGCACCCAGAATAGCTACATTTGCCATTGGCTTGCGTATTTGATAAGTTTTATAAAATATCTGATTTTGCTATTAGTATGTTAAGTTTTGTAATACCTGCGATGAACGAGTGCAATGGCATTAAGCGCGTAATATCCGATATTAAGGCCAAGGCCGCAGCTCTTGATTACGAAATCGTGGTTATTGATACAAATTCAACAGATGGTACTCCGGAGGCTGCGCGGGAACTTGGCGCAGTTGTTATTGACGAGCCGCGCAGGGGTTATGGCCGGGCATACAAAACTGGTTTTTCAGAAGCAAAAGGTGATATAATTATAACTTTAGATGCAGATGGAACTTATCCGCTGGACTCTATCAGCGAAGCAGTGCGCATATTGCAGGCCAACGAAGCGGATTTCATAACATGCAACCGTTTCGGCGGGCAGGAAACTGCAATGAAACTTTCGCATAGGTTTGGCAACTATGTTTTGAGTTTTTTTACACGCGCGCTTTTCGGAATAAGAATAAGTGATTCGCAGAGCGGAATGTGGATTTTCAAAAAAAACATCCTGCCGAAATTAAATCTAATTGCAGATGGCATGGCATTCAGTGAAGAAATCAAAATAGAGGCATTCTCTAAGGTTAAATCCGTGGAAATACCGACAAACTATATGAGCAGAATTGGCGAGGTAAAACTGCGCGGGTTCAGCGACGGGTTCGAAAACTTAAAATTCCTATTTAAAAAAAGATTTTCTAACATACCACGCGCGCAATAGATTTAAATTCCCCAACAAATACAGAAAACCATGGCCACAAAACCAAACATAATACAACTCTTAGCCGTAATTCTCTTAGTCGTATTATCGCTGATAAGCATAAGCACAATGACAGGCTCTGCCACCACAGCATTCTGCAATCCATCAGAAGTAAGGCAGGTTGCATTAGGTTCAAACCTCAACACAGAATTTGATTCTGAAATGAGCAGGAATGACATCTGCCTCGGAGAAGAATCTGCAAGCGTGCAGGGAGATGATTCTGACACAAAAGAAATTCTCGTTCTTGGCCACAAGAGCAGGTTCATCGGGCCTGCCACTGCATTAACTTCAGCAGATAAATATAATTCAGCAGTCCTCGAAGCAGATGACGGCTCTGTAAAATTATTCTACATCTTTGAAAATTCCATTGACTTAACAAAAGCGACGCAGGATTCGCCATTAAAAATACATTTCATGGGAAAGAAATATGAAATAACAAAAGTAACAGATACAAGCTTTACTGCGATTGTCGGAAACTCATCATTGATGAAACTCGGCAGCATATCTTTAATCGGCGGAAAAGAAGTCCAGCTTCTCAGAGTCAGCCAGAGCGGTACTGTGATTGTTTCTGTTGATGGAAATAATGTGCTTATTTCCCGCGGTGCGACAGAAAAGATAAGCGGCATCGAAGTAACAAATATTGAATCGTTCTACGATTCTGCGAATTTATTTAATAATTTTGCAGAATTATCGATTGGAAACAAAGCAGTTGCAACGATAAGAGACGGCGATAAATACAACGATGATTGGAGCTGGACTATTGGCGGGCTGGCTTCGACAGGCGGAACAACTACATCTTCCACAGCAGAATTTGCTGGCCCTTTTATCGGAATAAAAAACGAAGTAGAATACAACTCTGATGAAAAGATGCTGACAGCAGGCCAGTGCATCTCCCTGCCAGACAACTACGTGCAGATTTGTTTTGAAGGCTTGACTGACGAAAAATATATTAATTTGGAAATAAATATGGAAACCGCTGATTTAAGTGCTGGTGGGGGCAGTTCTTCTGAATCAACAACGCATTTCAAGGCATCAAGCGCAAAGCTAAAGACTTTGACAGCTAGCAGTAATGAAATCTGGATAACTAATGCAGGCACATTGTATTATAATCAAAATGGAGTCAAGCTGGGCACTTTTGACGGAACTAATGTTGCAACAATCGAAGATTTGAGCATAATTAAATCTGGAAGCACATACACCTTGGATTCGCCGAGAGCTAATGATGATTTGACTTTCTCATTTTCAGGCAATAGCTTAAGCACTGCTGTTTGGAATGGCAGAAGCGTGATTGATGTAGATGGCAAGCTGATAACAAAACAAGGTGTGATAATTAATGCGAACAATGACTTAAATCTGAAAATTCCAAGGGATCAAGTTAAGGCGATAATTAATATTACTTCCTCAGCTTCCTAAGGCAAACCGCATCTGAGATTCAATAAACTGCGACAGCTTTAAACCATTCGCAGTACAGTATTCCTTTAATTTTCTCAGCAATTTGGAATCAATAGTAATATCTATCCTTTGCTTGTAGTTCAACCTCTGAAGTTTTCCGGTTCTATCGTATTCTGCAAGTGCTTCAAAAGCATCTGCGTATTTCTTGAATATCTTTTCGTCATAAAGTTGCATCATGTATCTGCCTCCTTAGTTTTTCAATATTTGTTATGCTTTCAGCAGCGATTTTAATTACTAACTTATTTATTTTCTGCGTATCTGCCGGAAAGCCGTTCGCCTCGAAGAATTTGAAAATCAAGTAAGCGCCCGTCCTTTTGTTTCCATCGTCAAACGCATGGTCTACTATGACTGCCCGTAATAAATATGCTAACTGTTTTATCCACTCCTGAATTCTTGAGGCCTGCGCTACTGCGAATTCGAGGCTGGAGCTGTTCTTTGTTCTGCTGGCTGGCTCGAACCTCTTGTTTATCTTTTCCAGCGCTTCAATCAAAATTTTCATACACATAAATACACATAACTAATATATAAGGCTTTCTAATCAGTTTGGCGCTATCGGGCTTGCGATCTCGCAAGTGGAGTTTGCAGAACCAACTGCATTAGAGCTGGCAAATATATCTGCGAGGCTACATTACAATATGGAAAGCTTTATATAGGGGCGATTACCTTACTATATCAACAATTACAATATAGTAATGAGGCAAATATGACTAACGAAAACCAAACAAATCAACTGCCACAAACAATGATGTTAATGTACGCACCTAGCAATATCGGCAAAACTGCAACTGCAGTTCGCATTCCAGTGGGTGAAGCACTACAAAGAATGACCGAAGGCTATGTGCCTGTAATTACTTACAGAGCTATGCTGCAATTCCCTTTTGTTGCAGGAGATGCAACACAATTAGAACAATGCCTTGGCTTACTAAAAACCATGGCTAGCATGGCATTAAGCCAGCCACCCAAAGGTAATGCGCCGGACTTCAAAGACCCTCTGGACTTTCAGAGCGCAGCAGTGTATCTGCAAGGCGCGGTGGAACTCTTAAGAAGCTGCGATTCACGCGCATTGCCAAGAGATTTGGAAGAACAAATCAGAGGTAGTTAAAATGAAATGCCCAAATTGTTATTCAGGAAGCTTTTTAGAAGACCATCGTAAAGGGGAAACTCTTTGCAAGGAATGCGGAACTGTTGTAGAGGATAATGCAGTCGATACAACTGCAGAATGGACTAATTCCGAAGACGAGCCGAACAAGGCAAGGGCAGGCGCTCCAACTTCCATGTCAAGGGCGGATATGGGTATAAGAACAGTTATCGGTTCAAAGGCAGACATGCTTAAATTATCAGGAAGCTCTCTTAGACGGTACAAGAAACTGCAGAGGGAAGACCTCCGCTCTGCCACAAAGACAGAAAGAAACCTAAAATATGCTTTTGATGACTTGAAAAGATTCACTTCTATTTTAAAACTACCTGCCGCAGTCGAAGAGGAATCTGCAAGATTATACAGGAAGGCCCTTGACAAAAACCTAATCAGGGGAAGGACTGTTGAATCTGTAATGGCTGGATGCATTTACCTTGCCTGCAAGAACTTCGGAGTCCCAAAAGGATTCAAGGAAGTATGCCATCTAACTGGCGTCGACCAAAAAGATTTCGGAAAGGCATTCAAGCATGTAGCAAGAAGGCTGGGAATCAAATTCGGCCCGACATCTGCAATTGATTACATTCCAAGATTTGGGGCAGTCCTGAAGTTAACTTCAGAAACCCAATCAAAGGCTGTCGAAGTCCTGAAGAAAGCAGAGAAGCTAAACCTTGACAATGGCAAAGGCCCGCTCGGGCTTGCTGCTGCTGCGATTTATATTGCTTCACAGATAACTGGCCAGCATATCACACAGAAAATGGTGGCAGACACAACTGCAGTAACAGAAGTAACAATCCGGAATAGATATAAGGAGATTGCAGACAGATTAAAAATTAAAGTGCTGGAGGAATAAAATGGCAAACCTGCACTACTCTAAGGCCGTACCCTTATTGATAGAAAAGCTTAGTGCAGCTATACGATTAAATGATGTTGTTGAAAAACCACTTAAATGCATGGTGCTTGGCGGTTATGCATTGCAGGCATTGTGTGACAGCTATGGCGTCAGCATTGAAAGAAAAACTAACGACATAGATATTTTTACACCAGACGCTAAGGTTTTGATTGACGAAAATGTTAGAATAACACCTACGGGCGCGCAAATGCCACTAGCAGAAGGTTTTCACGCAGAATTGTTTGACTGGATATCTGGCATGGACAGCCAAAAAGATCTTGAAATCAGAATATTTGCTGCTATGGGTGAAAATGAAACGCCGGCATTCAAAAACGATGCTATTGCGGTTTACGTTCCATCTCCGGATATTTTTGTAGCTAACAAACTATTTTCATACAAAAGCGATAATACCCGCGCGAAAGATCTGAGCGATGTTGCAACACTAATTAATATTTTGAAAGAAAAAGATGCTCCTGCATTAAGAAAAGTTGAAAAATTAATTAGGCAGTATGGTCTTACTGACACGTATAAATTAGCAATAAATAGTTCGACAGGGGAATAAAATGGCGTCCCGCCGATATGTTTTGCAGGATTTGAAGAACGCGTATTTACAATATCTTGGAATAATTCATGCTGCAAACCATGTACAGTCAGGGTCGCTGACTGCGGAATTAGAATTTCGCATCAGGGCAAAGGGATGCGGCGCAGTTTTGGATTATTTTAAACACTCGTCTGACACCCGCGAAATTTCTAATTTAATGGGGGAGGGTTTAACAAATATAATTCACAGATTAGTGCTGGAAGATCCAAAAGGCATAAGCTCTGCAAAATACCCTGGCTTAGTTTTAACTACAGAAGGCGCAAAGCGCGTTGCTACACTTAACTGCGGTCCGGAAATATTCGAAATCATGCCAGCACTTAGTACTAATCAAGTAGTATGGCTTAGAAACCTTTTGCGTGTGGAGCGCGATCCCGCTTATGGATAAAATGATTGCAGACAGATTTGACTATGGGCTTGGTACCGAGAGGAATACTCGTGAAGTCACAAAACCCAGAGCAATAGCCGAAGACACAATTGCCCGCGTACGCAAGAGTTTTGGCAATTATCTCTTCCCGTAAGGTTTGTTCGGCGCATTATTGCGATCGCACGAATTTTATCATAAAAACCAAGCAAAATGATTACTAAGTATTAAAATTTATTTATAGATGGCTATATTATACTACTAAACAATAAGTTGCACTCTTTGATAAAACAACTGATTAAAATATCTACGCGCATATATTTAGTTAAAGCACATGGAATCAGCATCAAGCAAATTTTCTCTAACACTGAATGCTGCGGCCCTACACCCGCCACAAAGCATTTTATAGCTGCAGGATCTGCATTTGCCTTGGATATTAAACCTCACGTTCGTAAAAAAATTACGAATATCTTTTTTCTCAATAATATTATAAATTTTATCTTTACGAATCGAACCGAGCCGAATTGGTAAATATTGGCACGGAAAAATTTCACCGCGGGAATTTATGTGTATGTGCACGATGCCAGCAGCACACCCGCCAAATTTGCAATTTTTGACATTTTTAAATAATTTGAATGTTATTGGATCATCAGACGATAACTCTATGCCATATTTTTTAGCAACATTTGATGCGCGCACTAGCACAGTTTTATATTCTTTTGGCGTTAATTGCTCTTTTGCGTTAAAAACGCACCCCAGTATTGGTATAATTCTGTTAATTTTAATCACTTTGATTTTTAACCCAGAGGCTAATTTTATAAATGGCAAAACTTCCATAGAATTGCCGCGATGCGCGGTAAAACGTAATAGTGGAAAAATATTATGCGATACTAAATATTCCACTCCCTCGATTGTTTTTTTAAATGCATCTTTGCTACCACGCATTTTATTGTGTAATTCCGCGCGAGCAGCATCTAAACTTATTCTAATTGGTTTTATTTTTTTAAGCATACTAATTGGAACAGTTTTAATTAGCGTGCCATTAGTAGATATCGAAAACTTGAATCCCATTTTTGAACCAATGTCAATAATCTCTGGTAAGTCTTTTCTGACCAAAGGTTCGCCTCCCGTAATAGATATGTGACTAACACCCATCTTTTTTAAATCTTTAAAAAGATCGTAGATGTTTTCTTTAGTAAGTTCATTTTCGAGATGTTTATTTGCTTCGGCTCTGCAAAAGAAACAATTAAGATTACATTTATTAGTAACTTCTAAATTTATAATATAATTCTTTAAGCTGTTTCTATTACATTCAGCCAACATTTAGTGTCTGCTCCCAAAATATTATTATTAGAATTCGCCCTTGCTCTGCAACCGCCGCAGATATATTTAAATTTGCAATTACCGCACTTGCCTTGTAATTGACTTTTATATCTAAATAATTCTAGTGTCGTATTCTTTTGCCAAATTTCTTTAGGATTTTGTTTGAATATATTTCCAAGAATGAGATTTGGTAGCGCGGGACACGCAGTAACATTTCCACACGGATCTATTCTTAACGTAGCAATACCTATGTCACAACCACCAAAAACCATAATCCTATTTTCTGCAAAGATTCGTCTATCCTTATCTAGTATGTTAAAAAGTGGGTCTCCACTTTTAATACTGATCTTATTTTTATATTTTTGTTTTAATCTATAAATTTCTGTCAAAAGTTGCTTATGTTGCAAAGAAGACAAATCTAGCGCGCTATTAGTGCAGCCTCTTCCAATAGCTATCATGGGTCTTGCGCCAAAATTCTTAACGCGCAAACCATGACATAATTTTATGACCTCTTCTATTTGTTTGTAATTCAAAGAATTAAGAGTCATACCAACTACAACATTTATTTTATGCCTGACAAGTAATTTAATAGCATTTACCGCCCGCTTGAATGCGCCTTTAACTCCACGAATTCTATCATGAGTTTTACCAATACCATCAATACTTATCATTATCCCCCACAAATCATTCGCTTTAAGTTTCTCTACGAGAGACTCAGTGATAAACCAACCATTAGAAAGTATTCTGCATTTGAAACCCAACGAACTGCCATAGCGAATTAACTCCGCGATACGTGGATATAAAAGGGGCTCGCCGCCACCAATAGTTAAAAACTCAGCTCCAAGCACGCTAACTTTTCGAATAATAGACTTATAATATGATAGTGGCAAAAATTTAATATTTGTGCTTGCAGAATTTCTACAATGAATGCATGAAAAATTACAATTATACGACAAATCCCATTCTATAGATATAGGTTTATTTAACATAGCCATTCACTATTTTAGCATACCTTCTGTACCAAAAGTAGCTATGCTCTTAATCATCAGGCCAACAAACCATACACATAGCCCCTTTGCCCACATATATTTTATTTTTCTTAAGACCGGCTGCACGTATTGGCTTTTTGGCGTATTTTTCTATATCAACTATTTTCATACCAATCACATAACACTTGTGAGGTTTTTAAAGCTTATTATTATGGCGATTCTGCTAAAAGTTAACTGCACTAAAACTATCCTTTTGTTAGTTACAGTCTTGCGTAGATTCTCAGCAGCTAAAGCTGCCACGATAAACTACTTTGAGTTTACCTAATGCAGACGCAACATTTAATCATTATGATGCTTAACATATTACGGCGCGAAATAACTTTTCAAATCAGTTCCTCTGGAAGCAACTTCTTTATACATCTTGATTTGATCATCCATTAATTTTCTAAATAATATTTCTGGTTTCCTAACCTGCTGTTCTTTACCAAGATCTTGTCCGATTTCACACCACGCGGTGGGTGAAAGAGGACTTCCATTGAGATTTAATTGTGCCCATAGTTTTTGTGATGTTGTAGGAAGATATGGGGCAAACAATACTGCTAAAGACTTAAGCAAAACTGCACAATTATAGAAGATATCATTCGCTCGTCCAGCATCATTTTTAATAACAATCCATGGTTTGGTGTCGTTAATATATTTATTTCCTTCGCTAGATAATTCGAGAATTTCAAAATACGCTTTTCTCAATTCAGCTCGCTCGAGTAATTGTTCGATTCTCTCTTTTTTTTGCCCTATTTTTTTAAATAACTCTTCATCTCTCTGTGTCAATCTATTTTTTTGTGGCCTCGTTACAGTTCCACCAAGCCTAAAATGAATGAAGTCCAATACTCTATTTGCATAATTTCCATAATTACCTATCAAATCAGAATTTACTCTTTCCTGAAAATCCTTCCATCTAAATTCCAAATCACTAGTTTCTGGTATTAAGTATATTAAATAATGGCGCCAAATATCAGATTCCAAACCTAACGTAGGGAGTCTTTCGCAAAAAACGCCGACCCTCTTACTTTTTGAAAACTTTTGTCCTTCATAATTCAAATATTGCAGACCTATGACATTTCTTGGTAAGTTAAAATCCCCATGAGCAATAATCATTCCTGGCCAAAAAATCGTATGGAATGGGATGTTATCTTTTCCTAAAAAATTATAAATCTCTGTATTTTTTTCCTTCCAGAAAATTTCCCAATCTGTCCGCGCCTCTTTTGTGAATGAAATATACCCAATCGGCGCATCAAACCAGACATAAAATACTTTATTGTCAAACCCCTTTAGCGGAACTTTTATACCGTGTTTTAAATCTCTAGTTATGCATCTGGGTTTTAGCCCTTCATTTATCCAACTTAAAGCAAGATTTTTAACTTGCTGCCGCCACAAACGCTGTGATTCTATCCACTTTTTCAGTTGTGGCGATAGCTTATCTAAACTAAGAAATAAGTGCTCTATGGCTTTTGTTTCTAATTTTCCGCCGGAAAGTGTTGATCTGGGATTTTTTAATTGTAAAGGATCAAGGACAGATGTACATTTTTCACATTGATCTCCATTAGCTTCCGCATAACCACATTTTGGACATTCTCCTGCAACGTATCTATCCGGTAGAAACATATTTTCTTCGGGTGAATAAAATACATTCATTGTTCCTTTTTCAATAAAACCCCGATCATGTATTACTTTGAAGAAATCTCTAACCGTTTCGTGGTGCATTGGATTTGTAGTTCTTGAAAAATTATCATAAGAAATTCCAAACCAATCATAAATTTTCCTATGTTCTTGATGTAATCTATCTGAGAACTCTTCAAAAGGCACGCCTAATTTAAAAGCGGCTATCTCCGAACTTGAACCATTTTCGTCAGTCCCGCCGATAAAAACTGTTTCATATCCTTTTAGTCTACAGTACCTTGCAAATATATCTGCGGGCAAATGAGATCCAACTATGTGTCCTAGGTGGGGAACATTATTTATATAGGGTAATGCTGCTAATATCAGTCTTCTTGGTTTATTATTTTCTGCATTGCGCACCATAGTTTCTAAATCTATTGGCATATCTTATAAGGTTTGCGCCAAGTTATAACTTCTTCGCATCGCCGCTTCTAATTACTAATTATAAATGTATTCTCGCTAGCACTTAATGCATAATTTACGAGTAACGATACCATAAACTTAAATTTGGCTTGAAAGAACGCACTACATCAAACATTACGCAATGGTGTTTTTTAAAAACAAACCCTGCGCAGTACAATTTTAAAATACGTCTAGCATTCGCAAAGTCAAGAATCATCCAGTTACCTTAATAGCTTGACTCTGAGTATTTTTATCTATTTTTTTCTAAATAATTCGCCAAGATGGTAAAGAATTATCTTATCGCATACAATCGAAAGCTCGGTTGACGCGCCGGTCGTGTTAAGCAAAGCTT
>Ga0208375_1003107_pt1 | contig 14614 bp, 11 predicted proteins | sample RifOxyD1_FD_184038 | JGI IMG/M metagenome (GOLD analysis project Ga0208375, IMG submission 184038) | Soil microbial communities from Rifle, Colorado - Rifle Oxygen_injection D1 (SPAdes) | ecosystem: Environmental > Terrestrial > Deep subsurface > Rock core/Sediment | place: Rifle, Colorado... | reverse complement strand
TTTTTGTTTTTTTATACAACGGGCACATTATTTGTCGTTTGGGCGTCGGAAATCCTGAACATGCCGGGTTCTTTCTGCTACCGTGGTTTTTTGTGTATATTACGAAGTTAACTCTGTTCGACGATTTCTCTTTCAAAAGCATTTTTAAACTGTCTTGCGTATCCTTAGCAATTCTGCTTCAAGGGTCGTTCCACATCTTTGTTTGGACGATCTTTTTTGTCGCAGTTCTGGCTTTTGAAAGTCGCAAAATGTTCATTTTCGTATCAAAATATGCTCTCTTTGTTTTCGCGCTTACGTCTGTCCGGCTGATTCCATCTTTTGTGACCTTCCCTTCAGGGAAAAGGTTCATCTATTATGGAAACGAAACCTACCGAACTTTTGAAACTTTTTTACAAACGTTACTTTTAAGCAGAGGACTGGGGTTTGAAGACAAAACCGTATTTCCGAAAATTTGGAACTACTGGGAGTATAATAATTATATTGGAATTATCGGCGTTGCCGTTGTTATCGTTTTTGGCATATTTGTCCCGCTGGCAAAAAAGCAATTGACCAGAAAGAAGCTTTTCTATTTTTATGCCCCGGCCGCTTTTTTAGTGCTTTTTGCCGTCAGTGATTATTACAGATTTTTGTATAATCTTCCCGGTTTCAGCTCAGAGCGCATACCGGCAAGAATGGCTATTTTGGGTGTGCTTGCATTAGGCGTGATAGGTGCTGTTGAGCTAGATGCTTATTTAAAACGATTAGTGCAAAACATTCAGGGATGGACCAAGATTGTTGTAGGATTTCTATTGGTGTCAACATTTTTGCTATATTTTACATCTCTCACTCAGCATGCTTGGGCATGGAGTATTTACAATACCGGAAAGTCGCTCGATTATATTCCGGAGATATTGGTTGAAGGCGCACTTTATCAAGAGGTTTCAGATGTTAGTAGACTCTACGTCTTTTCTGTTTATCTCGGTATTTTTGTCACCGCAGTAGCTTTTGTCGGCGGAATTATTTACTTATACCGGACGCGCTTTGTTCTTAAGACGGCGGATAGTATCGAGCAAAAAAACGGGTAGAATGCTTTTTAAGGTAGCTTTAGTGATCGTCAAGACGCAATACGGTGTAAGGGATAGAGTCGCTTTTCTAAAGTAAACATGACTTTCTGCCGAGGGTGATTCCGCAAAAGCAGCTTTGAGTGATTCAATAAATTGCAGAAGTGTTGTTATTCGAAAACGTTTGTAGAACGTCCAGTATTTTACGTAATAGTTATTTAAAACCAGACGCAGAAGGCTTTGCAGATTTTTCTCGATATAGGGCAACTGTTCGGGATTTGTTAGCCATTTCGCAGATTTCTTTAAAAGTTGCTCGCCGCCGATTTTATATAAATCGACATCCGTATTCGAAACTCCCCACGATTGCTCATGATCACGATAAAAGGTAAGCGGGGCATTGATGTAAGGTATTGTTTTTAAAAGGCCGACTTTGCATAAAAGCAGAAATTCGGCATACAGGCCGATCGGATAAGTATCAACAACAGGTTCAATTCCACCTAGAGATTTAACGTAGTCGACCCGATATACGCCGCAAAATCCCATAGCTTTAATTTTTTCAGACAACACATCTTTAACGAAAAGATTACCCGGGATCTCTCTGATTAGATCCTCATCTGCATATTGTTTAAAAGAGTCTGAAGTTAAATAGTCTTTTGTAACACCAAAAGACGTAAAAACCACGGGTGGATTATTAGCTTGATCTATCGCTTTTTTGGCATGTTCAAAAAAATAAGGAGAGCAAAAATCATCATCGGCAAGCCAGGTAAAATATTGCCCTGAACTGGCATTCAAAAGGGCATTCATATTCCCTATTTCTCTCAGGTTTACGGGATGATTAAGAATGATCAAACGTGGATCATCTATTTGCAATATCTCTTTTGTCAGAGACTCGCCTTGGTAGTCATTGCCGACTATTATCTCAAAATCTGAAATTGACTGATCAAGGACAGACTTTATAGCTTTTTTAAGCTCTTCATGCCGACGGTAAGTGGTTATCCCGACGGAAAAAAGCGGTTTAGCCATTACCAACCACTTTTTATGACAGAACAAACCCGCTGGACGTCTTTAATGCTCATTTTCGGGTGAAGGGGCAAAACCAGGTAACTATCTTCTATTGCATCCATATGCGGCACATTATCTCTTCGTTTACCGAAGATTGAATATCGATCGTTTCTATAGTGCACTTGGTTAGATTCTATTCGGTGTTCAAGAAGCTTTCGTTGGAGGTTTTTGCGCTGTTCAACTATCACTGTGCAAAGCCATGCGCCGTGTTCCCTGTCGGTATAACCCCCACCAACAAATTTGATCCCCTTTATATCGCTCAAACTGCGTTCGTATTCTCGTAACAAACTTCGTCTTAATGCCAGGGTTTCATCAATATGCTGTAAACCAACCAGGCCCATTGCAGCACCAATATCGGTCATCTGATACTTATAGCCGACTTCCCGAATATCGTTTTCCCAATGCCCCATTTGTTTGGCCGTACGATCTATTCCAAACCAGCGTATACGTTTGCCCTTTTCATCAAGGGAGTGATCCTTGAGGACGAGCATTCCGCCATCGCCGGTAGTGATATGTTTGATTGCTTGAAATGAGAACATAGTGAAATCAGAAATCGACCCGATATATTTTCCGCGGTATTTAGCTCCTACTGCGTGGGCAGCATCTTCGATAATTGGAATCCGGTATTCCGACGCGATACTTTGAAGTTCATCCATATCGCAAGGAAGTCCGCCGTAATGAACGCATATTATGGCTTTTGTTTTCTCTGTAATAAGTTTTCGGACATGATTCGGGTCAATATTAAGACTATCTAGTTGAATGTCTGCAAACTTAACTTTTGCTCTTTGATATAAAAGTGGAATGTTTGTTGCGGTACATGTAAAAACCGGAGCAATAACTTCGTCACCTTCTTCGATTCCAGCTAACACATAAGCGAGATGTAAAGCATCAGTTCCTGAACCTACGGCTAAAGCTGGGCGGTTTTCGCAAAATTTCTTTGAAAACTCTCTTTCAAATCGCGCAACCTTTGGGCCTTGGCCGATCCACCTTGTTTTAAGCGTATCGGCGACGTTTTCTATTGTTCCTTCAGGAAGGTGAGGGTGAAAAAGCACGATATTCTCGCCATCGACTTCCATTAGAGGTATTTCGTTGTTCATTAACTTATTCAAACCACAAAGATGCTTTAGTTATCAACGAAAATGTAATCCCTTAAGATCATTGACCTTGATAGTCAAAAGAATTACCTTACTTTCTGTTTATCCTAAGAGCTTAATTGAGGACTATGGTTAAAAAGATAAGCAGTAATTTAATAGCAAATTTGTTTATTCTTGCCTTTATTGCTTATGGGCCATGGCATGATGCTTTTTTCAAAGGCGGACGGATTTTTATCGGCCTTAATATTGGATCGCTTCAGAATATTACCTCATCCGGTATTTTGAATCTTTTTTGGATTTGTGGCTTAACAGCTTGTTTGGCGGGACCCCTATGGGAGTCTTTTAAAAGGCATAAACCTCAGTTAATTGACGTGATATTAGTTGGATTTCCGCTGATAACGTTATTCGGTTTACGTACGATTGATTCACCAGCGATTATCAGCATTGAAAACTCGTTTTTTTTGTCGGTTGTTTTATTATTTGTTCACCGGCGAAATGACTTGGCAGACCATTTTTCGTTTACCAATAAATACTTGTTCCCTGTTTTTCTGATTTCATACGGTTTTGCGATTCTACTCCCTTTATTAGTCGACGGTCAGAACGCTTTTCGGAAGTTTGAAGAGATTACGCGTTTTGTCGGCTGGGTCGGCGAGGGAACGGCTATTTCACTCTGCGGTTTAGCTCTTGAGGTTTTAGGTAGCTATTGGTTTCTAAAACACAATTCGATCAAATCCAAATGGTTTGGACTGCTAGCCGTAGGGCTTGGTTTTGTCGGGATACATCTCAACCTTCATCGTTCTGCGCTTGTCACTTCTGGAATCTTTTTCGGCGTTTTAGCAGCATTCAGTTTAAGGAAGCAGATTAAAGTACCGCTTTTGGTTTTTACGTTGTTAACCGTTATCTGTTGTCTGAGCTTTTTTACGGGGAGATTCGCTGCAAAAAGTCGGTTCAGCTGGGCTCGTTTAGCAGCACCGCCGGCGGCCGCGCAGATGGTTGCGGAAGAAACAAAGGATGCTGCAACTCTCGAAGCTGAAGCCAAAAGAATAGAGCTTGTTCAATCGATCGAAAGCAAGCTGATTTCAAGTAATGGCCGCATTGAGATTGCAGTATTTCTTTTAGAGAAGATAAAAGGTAATTATATTTTCGGTCTCGGTCCCGGAGCTACTTCAAGGCTCATAAGGATAGACCGCTCGCTGTTGCCGCATCAGACTACTCAAGCCCAAAACGAATACGTCCGAATCCTTGTTGATAGCGGCTTAGTAGGATTAGGCTGGTTTCTTTTTATCTTGCTGGCTTTTATTATCACCTACAGAAAAGATGTGCTGCTTGGTATCTTTCTGTCTTTTTGTTTCTGTATATTGACCGAGAATTTTTTGTTGTTTCCTAGCTTCGGCTATGGACCTCTTTTTATCGTTGCTGCTTTGTTCTCTGACATCCGCATTAAAGATCCGGAGCGCAGTGGTGTCTGGTTGAAGCAGCTTCTCTACTATTTCAGAAACCTTTCATTGCTTGCATTTTTTGCTTACGGACCCTGGCATGACGCCTATTTTAAGGGTCTGAGGGTCCCGTTGGGAACCTCTTTTGGGCCGTTTACGAATATTACTTTCTCGGGGATTATCAACCTGTTTTGGATAGTACTTATTTCGAGTTTGATTATCGGTCCTTTGCTCCGCTCTTTTCGGACGACGCTCCCCAAACTCCACGAGTGGGCTGTTATAGCCTTTATGGCTGTTGTGATTGCAAATCTGAGAGTAATTGATTCACCCGCTATAATAGCTGTTGAAAATATAATATTTATTTCTTTGTTAATGCTGATGGTCTCTAGATGGAAGAGCTACAGTGATTCTATTTTGCTGTTTCGCTCTTACGCGTTTCCGGTTTTTATTCTCTCTTACATTTTTTCCATTTTGGTCCCGATCATTGTCGATCCGTCCAAGGCGTTCAACGAATTTGATGGGATTTGGCGGTTTGTTGGGTGGGTTGGCGAGGGGACAGCTATAGCTCTTTGTGGCTGGATTTTGGTCATTCTTGGCGTTTGCTGGGCTTTGTACCGGGATAAGGTGAGAGAACAGCTGCTCGGGTGGTTTGCGGTATTATTGGGTGTTGTGGGGATTCAGCTCAATTTAAACCGAACAGCATTGGTTGCTACGGTCGTATATCTCTTTGTTGTAGTTATACTTAATCGTAAAAAAGTCGCTGTATGGAAAACCGTACTCGTTTCATTTTTGGTCGTTGCCTGCACCATAAGTTTTTTTAGCGGTAGATTTGCGGATAAAAGCAGATTCAGATGGACCAACGTCCGAAAAACAGAAGAAATCAAAAGCCCGGTTCAAGTTCTTTCCGGTTTACGAAAGCCGCCCGAAAAGTTGGATAACGACCATACAAATACGATTGTCGATTTCGACAACCATATTATCGCGACCAATGACCGGATCAAACTTGCTTATGTTCTATTAAAAAATGCAAAGAATAATCTCTTTTTTGGGATGGGGACCGGGTATGTTCCTCGTTTTATTTGCGCCCTGAAGTCGGAGCGCGAATGGAATACGATCGCTTTTCAAACTACCCAGTCGCAAAACGATTATTTACGGGTTCTTATTGAATACGGTATTTTTGGCCTGATTTTATTTGTTTTAACTGGCGCCACTCTCATATACGTTTTTCGCGGTACCCACTTTATGGCTTTAATGGTGTCGCTTTGTTTTGCGTTTTTCACTGAGAACATCCTCGTTTTTCCGTCGTTTGCGTACGGTCCTTTGCTGTTAGTAGGTTTTTTGGGTTTTTTTATTAATTCGAAAGAGAGCCGCCCCGAAGAGACTGATTGCGGATATTCTTAGGGTATGGAACAAGTAGGCATATGGTAGAGACAATTTCGGATAGCGGCTGTTTACAGGCTATTATTCTTCGTAACTCCTTTGACAAGCCGGGAGTCTCATTTCTCACTCCAAAGGAGTTGTCGCAGCAGTTAGCTTACATGCGACATCCGGCAGGTAAAATAATAGATGCGCACGTTCATAATCCCGTTATTAGAGAAGTGCAGTACACCCAAGAGGTTTTACATATTAAGAAAGGCAAATTAAGGGTGGATTTTTTTAGAGAAGACCAGAGTTTTCTTGAAAGTCGGACGCTTGAAGCGGGCGATACCATTTTATTGGTAAAGGGCGGACATGGATTTGAGGTGCTTGAAGAAATCGAAATGATAGAAGTAAAACAAGGCCCGTTTGTTGGCGAGAACGATAAAACTCGGTTTGAGGGAAGACGAAAATGAGCCGGCTGGATTATAAACCGATAGCGGTCAACGAACCGTTGTTAAACGGGAATGAAAAAAAGTATCTATGTGAATGCATTGATACCGGTTGGATTTCTTCAGAGGGACCTTTTGTTCAAAAGCTCGAGCGAGAGTTTGCATCATTTGTCGGACGAAAGCACGGAATTGCAGTTTGTAACGGCTCGGCAGCTCTCGATGCCGCGATTTTGGCACTAAAGCTTTCGGTAGGTGACGAAGTAATACTACCCTCATTTACGATTATTTCATGTGCTGCTGCCGTCGTGAGAGCGGGCTTAAAGCCAGTTGTCGTTGATTCTGATCCTCTTACTTTTAACATGGATGTAAAAGAGGTTGAAAAAAAGATAACTAAGCGAACAAGAGCGATTATGCCGGTTCATATTTATGGCTTACCGGTGGACATGGACCCGATTTTAGCTTTAGCCAAGAAACATAATTTAAGGATCGTGGAAGACGCAGCTGAACAAATCGGGCAGACGTATAACGGTAAACTTTGTGGAAGTTTTGGGGATTTAAGCGCTTTTAGTTTCTATCCGAATAAACATATTACGACGGGCGAGGGTGGCATAATAGTTACCGATGATGACGCTTTGGCTGAGCGCTGCCGGTCGATAAGGAATCTTTGTTTTAAACCGGAAAAACGGTTTTTGCATGATGAGCTTGGCTACAATTTCAGGATGACCAATCTCCAGGCTGCAATTGGTGTAGCGCAAATAGAACAGTTGGAAGTGTTTCTGAAAAAGAAGAGGCAAGTGGGGCAGTGGTACAATGAATTGTTGCGTGAATTGCCTTACATTGAACTTCCGATGCCGAACACCTTGTATGCAGATAATATCTACTGGGTCTATTCGATCGTGTTAAAAGATGAGTTTCCGTATGATGCGGAATGGGTAATGAAGAAACTGGCATCCAGGAAAATAGGAACGCGGCCTTTTTTCTTCCCGATGCACGAGCAACCGGTTTTTAGAAAGATGGGGCTGTTCGAAGGACTCAAATTTCCTGTGGCGGAGAGGATTGCGCGGAGAGGATTTTACCTTCCGAGCGGACTTGCTTTAACCCGCGAACAGGCCGAAGTAGTTACACGGGTATTAGAAGAGGTTCTTAAGGAAGCGTGAAGTATCGGTTGCATTTCCTTTCAGTATTAACAACCTTGTCAGTCATAGCCGTTTTTGTTTTTGCTTTTTACGGGATTCGCTCCCGCTCGATGTGGCTTGATGAGGCTTATACTGTTCTGGTTTCTAACCGTCCGTTTTCAGACGTGATTAATGAAGTAAAGTACGATTCCGCCCCACCTTTATACTATTTGCTTTTATCATTCTGGGTTCGGATTTTTGGAATCAGTGAAGGTGCAGTCCGCAGTTTATCCGGTCTTTTTTATATAGCCAATGTTTTCGTCATGTATCGCTTGGGCAGGCAGTTGTCCTTCCATCGATATGTAGGATACGTTTCGGCGTTTTTGTTTTTAGTCAGTCCTTTAGCGATCAGACATGCTCAAAATAGCCGGATGTATACGCTGCTGTCGTTGTTGGTGTCGCTATCGTTGCTTTTCTTCTTCAAGATTATTTCAGGAGATAAAAGGTCGAAAACACTGATTACTTATATTCTTGTAAACGTCGCCGGGTCTTTTACCCACTACTGGTTTTTATTTCCTCTTTTTGGACAGGGTTTGGCCGTCACTATTCTGCATTTTCGGCGTCATTTTTTCAGGTTTGTGGCTTTAATAACGGTCTCGGTAATCCCGTTTCTTGTGTTGTGGATGCCGGTTGTTTTAGGGCAGCAGGAGCGATGCGGGACTACATGGATCCAAAAGCCTGAATTCGAAGTCATTTGGGCGACCATTGTCGACTTTTACGGTAGGGAAAGAATCGGTCCATGGGTTATCGTGGTTTTTGTGGCCCTGATGTTCACAACTGTTCAGGCACCTAGAACATGGAGCATCAAAGCCAGTTTTAAAAGCCTGACCGCCCAGTTTTCGAAGTTAAAGAACCAAGTGGTAAGCAGGAATAGTTTGATTTTGATTATCGTTATTGTTTGTTCTTTTCTGGTGCCGTTTGTCGTTTCTCATATTGTTCAGCCCATTTTTGTTATGGGACGCTATACTATTGCCGTTTTACCTGTTTTTGCTTTGCTCTTAGCGCTTTTGCTTTCGGAGCTTGCTGATCAAAAGTTGCTTTTCATTTGCTTTTGTTTTCTTTTAGCGGGGGCCCAAGTCAGTTTAATAAAAAGCCGCAACGAACAAATTTCCTATACCGATAGAAATACGGCAAAGTACTTAGTTGAGCACGGCCGTAAAGGCGACGTAATACTGTATACAGGATTAAGTCATGCGGGAATCGAGTACTATCTGGCTTTGTTCGAAAAAGGGTCTTTCTTCAAGAGACTGAGTTATCCGAAAGAACTGATGCAACATATGGGGTGGCGGGACATACCTAAAATGCTGGCTGAAAAAGATGAGCTTCAGAAGGAAGCTCTGGCGACCGCACGCGAATTGCAGTCCGTAATGGGAAAGGATGCTAAGATCTGGTTGTTATACGGGACTGATGTTGAAGTAAGCGAACCCATTAAAGTCGAGCTGAATTCAGTTTTCCGGCTAAAAGAGGTTCTGGACGTGGCGGGGCCTTTCCATAAAAACATATTTGTTTTTCAAACTTAACCCTAATCCTTGAATTTAAGTGACTGATTTGCTAATCGAAACATAACAGGGATAGTGTGAGCAATCATTCGGATTTGTCCAAAAATCTTACAGTCATACTGCCCACTTTAAATGAAGCGGGCAATATTCTTTCTCTTACCGAGCGCATTTGGACGGTGTTGCCAAACTCGATCATTGTTGTGGTAGATGATGGTTCGACGGACGACACTCAAACTCAGGTGCTGGGCTTAAAGGCACAAGGAAAGGCAATTACTCTTATTGCCCGTACCGCAAAACCATGTTTAACGGATTCACTGAATGAGGGAATTGCGGCAGCGACAACTGAGTATGTTGCGTGGATGGATGCTGATTTGTCCCATCCTCCGGAACTGTTACCACAGCTTTATGAAGCTTCTTTGACGTCCGGCTGTAGCATTGCTACCAGATTTGCCAACGGTGGCAGTTATAAGAAAAATACAAAAGACACGCCAGATTCGTTTCTCGCAACGATCTTGTCTTTATTTATGAATATTATTGTCCACAAATGGCTTAGTCTTTCGATAAGCGACTATACGAGCGGATTTATCGTAGTGCGCCGAAGCCTTTTGACCGGGCACAAGCTTTATGGTGACTATGGCGAGTATTTCATCGAGCTGATGTATTATTTATCGAGGACAGGTGTTCGTATCGGTGAAGTAGCGTATCATTCTCCGCCAAGACAATGGGGGGAATCAAAAACTGGATCTTCTCTTCCGTTACTGTTTCGTAGAGGTTTAAAGTATCTATGGCTTTCTATTCGGTTGAAACTTCCGACGACACTATTCGGTCGCTTGAGTATGGCTCGGCCAGATTCAAAACGGAATTAGACGCTTTGGTTCAGGCACATCGTTTGTGTTTGCCGCATACTGCTTCATCAAAAGCAGGGGATACGGCGTTGAAGTCTCTGTATGATGTTTTAAGCAGGGACGAAGCATCTGTGGTCATTTGGAACGGTAAAGTTAAAGGGTTTGCGGCTGGCACGTGTTCACTGAGGGCAATCGAGAAAAAGTTGCCGAGAAATTTGCCATTGATCACAAAATTCAAATTGGCCGTTCATCATGTTGCCTGGCCATTTCATCTTCTATCCCGTTTAAAATGGGAAAAAATGATACCGAAGCAAGGTGCTGGATACATCTTAACGATCGGTGTCGTGGATCGAGACACCCCGGAATCAAAAGGAGCGTCGGCAAAGCTTATTAACGGTTTAGAGGAGTTTTTTAAATCAAAAGGTATGAAAGAAAGCTGGGTAGACACTGAGGCTGTAAATAAGCGAGCGCGGAGGTTCTACGAAAAGCATTCTTATATCCAAATCGCTGAGAACTATTTCCAAGTCTTAATTAAGAAAAGTCTGACGTTTTGAGTGGGTTCGAAAATCAGTTTAAGTTCCGTTTGATCCGTTGTAACCTCCACTCATGCCAGCGAAAAGAGAGTATATCCCGTTATCAGTCCCTTATCTAACCGGAGATGAAGCGGTTCAGGCGCAGGAGTGCATCAAATCCGGCTGGGTTTCTTCGGCTGGTCCTTGGGTTGAAAAGTTTGAGCAGGAGTTTACAGCGATTATCGGAGCTGAGAAGGCTGTCTCGGTCACGAGCGGTACATCGGCTCTTCATCTTGCTCTAATTGCTTCAGGCGTCGGTGCGAATGACGAGGTTCTGGTTCCTACGCTTACTTTTATTGCTCCCATCAATACCGTCCGGTATGTAGGCGCGTGGCCGGTTTTTTTTGATTGCGATGAATTTTTCAATATCGACTGCAATAAACTGAAATATTTCGTTGAAGAAAACTGCAGTTTTGACGGAACGAGGCTTATTAACAAAAAGTCAGGACGGCATGTTAAAGCCATTATTCCCGTACACGTCTTTGGCCAGACGGCTAATATCGAAGAGCTAAATAAAATCGGGCAAAAATATAGGCTTTCGATAATTGAAGACGCGACCGAAGCTTTAGGCTCGATTATGCCCGGCGGTAAAAGGGCGGGCACGCTCGGTGATTTTGGCTGTTTTTCGTTCAATGGGAACAAAATCGTCACCTGTGGCGGTGGGGGGATGGTTGTATCCAGAGATCAGAAAGCGCTTAGCCGAATCAAGTATCTCTCAACGCAATCAAAAGACGATGACGTGTTTTTCGTTCATAACGAGGTCGGGTATAATTATCGCCTGACGAGTGTTCAGTCGGCAGTAGGGCTAGCCCAGATAAGGCGTTTGCCTGAGTTCGTAGAGAAAAAACGAGAAATCTATTCCTATTACGAAGCTTTTCTTGCTGATTTTGAAGAGCTGGAGCTGCTTAGAGAGGCACCGGATACTCGATCCAATTATTGGCTGAATGCGGTAGTATTTAGAAAAGAAGTAGACCTGGAAGGGCTTATCAAGGAATTACACGACCGTGGAATTCAAGTACGACCGATTTGGCATTTAAATCACCAACAAAAACCGTATTTAGCTTGTGAAGCCCATAAGATCGAAAAGGCAACATACTATCAAAAGCGGGTCTTAAACATCCCCTCCTCGGTCGGTATTACCAAAGATGATGTCAAGTACGTGTCAGAAGCCTTAAAAGAGCTGTCCCGACGGTTTTTAAAAGCCTAGACGATTAGGCCAATAACGGATAAAACCCTCATTATTACTGTAATTATTGGTCAACTGCCAAATAGCAGTCTGGGCAGTTGTTTGGGTCGTTGAGAAGGAGTGTTGTCGTGTTTGAGAATAAAACAGTATTGGTTACTGGTGGTACTGGCTCTTTTGGTAAGGAATTTTTATCCACGCTCCTGAAGAATTACAGACCAAAAAAGGTGATTATTTATTCACGTGATGAACTGAAACAGTATGAGATGGCTCAAATGTTCAGCCAGCAGGATGGCCGGGATATCATTCGCTTCTTCATCGGGGATGTACGGGATTTACCAAGACTGAAACAAGCAATGAGGGGAGTGGATTACGTAGTTCACGCTGCCGCTTTAAAACATGTGCCGATCGCCGAATACAATCCAATGGAATGTATAAAAACCAACATTCATGGAGCTGAAAACGTTATATCGGCAGCCATTGAGAACGAAGTTGAGAAAGTAATCGCGCTTTCAACTGATAAAGCAGCAAATCCGATAAACTTGTACGGCGCAACCAAGCTTGCTTCGGACAAACTCTTCATAGCGGCGAACAATACCGCCGGTGGACATAAAACCAGATTCTCCGTAGTTCGCTATGGAAACGTCGTGGGTTCGAGAGGATCGGTTGTTCCGTTTTTTCTGCGTTTATTAGAGGAAAATGCTCCTGAATTTCCGATCACTGATGCGCGAATGACCCGGTTTTGGATTACTCTTCCGCAGGGAGTGAACTTTGTAATTAAGAGTTTTGAGAGGATGCATGGAGGAGAAATATTTGTGCCGAAGATCCCCTCCATGAAGATGACCGACCTTGCGAAGGCGCTCGCACCGGAAAAACCGCTTAAGTACATCGGTATTCGCCCGGGCGAAAAAGTCCACGAGGTGATGTGTCCAAAAGACGACTCCCATCTTACGCTCGAGTTCGAGGATCATTATGTCATTCAGCCTACTATTAATTTTGTAAGTGCCGTAAATTTTGCCGTCGACGCAACTGGTGAGCGCGGTCGAAAAGTGGCGGATGATTTTGAATATAGTTCCGGAACGAATGATAAATGGTTGAGCGCCGATGAGATGAGGGACTTGGTTAAGAGATGAAAGATTTCATACCTTACGGCAGACAAGACATCAGTCAGGACGACATAGAGGCGGTAATCAAAGTACTCCGCTCTGACTGGTTGACCCAAGGCCCACTGATCCCAGAGTTCGAACGAAAAGTAGCGTCCTACTGTGGAGCCAAATATGCGGTAGCGCTGTCCAGTGCGACTGCGGCTCTTCACGTTTCTTGTCTTTCCATGCGGCTAGGCAAGGGCGATCGGTTGTGGACGTCCCCCAATACGTTTGTAGCCTCATCCAACTGTGGATTGTATTGCGGTGCGGAGGTCGATTTTGTCGACATTGATCCGCGAACATTTAACATTAGCATAGACGCACTGAAAGAGAAGTTGAAGCTCGCCGAGAAGAATGGCTTGCTCCCCAAAATCATAGTCCCTGTCCATTTTGCAGGCCAGTCTTGTCTAATGGATCAGCTTTTTGACCTTTCAAAAAAATATGGTTTTAAGATCCTTGAAGACGGAGCACATGCCATCGGTGGTACATTTGAAGGATCCAAAATCGGTTCCTGCAAGTACTCAGAGGCTACAGTATTTAGCTTCCACCCCGTTAAGTTAGTTACGACCGGCGAAGGAGGAGTGATCGTCACAAATAATCAGGAGCTGTATGACACTGCCATACGCCTGAGAAGTCACGGTATCACTCGAGATCAGAGGTTTCTCGCTGACCGGAATCAAGGGGCATGGTACTACGAGCAATTAGATCTTGGCTTTCACTATCGGATAACCGACCTACAAGCAGGATTAGGAATAAGTCAGCTTGAGCGATTGGATATCTTCGTAAAACACAGACAGGAATTAGCGTCGAGATATGACAAATTGTTGGCTGATTTCCCTTTAACTACGCCTTGGCAGCATCCGTTGACTAAGTCTCCTTTTCATCTTTATGTTGTCAGTCTTGACTTGAAGAAAATTGGTAAGAGCTACGGGGAAGTTTTTTCGGAAATGAGAAATAAAGGGATCGGGGTGAATTTGCACTATATGCCTGTTTACTTACAGCCCTATTATCGTGAGCTGGGTTTTCGACCGGGCTATTGCTCAAATGCTGAGGAGTACTTCAAGAAAGCAATAACTCTTCCTCTTTACTATGGACTTACCCATGAACTCCAGGACCGAGTTGTAAAATCGCTTAAAGAGGTTATATGCGCCAAATAATAAATATAGGTAGGAGACGAGTCGGTGAAGGCTATCCTGCTTATATTATCGCTGAAGCAGGAAGTAATCATAACGGTGATTTATCTCAAGCCTTTGCTCTGATTGACGTAGCGGTTAACGCAGGCGCGGACGCGGTAAAATTTCAAAATTTCAGGGCAGAAACGCTGTATCCCAAGGATGGTTCGCGAGTGGGGTATTTAAAGCGTTTAGGAATTGATTTGCCGATTTTTGAACTGATTAAAAAAATGGAAATGCCGTTAGATTGGATCCCGATCATAAGCAAGTATTGTAAGAACAAAGGGATAGATTTTCTTTCAACTCCTTTTGACGAAGAAGCTGTTGATCGATTGAATCCCTATGTTCCGGCTTTTAAAATCGCATCGTACGAAATCACTCATTTACCGCTTCTTAAAAAGGTCGCCCGTTGCCGGAAGCCCGTGATTTTATCCACCGGAGCTGCGACAGAAGCAGAGATTGCCAACGCCTTAGCCGTTTTAAGGCGAGAAGGGGCTAAAGAAGTAGCTTTGCTTCAATGTACCGCAAAATATCCCGCTCCCCTCGAGACAGTACAGGCGCGCGCCATGTTGGTATTGAAAAA